>Ga0210024_1002362_pt1 | contig 16200 bp, 10 predicted proteins | sample CryGeymeta201525_FD_183988 | JGI IMG/M metagenome (GOLD analysis project Ga0210024, IMG submission 183988) | Groundwater microbial communities from Crystal Geyser aquifers in Utah, USA - Crystal Geyser metaG 2015-25 (SPAdes) (version 2) | ecosystem: Environmental > Aquatic > Deep subsurface >... | reverse complement strand
CACCAGCAGCACGCGCTGACCCTCGGCGATGCGCCCCTCGATCTGCGCGTCGCGGCCAAAGCCCTTGGGCTTCTTGCGGACATACTGCATCGGCAGCGCCAGCCGGTCGGCGATCCAGGCGGCGAACGGGATGCCCGCCGTCTCGCCGCCCGCCACCGCGTCGAACCGCTCGAAGCCCGCGTCGCGCGCCAGCGTCGAAACCGCGAAATCCATCAGCGTCGCGCGGATGCGCGGGTAGGAGATCAGCTTGCGGCAGTCGATATAGACCGGCGACGCCAGCCCGGAGGTGAAGGTGTAGGGCTGATCGGCGCGGAAATGCACCGCCTCGATCTCCAGCAGCATCTTCGCGGTGATCCGCGCCATCAGCGCGCGGTCGGGGAAAGATGGGGAGAACATCGGCGGCTCCTGCTGTTGGTGCGTGGCGTTGCGATAGGCGAGAACGCGCGCCGCGCCAAGACGGCGCGTCAGACCACGCGCCAGAAGGTCGCGAAACCGGGGTCGAACACCGTCACCGGCCCGGCGCCGGTCTCGATCCGCGCCGGATAGGGGGCCGGTTCCGCCTGCTTCTCCAGCGTCAGCGTCCCGGCGTTGGGCGCCAGACCATAGAACGCGGCGCCATGCAGCGACGCGAAACCCTCCAGCCGCGCGAGCGCGCCCTCCTGCTCGAACACATGCGCCAGCAGGCCCATGGCGACCGGCGCGGTGAAGCAGCCCGCGCAGCCGCAGGCGGTCTCCTTGGCGGCGTCGGTATGCGGCGCGCTGTCGGCGCCCAGGAAAAACCGCGCGTCGCCCGAGGTCGCCGCCGCCAGCAGCGCGCGGCGGTGCGTCTCGCGCTTGAGCACCGGCAGGCAATAGTAATGCGGCCTGATCCCGCCCGCGAGCAGGTGGTTGCGGTTCAGGATCAGGTGATGGACGGTCAGCGTCGCCGCCAGCCCCTCGCCGCCCTGCCGCACATAGGCCACGCCCTCGGCGGTGGTGACATGCTCCATCACCACGCGCAGGCCCGGCGTCGCGCGGCGCAGCGGGTCGAGCACACGGTCGATGAACGCCGCCTCGCGGTCGAAGATGTCCACCGCCGGGTCGGTCACCTCGCCATGCACGCACAGCGGCAGGCCGATGTCGGCCATCCGCTCCAGCACGCCGCGCACCCGGTCGAAGTCGCGCACGCCGGAGGCGGAGTTGGTGGTGGCGCCCGACGGATAGAGCTTGACCGCGCGCACCAGCCCCGAGGCCGCCGCCGCCGCCACGTCCGCCGGGTCTGTGGTCTCGGTCAGGTAGAGCGTCATCAGCGGGGTGAAATCGGCGCCATGCGGGATCGCCGCCACGATGCGCGCGCGATAGGCGGCCGCGTCCGCCCCGCGCGCCACCGGCGGCACGAGATTGGGCATCACCAGCGCGCGGCCGAAATGCGCGGCGGAGGCGGGCGTCACCGCCGCCAGCATCGCCCCGTCGCGCAGGTGCAGGTGCCAGTCGTCGGGGCGGCGGATCGTGAGGCGGTCGGTCATCGCGGGGTCTCCGGCGTCATGCGCGCCCCTTCAGTAGAGCACGCCGGGCAGCCACGTCGAGACCGCCGGCGCCAGCCCCGGCAGCGCCATGCCGACGATCTGCAAGCCGATGAACGGCGCCACGCCCGCATAGATGTGCCCGGTGGTGATCTCGACGAAATCCAGAAAGAACCCCAGCACGAAGATCAGCGCCATGCAGAAGCTCAGCGCACATGGCTGGGCGCGGCCCCGGTGACCTGTGTGCGCCTCTCGCACCCCGACGCGCGCTATCGGATGGTGTCGCGGCTGGGCGACGCGGCGGCGTGAGCGCGGCGGCCGCCTGCGCCATTGACCGTCACAACGGCCAGAAGATCAGCAACAGCGGCGTGGCCAGCGCGACGATCAGCGCCTCGAGCGGCAGGCCCAGCCGCCAGTAGTCACCGAAGCGAAAGCCGCCCGGCCCCAGGATCAGCGTGTTGTTCTGGTGGCCGATGGGGGTGAGGAACGCGCAGGAGGCGCCGACCGCCACCGCCATCAGCAGCGTGTCGGCGTTCACGTCGAGCGCCTGCGCGGCGCCGATGGCGATGGGGCACATCACCGCCGCCGTGGCGGCGTTGTTCATCACGTCGGACAGAAACATCGTCACCACCATGATCACCACCAGCGCCGCGACCGCGTCGCCGCCCGCAACGGTTTCCAGCAGCACATCCGCCAACAGGCCCGCCGCGCCGGTCGCCTCCATCGCGCCGGCCACCGGCAACAGCGCGGCGAGCAGCACGATCACCGGCCAGTCGATGGCGTCATAGACCGCGCGCGGCGGCACGGTTCCCAGCGCCATCGACGCCAGAACGCCGCCCGCGAAGGCGATCGCCGCCGGGGCCAGCCCCAGCGCCGCGACGCCGACCGCCGCCGCCATGATCAGCGTGGCGATCAGCGCCTGACGCCGGTCGAACAGGCGCAGGTCGCGCCCGGCCAGCGGCACGCAGCCGGTATCGGCGGCGAAGCCCGCCAGCGCCTCGGGCGGCCCCTGCATCAGCAACAGATCGCCGGGTCTGAACCTGAGCGTGCGCAGCCGCGCGCGTGACTGTGCGCCCTCGCGCGAGACGGCGAGCAGGTTCAGCCCATAGCGGGTGCGCAGGCGCAGATTGGTCGCCGAGCGGCCGACGATGGCCGATTCCGGGCGCACCACGAATTCGCGCAGCGCCGGCGCGTCGGCGTCCGCAGCCTTGTCGCCGGATTTTTCCTTCGCCTTGTCGTCGGCCTTGTCGTCGTCTTCCGCGTCGGCCTTTTGGGCGGTCGCCTCCAGCGTCAGGCCCAGGGTGGAGAGCACCTCGGTCAGCGCCTCGGCCTCCGCCTCGATCACCAGGACGTCGCCCGCCGCCACCCGGCGCCCGCCATGCGGCGCGGTCAGGCGCACCTCGTTGCGCACGAGGCCCGTCACCTGCGCGTCGGCGTCGCGCAACGCTTCCTCGATCTCGCGCAGGCTCATCCCCGCCGCCCGCGCCTTGTCCGGCACGCGCGCCTCGGTGAGGTAGGCGCCGGTGTCGAAGCGCGCCTCGCCCGCCTCGCGCCGCGCGGGAACCAGACGCCAGCCCGCCAGCGCCACCAGCGTGACGCCCGCCGCCGCCACGCTCGCCCCCACGGGCGCATAGGCGAACATCCCGAAACCCTCGCCGCCCATCCCCTGGCGAAAGCCCGAGACGATCAGGTTGGGCGGCGTGCCGATCAGCGTGGTCATGCCGCCGAGAATCGTGCCGAACGACAGCGGCATCAGCACCCGCCCCGGCGGCAGGCCGAGCCGCGTCGCCATCTGCACCCCCACCGGCATCAGGAGCGCCAGCGCGCCGACGTTGTTCATGAACCCCGACAACAGCGCGCCGAGGCCGGTCAGCGCCGCGAGATTGAGCGTCACGCCCGCGCCCGCCGGAGGCAGGCGGCGCGCCAGCAGGTCCACCGCGCCCGAGGTCTGCAACCCCCGGCTCAGCACCAGCACGCAGGCCACCGTGACCACCGCCGGATGGCCGAACCCGGCGAAGGCGGCGGCGGGGTCCACCAGACCGGCGGCGACGGCGGCCAGCAGCGCGCCCAGCGCCACCATGTCGTGCCGCCAGCGCCCCCACAGAAACATCGCCACCGTCGCGGCGAGGATCGCGAGGATCAGCGTCTGATCCGGGGCGGGAGCGGTCACGGCGGCCTCCGTCGCTTGGCGCGGCATCGCAACACGGCGGCGGACGCCGCGCAAGGCGCCCTCGGCGCGGCGGCGCTTTGCATGTAGGATGGCGCGCACGCATCGGGAGGACGCCATGAGCGATGGATCGGACGACCCCCGCAACGGCGGCGCGGGCGCGTGGGCGCTGCGGCTGGCGGTGATTTTCGTCGCGCTGATCGCGTTCTCGACGCTGCTGGCCGAACGCGCGCCGCCGTCCGAGCAGGTCAGCTATTCGGCGTTCAAGACGCTGGCGCGCGACGGCGCGTTCACGCGCGTCGAGATCGACGGCGAGGCGCTGCGCGGCTTCGAGCCGGACGCCGCCGCCCCGCCGGTCGAAAGCGTCGCGCCCCGGCTGGGCGATCCGGCGCTGCTGCCGCTGCTGGAGCAGGCGGACGTGGAGATCGTCAACACGCCCCAGGCCGAGGGCGCGGGGTGGCTGGTGGCGCTGCTGCCGTGGCTGCTGTTTCTCGGCGTCTATCTGTTCTTCATGCGCCGGCTGACGGGGATGCAGGGGCGGCTTCCCGGCGGCGCCGACGACTTTCTGGGCGGATTCGCGCGGCGCAAGCGCAAGCGCGCCGCGAAGGTGACCTTCGCCGACGTGGCGGGGCAGGAGGACGCCAAGCGCGAGGTGGCCGAACTGGTCGATTTCCTGCGCGACCCCGGACGCTTCGCGAAGCTGGGCGCCGAGGCGCCGCGCGGCGTGCTGCTGATGGGGCCGCCGGGCACCGGCAAGACGCTGCTGGCGCGCGCGCTGGCGGGCGAGGCCGACGCGCCGTTCTTCTCCACCTCCGCCTCGGAGTTCATCGAGCTCTACGTCGGCGTCGGCGCCTCGCGGGTGCGCACCATGTTCGAGGAGGCGCGCAAGCGGGCCCCCTCGATCGTGTTCATCGACGAGCTCGACAGCGTCGGCCGCGTACGCGGCGCCGGGATGGGCGGCGGGAGCGACGAGCGCGAGCAGACGCTGAACCAGATCCTCGCCGAACTCGACGGCTTCGACGCCCGCGCCGCCGTGGTGGTGCTGGCGGCGACCAACCGCCCCGACGTGCTCGACCCCGCGCTGCTGCGCCCGGGCCGTTTCGACCGCCATGTGACGCTGAACCTGCCCGACCGCGCGGCGCGGCGCGCGATTCTGGAGGTTCATGCGAAGAAGACGCCGCTGGCGGCGGACGTGCGGCTCGACGACGTGGCCGCAGGCGCGCCGGGGTTCTCCGGCGCCGATCTCAAGAACCTGGTGAACGAGGCCGCGATTCTTGCGGTGCGCGAGGGGGCGACAAAGGTGACGGCGGCGCATCTCGACGCCGCGCGCGACAAGGTGATGATGGGCACGGCGCGCACGCTGGCGATCCAGCCCGAGGAGCGCCACCGCCTTGCGGTGCACGAGGCCGGCCACGCGGCGGTCGCATGGTTCACGCCGCAGGCCGACCCGGTGTTCAAGGTGACGATCATTCCGCGCGGGCGGGCGCTGGGCGGCACGCATTTCCTGCCCGAGAACGAGCGCCACACCCTGCCCGAGCCCTATCTGCGCGCGCAGCTTGCGGTGATGCTGGGCGGGCGCGCGGCGGAGGCGCTGCTGCTGGGCGACGTCAGCTCCGGCGCCGAGGACGACATCCGCCGCGCCACCGCCGCAGCGCGCAACATGGTCGCGCGCTGGGGCATGTCGCCCGCCATCGGCCCGATCGACCTGGCCGAGAGCGACGAGCACCCGTTTCTGGGCCGCGAGATGGCCAGGATGCGCGCCTTCGCCGACGAAACGGCGGCGAAGGTGGACACGGCGGTGGCGGCGGAACTGGCGGCGGCCGAAGCGCGGGCGCGCGCGGCGCTGGAGGACCGCCGCGAGGCGGTCGCGGCGCTGGTCGCGCGGCTGGAGGCGGCGGAGACCCTCGACCGCGACGCGGTGCGCGCCTGTCTGGGCGACCCCGCTCAGGGCGCGGCGCCGCAGGGCGGCGCGGTCCGGCCAGCGAACCAGCCGGTCGCGCTCAACCGCGCCGGAGCGTGACGCCGGATCGGCCGTCCGGCGCCACGCCGGTCACTGCGGCGCGCGCCCGTCGCCCTCCGCTTCCGCCACCGCGACCTCCGGCGCCGCAACCTCCGGCGCCGCGGCTTTCGGCGCTGCGGCTTTCGGCGCTGCGGCTTTCGCCGCACCTGTCTGCGTCGCCGCCTCCCCGCCCGCCGCGTTCGGCGTTCCCGACAGGGTCAGCCGCACGCCGCGCCGCGCCGCGCTCTGCTCGACCGCTTCGCGCAGCATCTTGCTGCGGTGCAAAAGTCGCAGGAAGCGGGCTTCGTCGAGGCTGAGCAGGGTGCAGTGGGTGATGGCGCGCACCTGCGCGCGGCGCCGCCCCCTGGCGAGGATCGTGAGCTGGCCGAACATCTCGCCGCGCCCCAGCCGGTGCTTTTGCCCCGCAGTTTCGATCTCCACCGCGCCGGAGGCGATGAAGCTCACCCGCCGCGCCGCCGCGTCGCGCCGCAGCAGCGTCTCGCCCGGCGCGGCGTAGGCGGTGACCAGCGCCCGCGCCAGCCGCCGCCGCGCCGCCTCGTCAAGGTCGGCGAACACCGGAAACTGCCGCATCAGCTCGACCTTGCGCAGCGCGACGTCGAGGCTTGGGCGGCGGTTCAGCCGGGCGCGCGCGGCCTCGATCTGCGCCGTGAGCGTGGCGTGCAGCTCAGGCCCGATCAGCCCGTCGGCGCGCAGCGCGGCGTATTCGCGATCCTCGAACATCAGCGCGGCGCGGCGGATCAGGCGACGCTCCAGCGCCTCGACGTAGCCGGGGTATTGCAGCCGCAGCCCGTCCAGCGCCTCGCCCACCTCCGCCTCGCGCCGCTCCAGCAGGTCATGCAGCAGATCGGCGACGCGGCGGCCGTGGATGCGGCGGATGCGGCGGTCGATGAAGCCGTGCATGTCGCTCAGCGCGAAACGCTGCGTCAGCAGGATCTCGAAGCGGTCGGCGGTGCGCCGCGCCAGCGGCCCCGACAGCCGCAGCCGGTTGTGCAGCCGCACCGCGAAGCGGAAATCCGAGCCATAGGCCAGCGCCCGCCGCCCGGCGCGCAAATAGCCCAGCCGGCCGTCGGCGCGCGCGCCCTCGATCAGCCGGTCGGCGTCGGCGACGATCCGCTGCGCCAGCCGGGTCGAGAGACCCTGATCGCTGGTCCGGCCCAGCAGCAGGTCGCGCTCCGCCCCCGCCAGCGCGATCACCCCCAGCGTCACCCGGTCGCGGTCGAGGATGTCGGAGCCTTCCTCGGCCTTGCGCACCGCGCCCTCCAGCCGCTCGCCGAACGCCTTCGCCTCGGCGCGCACGATGTCGCGGCTCAGGTCGTAGGTCGCGGTCGCCGCCGCCACGTCCTCGCGCACCCGCTGCAGCGCCACGGCGATCACCTGATCGGCCAGCGCCGCGTCCAGCGGCGACAGCCGGTCCAGCCCCAGCCGCCCGATCACCCAGCGCAGCGTGGTTCCCTGCACGATAAGCGTGAACAGGGTGAAGCCGGTGGCGAGGATGCCGACCAGCCGCTTCACCTCCGGCGCGATGAAGGCGCTCTCGGTCACCGCCAGCGCCAGCGCCAGCGTCACCGCGCCGCGCAGGCCGCCCCACAGGATCGCGAGGCGATAGGGCGCATCCACCCTGGGCGACAGCCGCATCCACGTCAGCGCGGGCAGCAGCCCGAACAGGACCGCCACCCGCGCCAGCAGCGCCGCCAGCGTCACCACCGCCACCAGCCCCAGGTCGCTGAGGCGCAGCTCGTCCAGCAGGCGCGGGATCAGCAGCGCCGCCAGCACGAAGATCAGCGCGCCGGCCCAGTGCGCCAGCAGATCCCACGCCGCCGTCAGCCGCGCCCAGGCCTGCGGCGCCAGCCGCCCCGGCCCGATCAGGTTCACCACGATCCCCGCCGCCACCACCGCGATCACGCCGGAGGCGCCGACAAGCTGTTCGGCGGCGATATAGGCGACGTAGGGCGCGGCGATGGACAGCGAGACCTGCGCGCTCTCGTGTCGCGCGAACCGCCCCATCAGCGCGATCGCCAGCCGCGCGACGGTCCAGCCCGTCGCGGCGCCGCCCAGCATCAGCATCGGAAAGGCCGCCAGCGCCTCGCCCAGCACCGGGTCGGGCGCGTTCAGCGTGACATAGCCCAGGAAAACCCCGAACAGCGCGATGGCGGCGGCGTCGTTCAGCAGGCTCTCGCCCTCGATGATCCGCGACAGCCGCTTGGGCGCGGCGATGTTGCGGAAGATGCTGACCACCGCCGAGGGGTCGGTGGTCGAGACGATGGCGCCGACCAGCAGGCAGGCGGTCAGCGGCAGCGCGCTGACCTGAAACAGCGCGACGCCGACCACCACCGTCGCCACCACCACCGCGACGACCGCCAGCATCAGGATCGGCGCGGCGTCGTCGAGCATCCGGCGCAGGTTCATGCCGAGCGTGGCCTGGAAGATCAGCGTCGGCAGGAAAACGTAGAGAAACACGTTGGACTTGATCGGCAGCCCGAGAATCGCCCCGGCCACCGGGTTCAGCGCGTCGGTGAGATCGGTTTGCAGAAAGAACGCCGCGCCCGCGCCGATCAGCACGCCGACGCTGGCGAGAATCACGCTGAACGGCAGCCCCAGCCGCGCCGCCAGCGGCTCGCTGACGCCGATCACGACGAACAGCCCGGCGATGATCGAGGTCAGGACGACGATGCTCATGCCCGCGATGATGGACGCCCTGGGCCGCCCGCCGCAAGCGGCGTCCGCGGCTCAGCGCATCATCACATAGGCGCCCGGCGCGGCGGGCAGCGCGGCGGGGTCGGCGCCTGGTCCGCCCATCGGCGGCGGGGCGACAGGCGCGCCGGAGCGCGCGGCCAGCCACGCGGCCCATGTCGGCCACCACGAGCCTTCGCCCTGCTCCGCCAGCGTCTCCCACGCCTCGGGCGTCAGGTGACAATCGTGGTGCGGCGTCGTGCGCACGCGGAAGCGGCGCTTCTTGCCCGGCGGCGAGACGATCCCGGCGTTGTGGCCGCCGCTGGTCAGCAGGAAGGTCACGTCGGCGCTGGTCAACAGATGCACCTTGTAGGCCGATTTCCACGGCGCCACATGGTCGCTTTGCGTGCCGACCGCAAAGATGTCGGCATGGATGTCGGTCAGCGCCACGGGCCGCCCCTCGACCGCGAACTTGCCCGCCGACAGCGCGTTGTCGAGAAACAGGCTGCGCAGATACTGCGAGTGCATCCGGTAGGGCATCCGCGTCGCGTCGGCGTTCCACGCCATCAGCGGCGACATTTCCGTGCGCTCGCCCATCAGATAGTCGCGCAGGATCCGCGACCACACCAGATCGTTTGAGCGCAGGATCTGGAACGCGCCCGCCATCTGGCGGGTGTCGAGAAACCCCTGATCCCACATCATGTCCTCGAGGAACGACACCTGGCTGTCGTTGATGAACAGCATCAGCTCGCCCGCCTCGGAGAAGTCGCTCTGCGCCGCCAGCAGGGTCAGCGAGGCGAGGCGGTCGTCGCGGTCGCGCGCCATCGCCGCCGCCGCGATCGTCAGCAGCGTGCCGCCCAGGCAATAGCCGACGCCGTGAACCCTGTCCGCGCCGGTGATCGACCCGATCGCGTCGAGCGCGGCCATCGGCCCCAGCCCGCGATAGTCCTCCATGCCCAGATCGCGCTCGGCGGGGCCGGGGTTCAGCCACGAGATCGCGAAAACCGTGAAGCCCTGCGCGGTGAGGTATTCGATCAGCGACGATCCCGGCGTCAGGTCGAGAATGTAGTATTTCATGATCCACGCCGGGACGATCAGCACCGGCTCGGGCCGCACCTTGTCGGTGGTCGGCGCATACTGGATCAGCTCGATCAGCCGGTTGCGATACACCACCTTGCCGGGGCTGAGCGCCAGATCGCGCCCCACTTGGAACGCCTCGGCGCCCGCCGGCGGCTTGTCGCCGATCATCCGCTCCCAGTCCTCGATCATGTGCTTCATGCCGCGCGCGAGGTTCATGCCGCCCTCTGCGCGGGTGCGCTCCAGCAGTTCGGGGTTGGTGAGCAGGAAGTTCGACGGCGACAGCGTGTCGAGCGCCTGCCGGGCCATGAACTCCGCCGCGCGCTCGTGCTGTTTCGAGACGCCGCTCACGCCTGTGGTGGCGTTGTGCCACCATTGCTGCGTGAGCAGAAAGCTCTGCCACATCAGGCTGAACGGCGGCTTGGCCCAAGCCTCGCCCGCGAACCGTCTGTCTTGCGGCAGCGGGTCGATGCAGGGCGCGTCGGCGCCGCCGCGCATCGCCAGCGCGGCGAGATGGCGCTGGAAGCGGGTGGCCTTGCGCATCGCCTTTTGCGCCAGCAGCGCCTGCTTGCCGGGCGAGGTCGCCAGATGGATCGCCCAGTCGGCCCAGACCTGCGCCACCGCCGCAGGCGACAGCCCGCCGGTCATCCGCGCGATGCCGGCGCGCGTGGCGCGGTCGAGCAGGTCGCCGAAGGCGGTGACGGCGTAGGGCTCCTCCGGCTCGGGCGCCGGGGCGGGCGCGAGCGCGGGCGGCTGGACCGGGGCGGGGGCGACGGTCAGGGCGCGGCTTCTGGTCATGGCCGACTCCTCTACGGATCGAATGCGATCACCGCTTTGATGTCGGCGTCGCCGCCGCGCCGCGCAAGCGCCCGCGCCATGGCGCCGCAGCGCACAAGCCGCGCCGCCGCGCCTGCTGCGCCGCAGCGCCAATGCGCTATGATCGCAGCGCCGAAAGCCGCGAAAGGGAACGCGATGAAACGCGCCGCCATGGTTATCGCCGCGCTCGCCGCGCTGGCAGCCGCCGTGTGGGTCTTCGCGCTGGCGCCGGACGACGGGCCGCCGGAAGGCTTCGCCCGCGCCAACGGGCGGATCGAGGCGACGCGGGTGGATGTCGCGGCCAAGTTCGGCGGCCGCGTCGCCGAGGTGCTGGCGCGCGAGGGCGATTTCGTCGAGGCGGGCGCCGTGCTGGCGCGCATCGACGCCACCGAGCTTGAGGCCGGGATCCGCGCCGCCGAGGCCGCGACCCGGCAGGCGCGGCAGGAGCTGGCGCAGGCCGAAGCGATGATCGCGCAGCGCGACGGAGAGCTGACGCTGGCCGATGCGGAACTGGCGCGCGCCGAAACGCTGCGCGAACGCGGTTATGGCACGGTCGAGACGCTGGACCTGCGCCGGATGCAGAAAAACACCGCCCTCGCCGCGCGCGCCAGCGCGCTGGCCCAGCGCGCCGCCGCCGAAGCCGCCGTGGAATCGGCGTTGGCGCGGGTGGCGGCGCTGCGGGCGCAGCTCGCCGAGCATGTGCTGACCGCGCCGCGCGCGGGCCGGGTGCAATACCGGCTGGCCGAGCCGGGCGAGGTGCTGGCGGCGGGCGGGCGGATCGTCACCCTGCTCGACCTTGGCGACGTCTATATGGACGTCTATCTGCCCACGGCGCAGGCCGGGCGGCTGGCGCTGGGCGACGAGGCGCGGCTGATCCTCGACGCCGCGCCGCAATATGTGATCCCCGCCACGGTTTCCTTCGTGGCGGCGGACGCGCAGTTCACGCCGAAATTCGTCGAGACCGAGAGCGAGCGCGAAAAGCTGATGTTCCGGGTGCGGCTCAAGGTCCCCGCCGAGGTGCTGAGCCGCTACCGCGATCTGGTCAAGACCGGGCTGCCCGGCGTCGCCGTGGCGCGGGTGAGCAGGAGCGCCGAATGGCCGCCGTCGCTGGCGGTGCGTCTGCCATGAGCGCACCGCCCGCCATCGCTTCGCTGGAGGGCGTGACCCACCGCTACGGCGCGACGACGGCGCTCGACGCGCTGACGCTGAGCATCCCCGCCGGACGGATGGTCGGGCTGATCGGGCCGGACGGGGTCGGCAAATCGACGCTGCTGGGGCTGATCGCGGGGGTGCGCGCGATCCAGCGCGGCGCGGTGCGCAGCCTGGGCGGCGACATGGCCGATCCGCGCCACCGAAACGCGGTGTGCGCCCGCATCGCCTACATGCCGCAGGGGCTGGGCCGCAATCTCTACCCCACGCTGTCTGTGGTCGAGAACATCGATTTCTTCGCCCGCCTGTTCGGCCAGCAAGCGCGCGAGCGCGCGGCGCACATGGCGGAGCTGCTCCACGCCACCGGCCTCGCGCCCTTCGCCAGCCGCCCGGCGGGCAAGCTGTCGGGCGGGATGAAGCAAAAGCTGGGCCTGTGCTGCGCGCTGATCCACGACCCCGACCTGCTGATCCTCGACGAGCCGACCACCGGCGTCGATCCGCTGTCGCGCCGCCAGTTCTGGGCGCTGATCGACCGCATCCGCGCCCGCCGCCCCGGCATGAGCGTGATCGTGGCCACCGCCTACATGTCCGAGGCCGCCGCCTTCGACCACCTGATCGCGCTCCATGCCGGAAAGGTTCTCGCAGAGGGCGCGCCGCAGGCGCTGACCGGGGGCCACGCCTCGCTGGAGGAAGCGTTCATCGCGCTGTTGCCGCCGGAGGCGCGGCGCGGCCATCGCGCCGTCGTCCTGCCGCCGCGCAGGCCGCACGACGGGCCGCCCGCCATCGAGGCCGAGGGGCTGACCATGCGCTTCGGCGACTTCACCGCCGTTGACGCCGTGAGCTTTCGCATCGCAAGGGGCGAGATCTTCGGCTTTCTCGGCTCCAACGGCTGCGGCAAGACAACCACCATGAAGATGCTGACCGGGTTGCTGACGCCCAGCGCCGGCGCGGCGCGGCTGTTCGGCGCGCCGGTCGGCGCGGACGGTTTCGAGACCCGCAGGCGCGTCGGCTACATGTCGCAGGGCTTTTCGCTCTACCGCGAACTCTCGGTGCGCCGGAACCTGCGGCTGCACGCGGACCTGTTCGACCTGCCCGCAGCCGGGCGCGGGCCGCGGGTGGAGGCGCTGCTCGACCGCTTCGACCTGCGCGCGGTGGCGGACGCGCCGCCCGAAAGCCTGCCGCTGGGGGTGCGCCAGCGGCTGCAACTGGCGGTCGCGGTGCTGCACCAGCCCGAGATGCTGATCCTCGACGAGCCGACCTCCGGCGTCGATCCGGTGGCGCGCGACCGGTTCTGGGAACTGCTGATCGCGCTGTCGCGCGACGACGGCGTGACGATCTTCATCTCCACCCATTTCATGAACGAGGCGACGCGCTGCGACCGCATCTCGCTGATGCACGCAGGCCGCGTTCTGGCGCAGGGCGCGCCGGAGGAAGTGCGCCGCGCGCAGGGCGCCGCGACGCTGGAGGACGCCTTCGTGGCGCTGCTGACGCAGGCGGGCGCAGGCGATGCGGCGGGCGATGCGGCGGGCGATGCGGCGGGCGACGGCGCGGAGGACGCGCCGCAGGCCCCGCGCCCGGCGGCGGACGCCCGCCCGCCCTATCTTTCGCCCGCCCGGCTCTGGGCCTTTGCGCGCCGCGAGGCGGTCGAGATCCGGCGCGACCCGATCCGGCTGGGCTTCGCGCTGCTCGGCCCCGTCGCGCTGATGCTGGCGATGGGCTTCGGCATCACCTTCGACGTGGAGAACCTGCGCTACGCGACGCTGGATCAGGACCGCTCGCGCGAGAGCCGGATGCTGGACGACGCCTTCTCCGGCTCACGCTATTTCGCCCGAGCCCCCGCCATCGCCGATTTCGACGCGCTCGACGCGCGGATGCAGGCGGGCGACTTCGCCGTTGCGCTGGTGATCCCGCCGGGCTTCGGGCGCGATCTGGTCGCAGGCCGGTCGCCCGAGATCGGCGTCTGGCTCGACGGCGCCAACACCACCCGCGCCGAGACCGGGCGCGGCTATGTGCAGGGCGTGATCGCGGAGCATCTGCGCGACTTCGCCTGGCGTGAGCGCGGCGCGGCGCAGGCGGCGCAGCCGCTGGTGGCGCCGCGATTTCGCTACAATCAGGCGTTCCGCTCGTACTACGCCATCCCGCCCGGCGTGCTGATGCTGCTGATGATGATGATCCCGGCGATGCTGACCGCGCTGGCGGTGGTGCGGGAGAAGGAGATGGGCTCGATCGTCAACCTCCACGCCGCGCCCGCGCGGCGCATCGAGTTCCTGATCGGCAAGCAGGCGCCCTATGTCGGCGTGGCGATGCTGAGCTTCTTCATCCTGCTGGCGGTGATGGCCATGGCCTTCGGCGCGCGGCTGGAGGGAAGCGGGGCGGCGCTGATCCTCGGCGCGCTGCTCTATGCGACGGCGGCGACCGGGTTCGGCCTCGTGGTCTCGACCTTCGTCGGCTCGCAGATCGCCGCGATCTTCGCCACCGCGATCATCGTGATGATCCCGGCGGTGAACTTTTCTGGGATGCTCTATCCGATCGCGACGCTGGAGGGCGGCGCGGCGCTGATCGGGCGGGGTTTTCCGTCGCTCTATTTCCAGCGCATCAGCGCGGGCGTGTTCAACAAGGGGCTGGGCTTCGCCGACCTGTGGCCCAATCACGCCGCGCTGGCGCTGTTCTGCGTCCTGTTCTGGGCGCTGGCGGCGCCGATGCTGCGCAAACAGGAGGTCTGAGCCATGCGCAGCCTGCGCACCGTGTATCGCCTCGGCGTGAAGGAGGTGTTCAGCCTGCTGCGCGACCCGGTGCTGATGGGGCTGATCCTCTACACCTTTACCTTCGCGATCTACACCGTGGCCAACGGCGTGCAGACCGAAGTGCGCAACGCCGCCGTCGCAGTGGCCGACGAGGACCGCTCGGCGCTGTCGCGCCGGATCGCCGGGGCGTTCCTGGCGCCGCAGTTCAAGCCGCCCGCCGCGCTCGACCCGGCGGCGGTGGACGCGGCGATGGACGCGGGCGCCTACAGCTTCGTGCTCGACATCCCGCCGCGCTTCGAGGCCGATCTGCTGGCGGGGCGCGCGCCGGTCATCCAGCTCAACGTGGACGCGACCGCCATGACGCTGGCGGGCAACGGCGCGCGCTACATCGGCGCCATCGTCGAGGCCGAGACGGCGGCGTTTCTGGCGCGGGAGACGGCGCAGGCCGCGCGGCTGACCATCCGGGCGAAATACAATGTCAATCTCGACGGCGGCTGGTTCATGGCGATGAACCAGCTGGTCAACAACCTCACCATCCTCGCCATGATCCTCGGCGGCGCGGCGGTGATCCGCGAGCGCGAGCACGGCACCATCGAGCATCTGCTGGTGATGCCGGTCAGCGCCGCGCAGATCGTGCTCGCCAAGATCTGGGCCAACGGCATGGTGATCGTGCTGGCCGCCTCGCTGTCGCTGCGGCTGGTGGCGGGCGGGGTGATCGGCGTGCCGGTGGCCGGACCGCCGGGCCTGTTCGCCTTCGGCGCCGCGATCTATGTGTTCGCGGTGATCTCGATGGGGGTGATGCTGTCCACCGTCGCCACCTCCATGCCGCAGTTCGGGCTGCTGTCGATCCCGGTGTTCGTGGTGATGAACCTGCTCTCTGGCGGCGTGACGCCGATCGAGAGCATGCCGCCCGCGCTGCAGACCGCAGTGCAGGCGCTGCCCTCGACGCATTTCGTGGCGTTCTCGCAGTCGGTGCTGTTTCGCGACGCGGGGCTGACGGTGGTCTGGCCGCAGCTTCTCGCCATGGCGGCGCTCGGCGCGGCGTTCTTCGCGCTGGCGCTCGGGCGGTTCAAGGCGGCGCTGTCGGCGGCGCAGTAGAGGCCGCGCGTCAGCCGCCCGCGATCTCGGCTAGGATCGCGCGGGCGGCGGCGGCGGGGTCGGCGGCCTGGGTGATCGGGCGACCGATCACCACATGGTCGGCCCCGGCGCGGATCGCCTCGGCGGGCGTGGCGACGCGCTTCTGGTCGCCCATGGCGGCCCCGGCGGGGCGCACCCCCGGCGTCACGATCAATCGCCCGCGCGCCTGCGGCAGCGCGCGGATCGCGGCGGCCTCGCGCGGCGAGGCGATCACGCCGTCGGCCCCGGCGGCGAAGGCGCGGCGCGCGCGCTCCACCACGATCTGCGCCGGGTCGCCCGCAACGATCATGCCCGCATCGAGGTCGGCGCGGTCGAGGCTGGTCAGCACCGTCACCGCCAGTATCCGCGTCGCCGCGTCGCCGCGCCCCTTCACCGCCGCCGCCACCACATGCGGATCGCCATGCACCGTCAGGAGGTCGAGATCGAACCGCGCCAGCCCGCGCGTCGCCGCCTCGACCGTGTTGGCGATGTCGAACAGTTTCATGTCGAGAAACACCCGCTTGCCGCGCGTCTTCAACTCCATCGCCAGCGCCAGACCGCCGCCGGTCAGCATCTCCAGCCCGATCTTGTAGAAGCCGACAGCGTCACCCAGGCGATCGGCCATCGCCTCGCCGCTCAGCGCGTCGGGCGCGTCGAGCGCCACGATCAGCGCGTCGGCGGACTTTGCGACGGACATGAAGGATCTCCCTGACGACGCGGACTGCATCGTGATCGCGGTCGCCGCGCCCGGAGTCAAGGCTGGCGCCGGGCCAGCCGCGTCACAACAGAAGCGCCCCACTCGCGGATTTACGAGTGGGGCGTTGTTTTGGTTTTTTATCATGAGAGGTATGCGATTTTGCGGTTATCTGAGGTCTGGCGGCGACCTACTCTCCCACGTCTCGAGACGCAGTACCATTGGCGCTGCGGCGCTTAACGGCC
>Ga0210024_1002358_pt1 | contig 16214 bp, 23 predicted proteins | sample CryGeymeta201525_FD_183988 | JGI IMG/M metagenome (GOLD analysis project Ga0210024, IMG submission 183988) | Groundwater microbial communities from Crystal Geyser aquifers in Utah, USA - Crystal Geyser metaG 2015-25 (SPAdes) (version 2) | ecosystem: Environmental > Aquatic > Deep subsurface >... | reverse complement strand
CCTGGTCGGCATCGAGCTCCTGGCCATCGAGGCCCGGGTGGTCGTAGCCGGGGTTGATACCTACCTGAAGTACGCCGAGGCCGTGGGCCTGACGGCGGCAGCCGCAGCGCCTGCTTAAACCAGCGGTATTCCCCTGTTCTCCAGCCCTGTTCGTTCATCTTTGCTCATCCAGCAGTTGAACTGTTGGATGACAGGCTGGATAACCCATCGCCGGCGCAGGGGGGGTGAAATCACCCCCCTGCACCTGGCGGAGAAGGAGGTAATTCCATGACACTATCTGATGAAATGCAGCGGTTAAGCCAGGACTTCCTTGGGGCTTACGACGACCGGATGGCGGCGGTGGCCGGCATCCGCACCGCGACGGCGCAGGAGCTGGCCGAATTTCACTCCGCCCACCAAGAGATGGGGGAGGAGCAGCGTCAGCGCCTGGCTGGGGATCGCGACGGCCTGGCCTCGGACACGGCGGCGTTCATGAAGGAGACGGATGCGGCTCATTCAGCCATGGCCGCCGAGCAGCGTCAGCGCCTGGCTGAGAGTCGCGACCGCCTGGCCTCGGACACGGCGGCGTTCATGAAGGAGACGGATGCAGCTCATTCAGCCATGGCCGCCGAGCAGCGTCAGCGCCTGGCTGAGAATCGCGACCGCCTGGCCTCGGACACGGCGGCGTTCATGAAGGAGACGGATGCGGCTCATTCAGCCATGGCCGCCGAGCAGCGTCAGCGCCTGGCTGAGGATCGCGACGGCCTGGCCTTGGACACGGCGGCGTTCATGAAGGAGACGGATGCGGCTCATTCAGCCATGGCCGAGGAGCTGCGTCAGCGCCTGGCTGAGGATCGCGACCGCCTGGCCTTGGACACGGCTAAGATGCGCGACGGGTTACAGGCAGAGTTGGGCGATGCCCAGCGGGTGTGGAGCAAATTCACCACGCTCATGCAGCAGCGCCGGGCCGGGAAGCCAGCGGAGGAGCGACCGCGCCGCCCCCCACCACGGGGCAAGAAGGTCGTGGCCCCGCCACCGCCCGTAGTAGGGGAAGAGGCAGCCCCCGATAGTTACCGGTTGCCTTGATGGCGTTCATGGCGTTCGCCAGCCCCGCCACCGACTATAGTAGCGGAAGAGGTGGCTCCCGATGATCTCACGGCCATCCGGGGGATCGGAGCCGGGATGCAACGCCACCTGAACGAGGCTGGGATTTACACCTATGCCCAACTTGCCGCAAGCACGCCTGAGGAGCTGCAGCGGGCTTTAGGGGACGTTGGCAGGCTGGCCAAAGTCGAGACCTGGATTGACCAGGCGCGCGATTTAGCCTGGTAAGATCATAATGGTTGCCGACTGCGCAACCATAAAAAACGTTTGAACCCTTCGGCAAGCTCAGGGCAGGCCGTTCTTAGGTTCGAATGTTTTTAGCCACTTTTCTGCTAGATAAAGGGCTAGACAAAATAGCACCGAGACACGCCATGTATCTGGGTATCCGTAAGATCCGCTCGGCTGGTCGCACCAGCGGAAGTATCGAGATAACTCTGCCAACGCTACTACAAGTTTTGGAAGGGGTGAAGTGCCGCCTGATGGTGAGAGATGGGCCGCGTCCGGAAATCGTCCTGCAACCGGATCTGGCCGCCGCCCAGAACCTTTTCCAAACCCTCTGGCAGAAGATTCGGATGGGCCTGGGTGAAATTGGCGAACTCCCTGAATTTTCGATGGCCGATTTCACCCTGGCCTTTTTCCCGCCCCGCCATTGGCAGGATCACCCACCGCTGGCCTACGCCGATGCGCTCGCCGTCCTCCGCCAGCGCGGCCCGGCCCCCTCACCGGGCAGCGCCCCTTCCCGCAACGGGAACCGCGATACCCAGGGGGAGGAAGCGCTGTGCCGTTTGCTGGCCTTCCTGGCCGTGGCCGCCGGCTATCGGCTCGGCCTCGGTGGAGCTCTGGCCCTGGCCTTTGGCGACGCGGTGGCTTATCTCGTCACCGGCGCCCCGGCCGGGCTGGGCACCGACTTCGAGCGGGGCATGGCCCATCAGACCTTCTGGGGCGAAGGCCGGGCACAGCAACCCCTGGGCTCCCCCTTCGACGACCAGGTCTGGCAGCAGGCCCGACCCGGCTTCCGGCGGGTGTATGAGCAGTTTCACAGTTGGCAGGAAGACCCTGCGGCCTATGCCGCCGCCCGGGACAAGTGGTACCGGGCCTTAACGATGGAGATGGGCCTGCGGGTATCCTCGCTGGAAGAGTTTGTTAGCAGATAGCCGATGGCGAACCTGCCCTGAGCGTAGTCGAAGGGTGGCAGATGGCGGATAGCTAATAGAGGTAACAATTCGCCAAAAGCATCAACGCCTTCCGCTAACCATTAGCTATCAGCTATCAGCTATCAGCTAGTTAAGGAGATACAAAAATGGCAATGGCAACGAGTACAATGCTTGAAGTGGCGCCAACCGCCCTGTCGGTGCGCCCGCGGCCCGACTTCGTGGAGACGCCTTCCATCCGGGAGCTGACGGGGCGCGCCCTGGCCTACCTGGCCGCCGGTTTCCCCGTCCACTTCCGCGGCCCGGCCGGCACGGGCAAGACCACCCTGGCTTTGCACGTGGCCGCCCAGTTGGGACGCCCGGTGATGCTCATCGCCGGCGACGAGGAGTTCGCCACCTCCGACCTGATCGGCGGGCAGTACGGCTACCGCTACCGCAAGGTCATTGACCAGTTCATCCACTCCGTCCTCAAGTACGAGGAGGACGCCGCCCAGCGCTGGGTGGACCACCGCCTGACCACCGCCTGCCGCGAGGGCTTCACACTGGTCTACGACGAGTTCACCCGCTCTCGCGCCGAGGCCAACAACGTCCTGCTGGGCGTGCTGGAGGAGCAATTGCTCATCCTGCCCACCATGAGCCGCGACGATGCCATCGTCAAGGTCCATCCCGACTTCCGCGCCATCTTCACCAGCAACCCCCAGGAGTACGCCGGCGTCCACGAAGCTCAGGATGCCCTCAGTGACCGGCTGGTCACCATGGACCTGGACTTCTACGACCGCGAGGCGGAGATTGCCATCACCACCGCCCAGTCCGGCCTGCCCTCGGAGGGAGCGACCCGTATCGTGGACCTGGTGCGGGACTTCCGCGCCTCCGGGGAGTACGACCAGACCCCTACACTGCGCTCCTGCATCATGATCGCCAAAGTGACCGCCATGCAGAGCCTGCGTCCATCGGCCCAGGATGCGCAGTTCGTTTGCATCTGCCTGGATGTGCTCGAATCCAAGACCGCCTTCACCAGCCAGGCCCGCGAGCGGCGCGCCCAGCAGCGCAAGATGCTGCTCAGCCTGATCGAGCACCATTGTGGCGGATAGCAGAAAGGAGAGTGTCTGAGATGAAGCCCAAAGGCATGCACGACATTCCCACAGCCCAGAGCTTTAGTAGTCGCTCCATACCGGCCTCCCGGGATAAGATAATGACCCAGTTGGCCCGCATGGAGCAGGAGAGGGCGCGGCTGGAGCGGGAGCTGGACATATGGGTCGGCAAGCAGCAGCAAACCGAGGGGCGCTTACAGCAGGTGCGACAGCGCATCGAGCTGCTGCAGCGGGCCCTGGACGAGTTGCCGGCCGACGAGGAACGCCGAGATAACGGCGCACAGCCGGCGGCCGACGACGGACGGAAGGCCAAAGGTTGGCAGGAGATCACGCTGGAATATTAGCAGATAGCCGATGGCAGATGGCAGATAGCGAATAGCAAATGAAAACTATCGGCCATCAGCTATCAGCTATCAGCCATTAGCCAGAAAGGAGGACGACAATGACTGGACGACCTGGAAGTGGTTTTGGCGCTTTGTGGCGCATTCGGACGCGCAAACACATCCGAACCACGCGCTCCATCCCCACCGGCAGCGGGACTCGCGGGGGAACTGTTTACAGGGATCAGGAAACGGAGCGCCTGGCACTGGAGGAGGAACGGTTGAAGGAACGCCGCACGTTGCACGAGCAGCGGCGGGCCATCCAACGGCTGCTGGATGGTCATCGGAGGCCGAGATGAAAAGTGAAATTCATCAGGAGAATACGAAACGAGAGAGGTGAGGAAATGCCAGAAAAAAAGAAAAAGGAAGAGAAAGGGGAGGTCACCTTTGATCTGGGTTTTGGTGGCTTGTTCAAGGGCCTGGGTGACTTCGTGGACCTGCTCTCAGAAATGGTCGAAAAAGGCGAAGAGCAGGTCACCCGCACCGGCGAATTCAAAGTCAAAGGCCTGGGCGACAAAGCCCGCGGCGTCTATGGCTTCAGCGTCCACACTGGCATTGGCGGCATCCCCCGCGTAGAACGCTTCGGCAACATCCGCACCACCGAAGAGGGGCCGGAAGTGGCTGAGGTACGCGAACCCTTGGTGGATGTATTCGACGAGGCTCAGGAGATCGTCGTCGCAGCCGAATTGCCCGGCGTGGGCGAGGAAGAGATCCACGTGGATATCCAGGACGACGTTCTCTCCCTGGAAACCACCGGCGAACACAAATACGCCAAAGAAATCCTGCTGTCCGCGCCGGTAGACGCGGCGAACATGCAGAAGTCCTACAAGAACGGCATCCTGGAATTACGGCTGAAGAAAGTATAGCGGAGTGCGAAATCTCCCGATTTCGCAGCGATGTCAGGAGACCTCGCACTTCGAGTAAAAGGCGCAAGGCAATGACCCGTACCGTCAGGCACTTCAGTCTACACCGCATTGCCGGAGCTCGCCCCGGGCTGGGCGAAGGAACGGAGCTGCGCGTCGTCGCCGACGTAGAGGCGGGAGTGCTCCCAGTGATTCAAGCGGAGGAAGCGGTAATCCGGGGCTACATAAGTACGGAATTTCGAAATTCGAAACCTGTACTGAGCCCAGCCGAAGTATCCGGAGTTCGAATTCCCTATTGGCCGCATCGTTGGGTGACCCTCTTCGTCCTGGAAGACCTGCAGCCTCTGGTGCGCCAGTTGCGTTTGGGAGTGGCCCCTGCAAGCCTGACCACCCTCGGCCCGGCCCTGGGCCATCCCCGGCGCGGCGAACCGGCCAGGGGGCAGGCATTATGGTTGCGCAATCGGCAACCATTATCCCCCGAAAGCGCGGCGGCGCTGGAATACCGGCCGGTCGTTAACGTCTACGATCTGGCCGACCTGACGGGTTGTAACATCTTCGCCAACCGGAGGGCGATGGTGGAGCAGGGCTACTGGGACGACCCCCTGGCCCTGCGGGGGTTGTTGGCCCATGAGCATGCCCACCCCCTGGCCGAGAACGAAACCGCCCGGGCTTCCCGCCAGCTACAGCTAGAGATCCAGTGGAAAGAAGAAGAGCCAGGCCGCCGCGGTGACGCAGAGACACGTACCGTCACTTTGCCCCATCTTCACCGTGTCCCCATGTTGCAGGTGCTTGCTTCATTGGCCGAAAAACTGTGCTTGTACGCGCCGCGCGAGATTTTTGCCAATGAAGTAACCATCCAGAGCGGCTTCGCCGACGGTTTGTTGCACTTGAACTTACGCAACGTGGACAACGCCGGTCGCAGCGTTTCCGGACGGGATGCCCTGGTGCAGCAGTTGCGCCAGGAGGCGGCCCAGGGGAACCTGACCCCGGCAGCCGCTGACCTGGTACTGCTTGTCGGCGACCTGAGCGGTTACCTGGACCTGGCGTTGGAAGTGGCCCCTTTTTATCGTGCTGGCCGGGTGGCCGACGCCGGCTCATTGGAGACGGCCCTGCAGACCACAGTCTTCCCGCACCTGGATCGCCTGGTCCCGCAGGCTTTCGCCGATCTAAGGGATCGGTACATTGACCTGCGCACTGACCTGACGGGGCCTGAGCTGCTTCTTTGGGGCCAGGGTGTGCTGGACACGCTGACCGGAGCGTCGGCCGAGAAAGGGCTGAAGATCGCTTATCGCTTATCGCTGATGGCTGATGGCTGATGGCTGATGGCTGATGGCTGATTGTGATAAGCAAATGAGCGATAAACGATAGGCGATACGCGATACGCAACACGGAGAGCACCATGCCAAGACCAGAAACCCAAAACGGAAAGTACATGTACTGCATCATTCGCTCCTCAGAGCCCGCTCAGTTTTCCACCCTGGGCATTGGTGAGCGGGGGGATGTCGTTCATACCGTGAATTTCATGGGGCTGGCAGCCGTCGTCAGCGACTCTCCGATCATGGACTACGAAGAGAGCCGTCGCAACATGATGGCTCATACCCTGGTTCTCGAAGAAGTCATGCGGCAGTTCAACATCTTGCCGGTGCGTTTCGGCACAATCGCCCCCAGCGCGGAGATCCTTGTGGATCAGGTGCTCAAGCGGCGGTACCGTGAATTCCTCAGCCACCTGGAAGAAGTGAGAGACCGCGTCGAACTGGGACTGAAAGCTTTCTGGTATGAGGAGATCATCTTTCGTGAGATCGTGGAAGAAACCCCGCCCATTCGCCACCTGCGCGACAGCCTGATGGGGCGTTCAGCCGAAGAAACGTATTACGACCGCATCCGCCTGGGCGAGATGATTGATGCCGCCATGTGGAAGAAACGAGACGAGGATGCCGAGAAAATCCTGGACCGTTTGCGCCCTCTGGTCCACAAGAGCCGCGGCAACAAAGTGATCACGGACAGAATGGTCTTGAATGCCGCCTTCCTGGTAGACCGCAGCCGTGAGGCGGAGTTCGACCAGGCTGTGCGGCAGTTGGACGCCGACATGGGCAAGCGCCTGATGTTCAAGTATGTCGGACCGGTACCCCCGTACAATTTTGTCAACATCGTCGTCCACTGGGACGAGTGAGCGCAGGAGGGATGGTATGGGTTTACTGCTCAAGTTACTGACCCTGCCCGTTTCAGGTCCCATCGAGGGCGTGGTCTGGATCGCCAAAAAAGTGGCCGAGCAAGCCGACAAGGAGTTATATGACGCAGAGAAAGTGCAGGGACAACTGATGGAACTGGAGTTGCGTTACGACTTGGAAGAGATCAGTGAAGAAGAGTACCTGGCGACCGAGCAGGTCTTGCTGGAACGGCTGCGGATCAGTCGAGAGCGCCAGGCAGCAGAGAGTGAAAAGTGAGAGGAGGAACTATGAAAACCGCACTAGAGATCGCGCAGCGGGCCAAGGAGCAACTGGCCCAACTCACCGGGCTCACGCCCGAGACGGTGTCGGCCCTCAGCAAAGATGAGCAGGGCTGGCACGTCACCGTGGACCTGATCGAGCTGAAGCGCATCCCCGAATCCACCGACGTGCTGGCCACCTACGGGGTGGTCCTGGACGAAGCTGGCAACATGCTCAGTTACCAACGCACAAGGCGGTACTATCGCGGCGAGATAACGGAGCAATAAACGTAGCCGACGCTGGTCAGGAAGGGTAGGGAAGCGTAATGGCGGCGAAAATCCAATGCCCGATTGACCTTTTTTCCAGGCAGGAAGAGGAGATCGCCCACCTGACCCGGGCGATCAACCAGGCCCGGACAACGGATCAGAAAGCGCCCTGGGCTCAGGCCCTCATCGAGGCAGTGGACGTGCTCCTGGCCTGCAAGCAATACGACCAGGCAAGCATGGATTGCCGCCTGTGCTACAACTTCGCGGAGTTACGCCGCAAGATGGCCACTTTGGTCGTCAAAGCCATGCGCCTGAACCGCTGATCTAGCAGATAGCCGATGGCGTATGGCAGATGGGCCATCGGCATCAACCAACGACCATCAGCCATCAGCCATCAGCCATCAGCTATCCGCCATCTGCCGTTTGATAGAGAGGAGCGCAGCAACATGCCGGAACCACGTATGCAACATGCCATTCAGACCACCAACTTGGCCGACATCCTGGAGCAGCTGGATCGCATGGAAACGCGATTGGAGGTGGCAGCATGACAAGAGCAAACCCAGACAAGACGACCGCTGCGGTGGATGTGATGTGTGCCTTCTGCGGTGGCAAGGGCAAGGATCCCTTCGGCATCCTTTCCCTCCTGGCTGCCTGCCAGGTGTGCGGTGGGACAGGGCGATGCACGCTGCGGCAACCGACGGCCCCCTGTGCCTTCTGCCGCGGCACGGGAGTGCACCCTGGCTCCCGCAACACCTGCACCACCTGCGGCGGCGTGGGCACGGTGGAGATCCCCGAGGGCGCGGTGACCTGTCCCTGCTGCGGCGGGACTGGTTGGGCCGCTGACGACGCCAACTATATTTGGCCGGACAGTCCCCTGTCCTGCGGCTGTTGCCGGGGCAAAGGGGTCGTGGCCAAATAGCAGATGGCAGATAGCAGATGGCAGATAGCAGATAGCCAATGGCAGATGGACCATCGGCTATCAGCTATACGCCATAGGCCATCAGCCAGGAGAGGAGTGTCTGATGGAGAAGGAAAAAGTCCAGGTGACCTGCGCTTATTGCCGGGGCACAGGCCGCTCGAGGGGGGCTGTCTGCCAGGTATGCCGGGGGGCGGGAAGGGTCTCCCTGTCCGCACCGGCCAGGCGCTGCGCCTACTGCCGGGGCAGCGGCCTCCAGCAGCGCGGCAGCGCCCTCACTTGCGGCGTCTGCCGCGGCGTGGGCACGGTGACCGTGGAGGAAGACGCCGTCCTCTGCCCGCCCTGCGGCGGGACGGGGGTGGAGCCGGCAGTGTTCGGTGAGAGCCAGCTCCCCTGCCTGACCTGCCGCGGCAAGGGGGTCATCTCGGCCGAAAAGGCCAAGAAGTTGCCGCCGGGCAAAAGGCGCCCCCGCCAGAGAGGACGTGGCTACGGCTCGGGGGGAGTAACCTTGGAGTACTGATGGTGGATGGCAGATGGCGTATGGCAGATAGCAGATGGCGTATGGCAGATAGCAGATGGCGGATAGCAGATAGCAGATGGCAGATAGCAGATAGCAGATCGGCTATTTGCTGAAGGAGGAAGGCTATGTCTTGGGAAAGAAGGACCATGGCCCGGTTCGAGGCCTATGTGCGCCGGGCAGAGGCGAAGGCAGCCCGAGTGAAGTCCCGGCAGCCCCCTCGAGAAACAGCCGACGAAAAAGACCTGCGCCTGGCTGAGCAACAACATCGGCTGGAGGAAGAGAAAAACAGGCTGGAGAAGGAATTGGAGGAGCTGGGAAGAACGAGCATCATCCGCAAGGCCGACCTCCAGCGTCAGACTGAATGGCATGAGTGCCAGATCGAGGCCGTGAAGCGACAGCGCCAGGAGAATAAAGGCTTCGCCACAACTTTGGAATACTGAGGAAACCGATGACCGACAACCCTGAAAAACAAGAACTACTCCTGCGAGTGGCCGAAGCCCCGCCCAAAGACGTGGGGCGCGGGCTGGTGCGGCTGGACCCCCAGGATTTGGAGCGGCTGGGGGTGGGCATTGGCGACGTGGTGGAAATCACCGGCAAACGCTCCACCGCAGCGCGCGCCATGCCTGCCTACGCTGCCCAGCGCGGCCTGGGCCTGATCCAGATGGACGGCATCCTGCGCGCCAATGCCCAGGCCGGCCTGGACGACCGGGTAACGATCCGCCGGGTGAGCGTGCAGCCGGCCCGCAACGTGACTCTGACCCCTGTGGAGAGCCTGCGCGCCTTCCCCGCGGTAGACCAGGCGCGCTACCTGGCGCGCTTGATGGATGGCATCCCGGTGATAGTCAACGACCAGGTGCGCGTTGATCTCTTCGGCACGCGCGCCCAGACTTTTCGCGTCGTCGAGACCACCCCAACTGGCCCCGTGCTGATCAGCCCGTCCACGGTCATCCGTCTGACTGGCGAGGGCGCCGAACGCGAACGGGGCGCCATCACCTATGAGGACATCGGCGGGCTGCACCGCGTGATCCGCCGCATCCGCGAGATGATCGAGCTGCCGCTGCGTTACCCGGAGATCTTCGAGAAGCTGGGCATCGAACCGCCCAAGGGAGTGCTGCTGCACGGGCCGCCCGGCTGCGGCAAGACCCTCATTGCCCGCGCCGTGGCTCATGAGACCAGCGCCCATTTCATCCACATCAACGGTCCGGAAATCGTTGATAAGTGGTATGGGGCCTCCGAGGCAAACCTGAGGAATTTCTTCGATGACGCCCGCCGTCATGCTCCCGCCATTATCTTCATTGACGAGATTGACGCCATCGCCCCCAAGCGGGAGGAAATGAGCGGCGAGAAGCAGGTGGAGCGCCGCATCGTCGCCCAGCTCCTGGCCCTGATGGACGGCCTGGAATCGCGCGGGAACGTGATAGTGATCGCCGCCACCAACATCCCCAACACCCTCGACCCGGCCCTGCGCCGTCCGGGCCGCTTTGATCGAGAGATCGTCATCGGCGTCCCGGACCGCGATGGCCGGCGTGAAATCATCGAAATCCACTCGCGTGGGATGCCTCTGGCAAAAGACGTGGACCTGGATCGGCTGGCAGCCATCACCCACGGTTTTGTGGGCGCCGATCTGGAGGCGCTCAACCGCGAAGCGGCCATGAGCGCCCTGCGCCGGCTGTTGCCCGACATTGACTTTGCCCAGGCGCGCATCCCCTACGAGCAGCTCATGACGCTGGAAGTCGCCTGGGCCGATTTCGAGGCCGCCCTGACCGAGGTGGAACCCTCTGCCATCCGTGAGGTCTTCACCGAGATACCCGATGTCGGCTGGGATGACGTGGGCGGCCTGGAAGAAGTCAAACGGCTGCTTACCGAGGCGGTGGAGTGGCCGCTGCTCCATGGCCCGCTCTTCGCGCAAGCCGGGGTGCGCCCGCCCAAGGGCATTCTACTGTACGGGCCCCCTGGCACCGGCAAAACCTTGCTGGCAAAAGCCCTGGCCAACCAGAGCCAGGCGAACTTCATCAGCGTCAAGGGGCCGCAGCTATTCAGCATGTGGGTCGGCGAATCGGAGCGCGGCGTGCGCGAGGTCTTCCGCAAAGCCCGCCAGGCAGCTCCCTGCATCGTATTCTTCGACGAGATCGAGGCGCTGGCCCCTCGTCGGGGTGGCGGCGACACCCAGGTCACCGAACGGGTGATCAGTCAACTGCTGACCGAGCTGGACGGGATCGAAGAGCTCAAGGGGGTGGTGGTGCTGGCCGCCACCAATCGCTTAGATATGGTGGACCCGGCCTTGCTGCGACCGGGGCGTTTCGATTTCCTGGTCGAGCTGCCCTTGCCCGACCGGGAGGCGCGCCTGGCCATCTTACGCGTCCACACGCGTGGCATGCCCCTGGCTGACGATCCTTCGATAAGCTCACCTGTGCCTGCGGCACTGGCGCAGGCAGGACAGGCTGTGAAACTGGAGACCCTGGCCGCCGAAACCGAGGGATGGGTCGGCGCCGACCTGGAGGGCCTCTGCCATCGGGCGGCGCTGCTGGCTATCCACGAATATCTGGAAGAGCATGGAGGCACGGGGACAGGGACGCAGGAGGGCGGGGAAGTTTCTCCCCTGCTCCCTGGCTCCCCTGCTCCCTTGCTAAGAATCACCGCACGACACTTCGAACAGGCATTGGCGAACAGACACAGGAAGGATTGAAGATGGTTACGCCGAACTCAACAGGAATTTATCTCTACGCCATTATCCCCGCCGGGGATGAAATCATTTTCGATGTGGGTGGGGCAGGCAGCGACAACGACAAGGTGTACACCATCCCGCACCGCGATCTCGCCGTGGTGGTCAGCGCCAGCCCACTGCCAGATTACCGCGGGTTGAAACGCAACCAGGCTGCTGTCTACCTGGTGACACATCAGCGCGTCGTGGAAGCAGTGATGCAGGATTTTTCTCTCTTACCGGTCAAGTTTGGCACCGTCCTGACTGACGAAGCGCAAGTGCGCCGCCTCCTGGCGCAGGGGGAAGCCCTCTTTCGATCTGCCCTGGAGAGATTCTCCGGTCAGGTGCAGATGGAGGTGGTGGTCCTCCGGAACCTCCAGCAGGTCTTTCAGGAGATCGGCCAGGAGGCTCAGATTGCCGACCTGAGAACTCAAATCGCTGGCCGCCCTCCCGAAGAGACGACGGCCGAGCGGATCGCCATCGGCCAGATGGTTCAGGCCTCCTTGGAGCAGCGCCGCACCGCTCTGCGAGACCGCCTGTTGCCATCGTTGCAGGAAGTGGCCCTGGATCTGGTGGTCAACCCTCCCATGGACGACAGCATGGTGGCCAACATCGCACTGCTGGTGGACAAGGCGGGTCGCGGGGCGCTGGATCAGCGGTTAAAATCGCTGGACGAAGAGTTTGAGGGCCGGCTCCTCTTCCGCTGTGTGGGGCCCCTGCCGCCCTACAGCTTCGCCGCGGTGGAAGTTCAAGTGCCCTCCTTCGGGGCGATTGATGAGGCTCGGCGCTGCCTGGGCCTGGAAGAGACAGTCCCCCCAGGCGAGATCAGGCAAGCTTATCGCTGGCTCGCCAGCCAGTTGCATCCCGATCTCAATCCGGATGACCCGCAGGCCGAGGCCCGCATGGCTGAGCTAACAAAGGCTTGTGAACTCCTCATGGCCTACGCCGGGAATATGCAGAGGGGCAGAGGGGCAGAGGAGCAGGGGAGCCAGGGTGCAGAGGAGCAAGGGAGCGGGGGAGCAGGAGAGGTTCTCCTCCGCACCTCCGCACCTCCGCACCTCTGCACATTTAGCCGGCAGGCGGTGGAGCGGACGCTGTTGATTGCGATCCGACGACAGGAGATGCTATAGTGCATCCAGGAGGTGCGTGAGATGTCTGAGCAGAAGAAAAGTAAATTCATCGAGCTGGGCATCGAGGATCTTTTCTTGGGGCCTATCACCTTGCCAGCTAAAGGCCTGCTCTTTGTTTTCGAGAAGATCGCTGATGCAGTGGACCAGGAGCGGCTGGACGAGGATAAGGTGCGAGGCATGCTTATGGAGCTACAACTGCGCTATGAGCTGGAGGAGATGAGTGAGGAGGAATATCGGGAGCAGGAAGAGGAACTGCTGGAGTGGCTGAACGCCATCAGGGAGTATAAGGAAGCCCAGGGGGAGTAGGGCTGCCATTGCTGCAAGGAGAGATTATGGAAATCGCCTTTTTGAGCAACCCTAATTTGCGCCTCATCCTCTTCGGTGGCAAGGGAGGGACCGGGAAGACTACTTCGGCGTCGGCCACGGCCATCCACTTCGCCCGGCAACGGCCTGACAAGAAGGTGCTCCTGGTCTCCACCGACCCTGCTCACTCCCTCTCAGACAGCCTCGACCGGGAGGTGGGCAGTACGGTCACGCCCATCGAGGGTGTGGACAACCTCTTCGCCCTGGCGTTGGATGCCGAAGCGCTCCTCGAAGAGTTCATGGCGCAGCACGGGGCGGTGATCAAGCTCATCGCCGACCGGGGGACCTACCTCGATAAAGAGGACGTCGCCAGCTTCTTCGAGCTTTCCATGCCCGGCCTGGACGAGGTGATGGCCATCATCGAGATCATGGACCTGATGAGGGAGGGGCACTACGATCTGGTGATCCTGGACACGGCCCCCGCTGGCCACACCATCCGGCTGTTGGCCCTGCCCGAGCACATGGAGCAGTGGATCCACGTCATGGATATGATGATGGAGAAACACCGCTTCATAGTGCAAACATTCCACGGAAGATATATGCCTGATGAGGCTGACCGCTTCTTGCAGACGATGACCAGCGACGTGGAGAGAGTGCGGGGGCTGCTCAAGAACGCCGGGACTACCGAGTTCGTGCCCGTGGTCAACCCCGAGGCCATGAGCATCTATGAGACCGAGACCCTGTTCCGGGCCCTGAGCGAGGGTGGCATCCCCGTGCACAGCGTCATCCTCAACCGACTGGCGGGCTCCCGCCCTTGCCCCTTCTGCCAGGCCCGGGAGAAGGATCAGGCGCCGTACCGGCGGGAGATCGAGGAGAAGTTCGGCCGGTACAGCCTGGTGACCATGCCCCTCTTCCCCCACGAGATCCGCGGCCTGGAGGACTTGACCACCTTTGCTGAGCTCATTTTCGACCAAGGCCGCCCGCCTGAATGGACGATCACAGCCAAATCTTCGCCCCAGGTTTTATCCACTGGCCTGTCAAAGATGAGGGACCTCCTGGAGAAGGATCTACGGTTCATCCTCTTCGGCGGCAAGGGTGGAGTGGGAAAAACGACGCTGGCGGCGGCCACGGCCCTGGAGATGGCCCGACAAGAGCCGGGGAAGAAGACCCTCATCTTCTCCACCGACCCGGCCGGTTCCCTGGCCGACAGCCTGGGCTGTCCCATCGGCGATGAGCCCACGCCGGTAGAGGGGGTGAGTGGCCTCTACGCCATGCAGATCAACGCTGAAGATCGGCTGGAGGAACTCAAGCAGCGCTACATGGAGGAGATCAACGAGGTTTTCGACAGCTTCCTGGGCGGCGGCGGCATGGACGTCGCCTTCGACAAGGAGGTGATGGTGGAGCTCATCACCCTCATCCCCCCGGGCCTGGACGAGATCATCGCTTTGATCTCCATCATGGACCTGCTGGAAGAGGGCGCCTACGCCCACTTCATCCTGGACACCGCCCCCACCGGCCACATGCTGCGCTTCCTGGAACTCCCCCAACTGGCCATGGACTGGTTCAAGACCTTTTTCCGAATGCTCTTGAAATATCGAGGCGTGGTGACATTGACCAAGACAGCCGATCTCATGCTCAACATGTTCAAAGGCGTTAAGAAAGTGCGACAGCAGTTGGTGGATGCCCAGCGGAGCGAGTTCGTGGCCGTGACCATTCCCGAGGCCATGGGCGTCCTGGAGACGGAGCGGTTCCTGGCCACCCTGGACCAGATGGAGATCCCCTGCCGGCATCTGGCAGTCAACATGGTCATGCCGCCCACAGAGTGCGGCTTTTGTCTGACCAAGCGGGAGGAGCAGCAAGGATACATCCGCGGCTTGCGAGAGCAGTTCTCTCGCTACGCTCTCACCGAAGTCCCCCTGTTTCCCCACGAAATAAGGGGAGTGGAAAACCTGAGCAAACTCTCTGAGATTATGTATGGATGGAGGGAAGGAGGAGAGGGTAACGGTGTCCGCCAAAAGAAAAACGAACCCCGTAAAGCCGTGGGACTTTGATCTGGTATATCCTGACGATTGGTTGTCTCTGTTGCTTTTTCCTCTGTCGGGATTAGTGATCGTAGCCGAGGAGATCAGGGACCGAGCCCTGGCAGAGCTGGGTGAGAAGCCAGCGTTACAAGAGGAGCTCTCGCGTCTTCGGATGTCCTTTGAAAGCGATGAGATAACCGGGGAGGAATACGAGGAAAGGGCAGCCAAACTCCTCGCAGAATTAGACACGATCAAGGAATACGAGAAAAAGCGGCAGGAAGACAAGCACAGTTGAGTAAGAGGAGCAGATAGGAGAGAGGAGGTTGGTTCAATGACGCAAGATAACACGGATCGAGAACACGCAGAGGAGCTGCGAGAGCTCAAGGAAAGGCTGAGAGAGCTTGAGGAAAGAGAAGCCAAGCGTAAGCGATCGGGAGCGGCAGGGGGGGTGCTGCGCGGGTTGGGAGGTCTGATCCCAGGGCTCGATACCATGTTGGAGGGTCTGGAAGAATCGGACGCCTTCCAGGAAAGGTTAGCTGCCATCAACGAGAAGTTGGACACCGAGTTGAGGGAAGCACCCCTGAAAGAGGTAGAGCATGGCGGGGGACCTGGCTTGCAGCGACGCAGCAGCCTCTCCGTGAGGACATTGGCCCCGAGCCGCCCCCTCAGCAGCATTCCCCCCGCCGTTCGCAAGGATGTGGAAAGGCCGCCGCAGAGGGAGCCATTGGTGGACGTTTTCGATGAGGGGAATCACCTGCTGATAATCGCCGAATTACCGGGGGTTGAGGAGAAGGACATCGAGATTCAGGTACGGGTTGATACATTGACCCTCTCAGCCCAATCTCCCGGTCAGAGATATCTCAAGGAGGTGGCCTTGCCCTGCCCGGTGGAGGGGGAGGCGAAGACCTCCTACCGTAATGGCATCCTGCAGGTCGAATTGACGAAGGGAGCACATTGAGATGGGAATGCAGCCAGCAAAGGAGAGAGGCTCATCCTTAGTGGACGTGATTGATGTCATCCTGGACAAAGGGCTGGTCATCAACGCCGACATCACCGTCTCCGTGGCCGGAGTCGAGCTTCTGGGGATCAAAATCCGGGCGGCTCTGGCCTCCTTTGCTACCGCAGCCAAGTATGGCCTGGAGTTCCCCTCCGGGACTAACTACGAGACAGCCGCCTGGAAGGAGGCCATGATCGGCAAGGATGCCTGCCCCCAGTGCGGCAAGAGTGTGGAGACGGAGGAGCTGCTCAACGTCCAGTGTCCCTGGTGCGGCTGGGTGAGCGCCAAGGCCAAGGCCCGCCTGAAGGCCGAGGAGGGGCCAATAGCCATCGCTGCCGAATAGTTGATGGCAGACGGCTAATGGCA
>Ga0210024_1002356_pt1 | contig 16220 bp, 19 predicted proteins | sample CryGeymeta201525_FD_183988 | JGI IMG/M metagenome (GOLD analysis project Ga0210024, IMG submission 183988) | Groundwater microbial communities from Crystal Geyser aquifers in Utah, USA - Crystal Geyser metaG 2015-25 (SPAdes) (version 2) | ecosystem: Environmental > Aquatic > Deep subsurface >... | reverse complement strand
GTGGAGAGGAAAAAGATTGCGAACAGAATAAATATATTCCCCAAAAAGACGATGAAGGACATCAAATAGTTGTTGATGGTTATTTTGCCGAAGTTAATATGAAGGTCGAAAAACAGATTGAAGTTGCAGACGGTACAGTTTTAGGAGTATCTACCAGCAATAGTACATCTTCGTCTGCGAATGTAACAGATCTTTCACTTATTGAGATAGCGAGTATGGAGGGGGCAATACAACAAGAACAAACAAAAACAATTACCTTAACTCAATCATCAAAGAGAGAAGCGGTAGTGAACAAGGCATTTTTAGCAGTACTTGGAATCAAAGAGAATGAGTCGATTGGGAAAAAATTTAATATTTCATTTGTTGCAACCGAGGGTCTATCAAATGAGAATAAAAAAATAATCTCTACTTCAGTTGAGTACTCAATAATTGGAGTCACGCCAGACGCTAAAACACCTATTATTTATGTTCCTATCATAGATATTAAACAATTAGGTTTAATAAACTATTCTCAGGTTAAGTTGGTTGTGAATGACCAAAAAGAGCTATCTCATACCCGCAAACAGGTTGAAGTATTGGGATTTAAAACCACGTCGGTCGTTGATACCGTTTCCCAAATTGAAAACTTATTCGGTACGCTAAGGCTTATTTTAGGACTCTTAGGGGTTGTTGCGCTATCTGTAGCTGCTCTTGGCATGTTCAACACCCTTACCATCTCGCTTCTGGAGCGGACACATGAAATAGGGATGATGAAGGCAATCGGCATGAAGTCGACTGAAGTACAAGACTTATTTTTGACGGAATCAATGATTATGGGATTTTTCGGAGGGATAGGGGGGTTGGCATTGGGTGCGATAGCAGGACAACTGTTGTCGTTGATTTTATCGGCATTTGCGGTATTTAAGGGAGTCGGATATTTGGATATATCGTTAATTCCACTTTCATTTATTCTTCTTATTGGTTTTCTTTCCCTCATGGTTGGGATATTGACCGGCATTTATCCAGCGCATCGTGCAACTAAAATATCAGCCCTTGATGCGTTAAGGTATGAATAAGAAAAATAAGAAAATTATACCAGCACGACAGGCATTTTTTTTCCAATAATCTCCTCCGTGATTGTTGCACATTCATCATAGGAGTTACATGCTCCATAACCCAGCTGCACTAAAACCTCACTCATGGCCTTTGTAAGAAAAATAGAGTTGGTTTTTTCCCGCGCAAGTTGAATAAGGAGTCTCTTACATACTCCATACGTACTGGGATCCTTTTGACTATCAGGCAGAAGCCTATCAAACATGAAAAGGAGAATATAAAGATGTTGCATTTTCACTAAATCCTTTTTTATTGCGCTTAAATGGGAAATGAGTTCTACGGAACTAAGATATTTCAATGAATTATTTTTTTCAGAAAAAATAACCTTTACGATATTTCCCGTCTGAAGCGCAGATATCCTCTTACTAGTAATTTTTTGAATTCCTTTTGCAAGAAGCGCTATCTTCCCAAAATGATGAGTAAATACCACGATGAGTACATCGGAATGAAGAACCTGCTTTTTTACAAGTACAATCCCTTCATCTGCCTCTTTATGTATGCGATACGACATACGTTACTTAAACTCTGTATCTTTTTCCATCACGCCGTTAAAGACTGATGTTCCATTGAGCGACACTTTATATTTTTGCCCTTCCACTCCCGCCTGTTTTTGGATAAGTAGGGGAGAGGAATCTATAGCGGAAGGAAGAGCATAGCTTACATTAATTTTTGCTAAACCCATTGGATTAACGATGAGAAAACCCTCAAACACCGTCTTGTCCGACTCTTCATACGTTTGTACTTTCATAGAAGACCCCTCAAATGAGATCAGTTTTGATCCTTTTGGAACATACAGGCGAACCCAGTTGCGCAGTGGCGCGTTTAAGCAGAGAACTCTCTCTTGCAGTAAGTTGCAATTGGAAGCTGGATAGGGATTTCTATACTCCACCTGCACTTCCCGTTTGGTGTTGCCATTTTCCTTTGTGCTTTTTGATACGATTGTTTCAGTGGTAAATAAGTTGGACTTTGCCCCAGCAAAATTGACATTGTTTACGTGCAAATAGTCCCCTTTACTGGTATTGATCTTCCCTCCATAGTTTAACTTTTCGATGGATTGTTGAATATCCTTGTCTACAAAATTCAAAAGCAAATGTTTTTCGTCCATGTTTTTAATCATGGCTTGCACCAATGAACCCCAGTATTTGGAGGGAGAAAAGCGGAGGGCTCTATTAAACAGTTCATACATTAAGTCCCCCAATATCCCTTTTCTGTTCTCCTTGACATACCCTACTTGTTCGTCTACGACTGAAAATAATTGATAAATAACCTGTGGACAATCACACCTCTTATCTATCTTTGCGCTGAAATTGACTCCATTTACTTGAGCGTCCCCAAAAATAGTCAACATATCGACCAATATTTTTGAATCAAGGGCGATAATACCGTCATAGGCAACGCGCGCACTACTTTTCTTGTAAAGTGAATTAAATAAATCGAGCGATTTTACGAAGTCCGGATAAAGATTGCTATCTCGGATATATAGTTTACTTATCCCTTTGTGATAAGTCAGTATTTCAGGAGGAGCTGTTGGGTGAGAAGCGATGCTCGCATCTAATGAGTAAATATCACTCGATTTATCTATGGTCATTTTGCCATCTTTTATCTTGAACACGGCAAAGGCAGTTAAAAATCCTCCCGTTGCTCTTCGTTCTGCTGTGTTTTGAAACAAAATAAGATATGTCTGTTCCTTTTTTGACCCCAATATTTCTGGCAGCTTCTTGAGAAGTGGTTTTGCATCGACAAACAATCGAGAAATGCCTGCAAACTGCTCTTTTACGTTGGCAATTGTCGAGCGGATTTTTTTCCCCCCCATTTCTGCTGGATATCGGTTTTCATCGATTTTTTCAAGTCGTTTTTCTATTTGGTTAATATTTTCCGAGATAACATCGACATTCTTGAGAACTTTATCCAATGTGAGTACTGCGGTTTGAAGGCGTCCTTCCGCAGATTTGTCGACAAATGAGGATTCTCCTTTTTTAAATCCGATGAGGTCGGCATAAGGGGCTATGGAAACAACAGTTGCTTTCGCTGCCTCTACTCCATATCTTCCCGCTTCAATTCCCCTTCTAAAATCTGCGACATAGGGAATTGACTCCGCCCAATAGAGGGTGCTTGCTTCCTTCTCAAGTTCTAAATACTTATCATCAAATACTTTTAGTTTTACTGATAATAGATCAATATCGTTCTTCGAAAAAGCAGACTTGAGATCTTTTCCCGATACTACAACCGCCATTCCTTTCGCCTGAATACGAGTATAAGGGATATAAAATGAGTAGTATATAAAAGCACAAAGAACCAATAAAAGCGTGAAAAGTATTATGCCTGTTTGTTTTTTCATAAAAAAAGATTTATATAACCATTATAACAGTTATAACAGTTATAATAATTATAATTGTTATACTATATCGCACCTCTCCCTGTAATCATAACAAGGGGAGTTTTTAAAACAATGGAAATGTCTTGATAGAAGGATATGGATTTAACGTACTCTGCATCAAGTGCTATTCGTTTATCGAAGTGAACTTCAGACCGACCAGATACTTGCCAGAGACCGGTTATTCCAGGCTTAACGGAAAGCACCTCCCTCACATATTGTTGGGTATCCGGGTGTTTTTTTTGCTGATTTTCCAGTTCGTCGGGATAATATGCTCGAGGACCAACTATGCTCATTTCACCCAAAAGGACATTGAATAGTTGGGGAATTTCATCAAGCGAGTGTTTACGAATCCATTTCCCCACGGGAGTGACACGGGGATCGTCTTTCAGCTTATAACTATCTTTTTGATATTGCTCAAAGAGTTTTTTGAACCGCGAATCTGTATGAAGGAGGATATGGGCATTCCGTATCATCGAGCGGAATTTAAACATTTTAAAAAGAGTGCCATTTTGGCCAACCCTCTCTGGTACATCAGCGAAAATAGGCCCATCTGAATCTAGTTTGATTGCAATCGAAACGATGAAACAAACCGGGAAAAAAAATACGAGTAATATACTTGCTAATATAATATCCGTGGCTCTTTTGACTCGTTTTTTATAGATCGTTCCCCGTAGTAATGAATTCATATAGGGTTAGGTTAAATCTTCATTTTCCGTTCCTTCAAAATTTTCAACGAGCGTTTTAATTTTACCTACCGAAGATTTTTTTGCTATCAATAATACGTCTTTCGTATTCACGATAATATGCTCATCTAAATCAATCCCCACTATCAATTTCTTATCCTCATAATTGTAAATGAGGGAGTCCCTTACATGTTCCAGATAGACTCTCCCCCGAATGATATTTTCATATGGATATTGTTCCATCGCTTCCTTTACCGCTTCCCATGCGCCAATATCGCTCCACCCTATGTCTTCAACAATAACTGCTGCTGTTTTTTTATCCAATTTTTCTAGAATCGCATGATCGAAATTGATCTTTTCAAGCGTCGAGTATATTTTTTTAAGAGCAGCTGGATATTCTTTTGTTTCATACGTATCGACTATTTTTTTTACTTCATCAAATAGTGAAGGAGTAAATCGCTCATAGGCCCTCCATATGAAACTTGGCGTAGTTACAAAATACCCCAAATTCCACGCATATTTTCCTGATGCGAAATACTCAGCAGCGGTTTTCTCATCAGGCCTATACTTGAACCCCTCAAATGAATAAAATGAGACGAGCTCTTTTTCATGTGACTTTTTGCCTATGGTGATGTAGCCAAGATTTGAACTTGCAAATCGCGGTTTGTGAGCGATAAAAACAATGCTATTAGGTTTCTTTTGTACATGTTCCCCCGCAATTGCAAGTATCTTCCGGAATAAACTCATTTCTTTTACAAGGTGGTCACTCCAAAGGATTACGACCGGTTCATGAGGATGTTTTATTCGTAAGATCCCCATTACGAGGACAATTGCTGGACCCACGTCTTTTTTTTCCGGCTCAAGAAAATAATTTTCTTCGGGGATTTGGGGGAGTTGTTTTTGTATTATCTCTTTATAAGCAACGTTAGTTGAAATAAAGATATCGCTGAACTCAAAATCGGGTCTTAATCTCTCGACTGCAAGTTGTAAGGTGGATTTTTCTCCAATAATGCGCTCAAATTGTTTAGGAGATTTTTTTCGAGATAACGGCCAAAGTCGAGTACCCGCTCCTCCTGCAAAAATGACGGCTTTCATAATTGTATATAGTGTTGTAACTGACAAAGAAACTCACGGTCAAACCGCTCCACCCCGAATTCTGCCTCAATCGATTTTCGTATCAATGTTGTTGAGTGTCTTAAATTGTATGATATTTGTGCGAATCTTTCAAGCACGGATACCAAACTGGGAACGGTTTGTTCATCAAAAAAAACCCCAGAAATGCCCTCTTTAATAGTTTCGCACGCTCCACCTTTTCTATAGGCTATTACAGGACAGCCATGATATTGAGCTTCCAACGAAACATAGCCAAAATCCTCGTTTTGTGGCATTATAAGGGCTTCTGCTCCTGAATAAAGATAAGAAAGCTCCTCATCAGAAATGGAGCCGGCAAATTGACAATTTGAGGGGGCTTTTTGTTTTAGAGACTGCTCAAGGGAACCAACTCCGACCATTATAAATGGGTGTGAGTTTGTCCGTTTTGCTGCTTCAATGACTAATTCAGGTTTTTTGTAGGACTCCATTCTTCCTACCCATAGATAATATGGTTTTGAAAAGTCAATATGCGATGGTTTTTTCATTTCTTTCCGCTTACCATCCCAGTAGTGCGTGTCAAAGGGTGGATATACAACAGGGGATTCAACATTGTAGTATTCTCTTGCACGATTAGCCGTTGTGTTTGAAAGCGATATATATCCATCTGGACGTTTAGAAGCATAGCTGTCCCATTTTTTTAAGTGATTGTATAGGGGCTTCCCTATAAATTGAAGAAGTGGAGGAATATAGTCATTGGTATGACTCCATAAATAGCGTGGTGGCGTGAGAAGATAACATACGTGCTTAGTGTCTGGTTTGGTAATAATGCCTTTTGCGAATGCAGATGTAACGGAGATCACAAGATCATACTCATCAAACTCAAATGACTCAAACGCGAGAGGAAAAAGAGGAAGAAGAAGCGCTCGCCAAGAACGTATGATTCTCGGGAACGATTGAAGAAATGATGAATGTATCGATAACTGTTTTGCCCATTGGGCTTTCTTAATATCAATGGCAGAGGTAAAAAAATGAGCTTCTGGAAATAATGAATGAAGGTGGAGTAATACTCGTTCAACTCCGCCCCACTTATCAATCCAGTCATAAACAATCGCTATTCGTTTTTTTTTAGGATACATGGTTTATATATAAATCCACTGTTTGTTGCGTCATCCGCTCAAAAGAAAATTCACCGTTGGGGATATTCTTCTTTTTTTCCTTTGAAAGTTCAAATTTTTGAATAGCGGACGATATAGAATTCTCATCATATGGATCGAATGAATAATATGAGTTCCCCAATATTTCTTGAAAAACGGGAATGTGAGAGGCAATTATAGGGATTCCAAAATGCATGGCCTCAACAAGTGGAAGTCCAAATCCTTCCGATATTGATGGGTGAATAAGTGCCTCAGCATTTTTATATAATGTAACGAGTTCCCGCAAAGTGGGCTTATTCTTTACGACAAGGTGTTCTTTCTCTTCATCAGAAAGGTTTGTTAATAATCGGTTGAGAAAATAGTCATGAGGCCCCGCAAGAACGAGTAAATAGGGGGAGTTGCTTTTTATAAACGCTTTTATTAAGGTAAAAACATTTTTATGCGGATAGAAATTTCCAACGTAGAGTAAATAGGGTGATTTCACTATGTTCTCATCGACTTGTTCCGATAAAAGCCGATAAGATACGCCTTCGTACAGAGGGACTATCTTGTCTGAAATAGAGTCTCCATATAAACGTATAAGCTGTTGTTTTACCGTGTGGGAAGGAGTTATTATTACTTCGCTATGATGTACTTGGTGCTGCAAAGTCTGAGAAAATACAAATTTTTTTATCGCATACACAAGCGGGTTTTTTGTCGAAGCCTTCCCTGTGGCAAATAAAAGCGGCGTTACATCATGAATGGTAGAAATACATCTTCCTTTGTAAAAAAGAGGATGACCAAAATAAGTGAAATGCATGAGGTCTAGGTGATCAGACTGAATTAAACGTAACAATGTGGTCTGTTCATTCACCGAGTGCCACAGGGCAGTTGTGATTCTAATGCTACTATCGGGTACTGTATCTTTAACAAACTGAGCGTCCTGAGGAAGACAATATAAAGTAAAGGATATATTTTTTGGCGCATATTTTGGCAAATAATGGAGAAAGTTTTGGAGATAAGTACCTACGCCAGTTTGAAACAATAGCCGAACATCAACGCCGATATGCTTCATAGGAATGTTTTTTTTCGATTAATGACCGCATATACAAGACACGAAATCCATCGAGGGTAGCTTTTTTCATAATGTTTTTTATAGAAAATCGCCATTGACTCGTAGAAATAGTTTCGAGTTTTTTGCTGTGTAGCCGCACTATTTTTACTTTTAATCCCGCTCTGATTTTTTAAATGGAGAACAGTATATGATGGGTCATAAACTATAGAATAGCCAAGTCGTTTTATCCGAAAGGCCAAATCAATATCCTCTCCATACATAAAAAAGTCCTCATCAAATCCCTTGAGTACATCGAGAATATCTTTTCGTGCAAGAAAAAAGGCCCCCGTAGGGGTATCGATTTCATGTCTTTTCGCAAGAGATAAATTGGTGAGATGATATCCACCGAATAAGATATTTAATAGGGGAATTTTTGTAGTGACTCGTTCTAGTCCTGAGTAGTAGCAAAATGATCTCCAAACGGTGGGAAACCCGCGATGAGATGCAGGATCAATTGAACCAGATTCCAGATTAACTCGGACGGTAAGGGCGCCCTGAAGAGGATTATCATCCATTTGTTTAATAAGCACATCTAAGAAGGCCTCTTCAAGAACAAGTACGTCCGAATTTAAGTAAAGAACGTATCTACCTTCAGCTTGTGCGAGTCCCTGATTATTTGGTTTTCCAAACCCTTCGTTAGCAATATTATAAATGACTTTGACATTCAAGTGAGATTGAGCATATTGTTTGAGAGCCTCGGAAGACCCATCATGAGAATTATTGTCTACAATAATTATTTCAGCATTCAATGTCCCTTTTGACAAAGCACCCTGTATTTTTGTTATACACTGAAGAGTTAAATCTTTCGTATTGTACGATACGATGATAACGGAGAGATCTTGCTTCATATGTATAGATAATACAATATCCGTTTATCGCTTTGGAGATTGTTTTGCTCTTCGGGCTTTTCCACCGGTACCGACCTTTCGTCTTTGTCGGGCTCTTGGATCTCTTTTAAGGAGTAATTCTTTTTTCAAAAGCGGTCTCATTACTTCTTTATCTGTTTTTTCCAATGCGCGGGCCATGCCGTGGACGATTGCATCAAGCTGCCCGTTAAGGCCGCCGCCACTGACAGTAACTGAAATACAAAACCGATCGTCGGCTTTGGTCAGTTGAAGTGGTTTTAAATACTGTACTTTTTGATGTAAAGCGGGAAACATCTTTTCTATCTTGTCTCCGTTTGCCCAAATTTCTCCTTCTTTTATCTTCATGTCCTTGACCGTAACCATTTTATCTTTTCCTGGAATGTAAAGTCGAACCAACGCGACTGAAGTCTTCCTTCTTCCAACTCCTTCATAAAATAGAATGTTTTTTGTTTTTTTCGCCATATAATTCAGTCAAATAATAACGTGTTATTTCTTAGCAAATTCCGCTGTGTAAGGATGCTTGTCATCCGCAAATACAAATAACCGTGCTAATCGCTTATCTCTGAGTTTGTTTTTTGGCAACATTCCGCCAACTCCATTTACCACCATTCGTGCTGGATTATGTTCCAATAAATCACTTGCCTTTGTTTTCTTCAATCCACCGGGATATCCGGAGAAATGATCATACATCTTCGTGTTCATCTTATCACCGGTAAGGAGCAAATGAGATGCATTGATGACAACGACGTAATCGCCACTATCGATATTGGGAACGTAGGTTGGTTTGTGTTTTCCCTGGAGCAAAGTGGAGATACGGGGAAGTTCACGGCCAAGTACTTTCCCTTTCATATCCACTAAGTGCCATGCTTGCTGTATATCCGTGACTGAAATTGGTTTGGTTATTTTTGTGAGGTTGCTCATTTTATCTCTGGTTTAACTTCTTTTTTTTGTAACGGATGAGCCCATGTAATTTGAGCCATCATAGCGCCATCAGATTGTCTTTGTTTTAATAGGGTCATTTTCGTATACCCTCCGTTGATATTCTCAAATGCTGGACCTACTGTTTTAAACAATCTATCGACAAGGGCAACTTCCCCAAAAAAATGGAGGATATGATTTTTATTTGCCTCTGTTTTGGACTTAGCCTTTGAAACAAGCTTTTCAACTGCAATTTGCATGGCTTTTGCTCGTTCCTTTGTCGTCGTCACTTTTTGCTCTAAAAAGAAATTCCTGCACAGCTGACGCATTAACATTTTATTTGCGTCATACCCGTATCCAAACTTTCTTTTCGCTACTCGATGCTTCATATTATTTCTACTCAAATCCCAACTTTCTTAACTCATCTTTAATCAAATCTATGGACTTTCTGCCCAATCCTTTGTAGGCAACCAATTTTTCTTCGCCAATTTTTACGAGGTCTGCGACTGTTTCGATGTTTTCTCTAAGAAGTGCATTCACTACTCGAGATGGCAAATTAAGCTCATCAATAATAAGATCATTAAACTTTTTATTCATTTCAAGAACTCCATTTGCTTCTGCTGAGATGGGGCTTTTTGCTTCTTGCGAATCTATTTGAGCAAAAATATGAGCAAAATGTGAACTCAGGATTGCACCCGATTGCTTAAGAGCTTCTTCAGGAGAGATACTTCCGTCCGTCCAAATTGAAAGGATGACTCTATCTGCATCTGATTTTCTTCCCACACGAGCCTCTTCTACCGTGTAGTTGACTTTTTTTACTGGCGAAAATGCTGAGTCAACAGGAATATAGCCAAATTCCTTTTGTGATTGCTCGTTTGCGGGAACATACCCTCTTCCTGTTTCAACAAGGACCTCAAGTTCAATTTTTCCCTTTGCGTCAGTTATTTCTCCAATATACAAATCTTTGTTTACGACTTCAATATCTCCCTCTAGGTCGCTTGCATAGACCTTTCCAATACCCTTTTTATTTAATGAAACCTTATGTGTTCCTTCTGCTCCTTTTTTGAAGTGAACCTGTTTTAAATTAAGTGTTAATTCAAGAGCTGTTTCTTTTACACCTTTCAATACGCTGAACAAATGAGCGGTTCCTTCAATTTTTACTGCAACAACCGCTGTTCCCTCTAATGAGGATAACAACGTTCTTCTCAAAGCATTTCCCATGCTTTCTCCAAAACTTTGAACCAAAGGCTCAAATGTAAAAATACCAAAAGTTTCTGAAGATTCTCCTGTTTTTGTTGTAAATTGTGGTGTCAACATACTACTGAAATAAAATAATAAATTAAATAATAATTATCTGGAAAAATATTCAATTACCAAACGTAAATCCAATTGGTCTTTTAATGCATCCATATTCGGTTTTTCAAGTAGTCTTCCTACCGTTGCTTGCCTTTCAAGCCAGTGAGGAATGATCAAATCTTTTATTTCTAGCATCTTAAGGACTGCTGGAATTTTTTGAGTTGCTTCCGACTTAAAGGTGACGGCATCTCCTACTTTCACTTGGTAGGAAGGAATGTTGAGGACCAATCCATTAATTGTGATGTGTCCATGTGATGTCATCTGTCGAGCTGCTGCTCTGGTTGGGGCAAATCCAAGCCTGTAGACGGTATTGTCCAATCGACTCTCAAGAAGAGTGCATAGATAGAGAGCTGTATTGCCTTTAGTTGCAACGGCTTTTTTAAAGTAGTTTTTTAATTGTTTTGCGGTCACTCCAAACATATAGCGTAATTTTTGAGTTTCCCGAATTTGGTTTCCGCGCTCAGAAACTTTTCGCCTTTTATTAAGTCCATGTTGTCCTGGAGGAACGGCGATTTTTTTAAGCAGGCGCGCATGCGACTTGGAACCTGGAGTTTTTAACCCAAGGTCTATTCCTTGTCTTCTTGCTACTCTATTTTTTGGACCCGTGTAACGCATTTTTTTTTATAATATTTATAATTAGACCCTTCTTACTTTTGGCGCTCTCACCCCATTGTGGGGAACCGGCGTCACATCAATAATTGAATCAATGTCAACCGATGAACCTTTAATTGCTCGAAGGGCCGCTTCTCTCCCTGGGCCAATTCCTTTCATAAACACGACTGCTTTCCTCATGCCAAAATCATTTGCCACTTTTTTTAAAACTGTCTCTGTAGTCACCGTTGCAGCATAAGGAGTAGATTTTCTTGTCCCATTGAATCCGTGCATTCCACTGGAACCAGTTGCTACGACAGCACCTTTTTCATCACTTACCGACACGAGAGTGTTGTTGAATGTTGCTGTTACATGTATTTTCCCGCTTTCAATTATTCTGTTTTTTGATTTTTTAGATGTATTCATATAAATGTCTTTAAAAAATTATTTTTTTGCTGGGGCAACGGGCGCTGCGGTTTTTGTCTGCCCCATCTTTGCCCAAACTTCTTTCTTGAGCGCTCCAACTGTCTTTCTCTTTCCTTTCTTTGTACGAGAGTTAGACTTTGTCCTTTGTCCGCGTACAGGAAGTCCTCTCATATGTCTGATTCCTCTATATGAGGTTATTTCTTTTAACCTTTTTATATTTTCACTTACTTCTTCACGTAAATCACCTTCAACTCTATATTCTTTTTCAATTACTGCGGTTATTTTTTTAAATTGATCCTCGGTGAGGTCTTTCATTCGCTTATCTGTCCCTACGCCAGCTTTTTTAAGAGCTGCGGCTCCGTTGACCCACCCAATACCATATAACTTGGTCAAACCGAAAAGTACTTTATCTGTATCTGGTATGATAACGCCGAATAAACGAACCATAAATAATCAAAAATAAATAATAATTCTCTTATCCCTGTCTTTGCTTATGCTTGGGATTGCTACAAATAACATACAATTTGCCGTTTCTTTTTACCATGCTGCATTTTGCACACCTTTTTTTTACTGATGACTGTACATTCATACAAAAAAACGATTAAACTCTATAAATAATCCTTCCTCTTTCCATATCGTACCGAGATAACTCAAACTTTACTTTGTCTCCCGGCAATATTTTAATATAATTCTTCCTCATTTTGCCTGATAAATAACATAATATTATTTTCTCAGAATTGAACACTTTTACCCTAAATAAGGTATTCGGAAGGTTTTCTAGGACATCTCCTTCCAAAACAATAAAATCACCTGCTTCTTCCTTCATAAAGAGTATATTGTAACATACATTTACGTTAAAACCAAGGTGTTTTTGTCTGTGATAGCCACCGTGTGTTCAAAGCAAGCAGACATACTTTTATCTGCGGTGATGATTGACCACTCTTGATCCTCTTCATAGGCTATGTCAGCGCTTCCCATGGAGTAGATAACTTCCAGTGCCAACACCATTCCAGGACGGAGTTTCATCGTTTTTTCAATCGGCTTTGATGCAAACCCGGGAATAAACGGATCTTCATGTAATTCCTTGCCAACTCCGTGCCCTGTCAATTGTTTCATTATCGTATATCCCGCTCCAACCACTTTTTTTTCTATCGCTTGAGAAATATGTCCTATTCGTTTTCCTACTTGTGCTTGTTCAATAGCTAGCTGTAATGCTTCCTTGCCCACTTGAAGAAACACATCTATTTCCGGTGTTGATTTTCCCCCTACAACTAATGTAATTGCATGGTCTGTATGAAACCCCCGGTAATATGCACCAATATCGACCGTCAATACGTCTCCATTTTTCAAAATTCTTTTTGTGGGGGGGGTATGTACGACTTGTTCATTGATGGGAACGCAAACAGCCCATTTATATCCTTTAACTTTGTTGAATGAGATATCGGCTCCCTGTTCTTGTATATACTTTTCTGCGAACGTATTGATATCATTCGTTGTTAGTCCTGCATGTATCTGGGGAACCAATTGTTCCATCACTCGCTTGAGTTTTTCTCCTCCTACCCGCATTGTCTCAATTTCCGCATCTGTCTTATACGTTATCATAGGAGATTACGAAAAATAAACCTGGCGGTAGACAGTTTCTAATTTATCCGAGAAGTCGTCTTTTGAAAAATTGTTTTTTACTACAAAATCGGCAAACGCTATCGTGGGTCCCATGTTCGTTCCGATCAGTTCATTAATATCACGTTGCTCACCAAATAAGTTTTTCCGATATGTCCTATGTGCCGCTCGATGGTACCTAACCTTCTTGTCTGCATAAATATTGACGATAAAAATACGCGTCTTATTCAGGTGTTCTTTCAAATAGAGATATTCCTCCCACGATCTCATTCCGTCTATTATGACAACCTCACTTTTCTTAAACTCCATTTCAATTTTTTCCCTATTAAGGACGGCTAAAGCCTCTTTTCCCAGCTTTTCCCGTAACTCTTCACGTGTTTTCTTATGTATTTCTTCAGTATGTTCCAACCCCTTTTTATCGATATAATCGTTGATAATCTTCCCAAAAGATATGATTGGGAAACCTTTTTCTTTAAAGAACTCCGCGGCGTCGGTTTTTCCAGCCCCAGGCAATCCAACAAGCGCGATAATCGTCTTTTTTGGCTTCCATTCGACGATTTTATCCTCGACAAGCTGTTTTCCCAAACATTCTAATATTTCCTTATTCACTTCTTCAATTGGCATTGTTCCGTCGATATCAATCAATCGTTTTTCTTTTTCGTAATATTCTATAACTGGATCGGTAAATTTATGGAATAACTCTATCCTCTTTTTTATGGCGGGGAGTGTTTCGTCCCCTCTGGTGTCTTGTCGGTGGATAAGTCTCCACAAAGCGTCTTTATCCGAAATACGCAAATAGATAACCTTATCTACATTGTTTTTAAATTTTTCTACTTGTTTTAAGGTACGGGGAAACCCATCAAGAATATATCCTCGCTTATATTCGGGCCGTGAAAGGTATCCGTTTACGATTTCTATCGTTTTATCATCCGGAATAAGGATCCCAGCGTTCATTGTCTCTTTAATATAGCGACCTAAAGTCGTTTTTTCTTTGGCAATTTCTCGGAAGACGTGACCGGTTGACAGATAAGGAGTCTTAAACAACTTTGAAAGGATATTCCCTTGAGTTGACTTCCCTGACCCCTGTATTCCTATTAGTACAAGCTTCATAGAAAAAATGAAAATGTGAGAACGTTAATCTAATTTTTTTCGTTCTTTATGCATTACGGTTTTCTTACACTGGTTGCAGTATTTTTTCAGTTTTATTGGTTCTGTCGTGTTTACTTTATTTTTTTGGGTAACATAGTTTTGTTTTCCGCACACTTCACAGACTAATCCGAGAAGCACACGAGATCCTTTTTTGGCCATAGTTGTTTTATATAATTTTTATAATAGTTTACTTCGCAAACTTATCGTAGCTTTTCATAACAAGCTGTGACTCCATCATCTTGAACGATTCAAGGATGACTGAAACTACGATCAATATACTTGTCCCTCCAATAACCAGGCCAGTAATACCGGTTACCGCAGACAAAATAGTTGGCATGACTGCGATGAGACCCAAAAAGAGAGCTCCGACACTGGTGATTTTATACAACACCTGCTCCAAATACTGTTTCGTTGCGATGCCAGGCCGAATGCCAGGAATAAATCCTCCTTGTTTCTGAATCTCTTCAGAAATTTTCTGTGGACTAAATACGATGATAGTGTAAAAGAAAGTAAATCCAATTACAAGAAAAAAATAGAGAATATTGTAAACAGCGCCCGAAGGATTGAAAGCGGTAACCAAAAATCGTGCTACCGAAGCGACAATGGGTTGTTTTGAGAACTGAAGAAAATTCCCCACCAGTTGAGGAAAGAGTACAAAGGAAACGGCAAAAATAATAGGTATTACTCCGGCTTGGTTAAGTTTAAGAGGAAGATAATTGGTCGCTCCTTGATACACTTTATTCCCCTTGATCCGTTTGGCATAATACACAGGTATTCGTCTAATTGCTTCGTTAATAAACACGACCGCTGCAATAACCGCAATGGAAACAAGTCCAAAAACGAGAAAATTTATTACCATTTCTTGATTAAGAGTAGTGGCGGTACGACCTAAAATGACCGGTAATCTCCCTACGATACCAGCAAAAATAATAAGAGAAATACCGTTTCCCATGCCAAATTCAGAGATAAGTTCTCCAAACCAAACAAGGATAAATGTCCCCGCAACCAAGGTAAAGATAAACGAAAAAAATTCTAGAGGTGATAAATTTCCCACGATTTTTTGATTTTTTAACAAAACAAAAATACCAATGGCTTGAATGATTGTGAGAGGTACTGTCAAGAATCTTGTATATTGATTCATCTTAAATCGGCCATACTCTCCTTCTTTTGCAAGCGCTTCAAGAGGAGGAAAAATGACCGACAATAATTGGAGAATGATTGATGCGTTAATATACGGATTTAGTCCGAGGGCCATTATGGAGAAATTGACAAGCGTTCCTCCTGAAAAAATATCAAGGAGGGAGAGAAACTGGCTCTGATCAAAGAGTGCCTTCAATTTAGTAAGGTTTATTATTGAAACCGGAAGAAATGCAAAGATACGGAAAAACAAAAAGATGGCAAGGGTAAAATAAATCTTTCTTTTAAGCGGTTCATCTCGTGAAAGTAATCTTAGTTTTTCAGCTAAATCTTTCATACAGTAACGGTACCGCCCGCTTTCTCAATCATTGCTTTTACCGATTGAGTAACTGGTAAGGCAACGGACAATTTTTTTGTGATATCCCCTTTTTTGATCAGTTTAATAATAGGGCTTTTAACGTCGGCTTCGAGAAGGTTCGCTTTATATAATGCTTCAATATTTACAACCGCTCCATCATCAAAAACATTTAATTGGTCGGAATAGATAACATATTTATATCCTTTTCGCGCATAGTTTCTCCCTTTCCCTCTCAACAGGGGGAACTTTTTAACCAATCGTCCTTGGCCACCTTCAAAATGGAGTGGAATAGTCGAACGGGCTTTCTG
>Ga0210024_1002334_pt1 | contig 16294 bp, 15 predicted proteins | sample CryGeymeta201525_FD_183988 | JGI IMG/M metagenome (GOLD analysis project Ga0210024, IMG submission 183988) | Groundwater microbial communities from Crystal Geyser aquifers in Utah, USA - Crystal Geyser metaG 2015-25 (SPAdes) (version 2) | ecosystem: Environmental > Aquatic > Deep subsurface >... | reverse complement strand
TGATGATCGGATCCTTGAGCAAATTAACAAACAACTCAATAAGTTGATTTCAACCATCAAAGTTGTCGATTTCACGGGTGAGCACTATGTTGAACGTGAGCTGGCATTGATCAAGGTGACTGCAGAATCTGACTCAAGGGCGGAAGTTCTCAGAATTGTCGATATTTTTCGCGGAAAGGTTGTTGATGTCACCCCCAGAGCTTTTACCATCGAGGTCACGGGCGCGCCCGACAAAATTGATGCGGTGCTCGAACTTCTAACGCCCATGGGCATTAAGGAAATTGTGCGTTCGGGACCAGTGGTCATTGGACGCGGCTCAAAAGGTGTTACCGGCTAAGGGCCAACCGGGTTTAATTTGCCACAAAGAGCCCGCCTGTGATATAAGTTGCGGTCTTTTACGGCATTTAACGGTTTTGAAGCTGTTGACGTTTACTACTATTTCTTAAGGGAGAAAATTCAATGCAGATTTACTATGATAAAGACGCCGATCTATCGATCATCAAGGGCAAAAAGGTTGCGATTATTGGCTATGGATCTCAGGGTCATGCCCATGCATGCAACCTGAAAGATTCCGGAGTCGATGTCAGGGTCGGCCTGCGCACAGGCTCGGCAAGCGTCGCCAAAGCACAGGCTCATGGTCTGGAAGTTAAACCCGTTGCTCAAGCCGTCGCGGCAGCAGATGTGGTGATGATTCTGACCCCCGATGAATTTCAGTCGCAGCTGTACACGCAGGAAATTGAGCCCAACCTCAAGCAGGGCGCAACCCTGGCCTTCGCTCACGGTTTTGCCATCCATTACAACCAGGTGGTGCCCCGCCCCGACCTTGACGTTATTATGATTGCACCCAAAGCACCAGGCCATACGGTGCGCAGCGAGTTCGTGCGTGGTGGCGGGATTCCCGACCTGATTGCCGTGTTTCAAAATGCTTCGGGTCAGGCGCGAGACCTGGCCATGTCCTACGCCAGTGCCATTGGTGGCGGACGTACGGGAATCATCGAAACCACGTTCAAAGATGAAACCGAAACGGATCTTTTCGGCGAGCAAGCCGTGCTGTGTGGGGGGCTGGTTGAACTGATCAAAGCCGGGTTTGAAACCCTGACCGAAGCTGGTTATGCGCCGGAAATGGCCTATTTCGAGTGCCTGCACGAAGTGAAGCTGATCGTCGATTTGATTTACGAAGGCGGCATCGCCAACATGAACTACTCCATCTCCAACAATGCCGAGTTCGGCGAATATGTCACCGGCCCCAAAGTCATCAACGACGAAAGCCGCTGGGCAATGCGTGAATGTCTGGAAAACATCCAGAATGGCGAGTACGCCAAACGCTTCATCCTTGAAGGTCAGGCAAATTATCCCGAAATGACGGCCCGGCGACGCAACAATGCGGCGCACCCAGTCGAAGTTGTCGGCGAGCGCCTGCGCAGCATGATGCCGTGGATCCAGAAGATTGTTGACAAGAATAAAAATTAAGGTTTAGCCCTCAATTGGATTGATTTTCCTGCATGGGGCAGCAGAAGTCGGGCTGCCCCATGCTTAAAAAAGGAACAAGCGTCTATGCGTAATGCCAATCAGCCGGTTGCGGTCGAAGGTTACCCTTTTATTGGGCTTTTTGCCTTTATCACCCTGATCTTCGCCCTCCTCGGGTGGGGAATTTTCACTCTTGTTTTTTTAGCACTGAGCCTGTTTACGATTTACTTTTTTCGTAATCCCGAACGCATCACCCCCCAGGACGACAACTTACTCATTGCCCCCGCTGATGGCGAAGTGATCTTTGTCGGTGAAGTTGATGAAAACCGGTATTTTCAGGGCCGGACAAAAAAAATTAGTATTTTCATGTCGGTTTTCAATGTTCATGTTAACCGCGTGCCCTTAAGCGGCAAGGTGATTGATAAATTTTATCAGCGGGGCGAATTTTTCAATGCCTCCCTTGATAAAGCCAGTGACCAGAATGAGCAAGCGGGGCTGCTGCTGGAAGAAAGTCATGGACGCAAGATTCTTTTCGTGCAGATTGCCGGCTTGATTGCGCGACGCATCGTCTGCTACCCGGCCATCGGCGACAACCTCAAGGTCGGCCAGCGTTATGGTTTAATTCGTTTCGGCTCGCGGGTCGATCTCTATCTGCCGCTGGAAACCCAAATCGACATCAACCTGGGGGATAAAACTGTAGCAGGCGAATCCATTCTGGGGCGACTGGTGTGACAACAACTCCTTCTTCAGAAAAACGCAACAGTCCGGCGCGCGGCGTTTATCTGCTGCCCAACTTGATTACGATTGGCAGCATGTTTGCCGGATTTTACGTTATTATCCTGTCAGCCGACGGCAACTTTGAACGCGCCGCCTGGTTTATTCTGGTTTCGGGTATCCTTGACGGTCTCGACGGCAAGGTCGCGCGTTTAACCGGCACTTCAAGCAAATTCGGGGTCGAGCTTGATTCCCTGGCCGACGTTATTGCCTTTGGCGTCGCGCCGGGAGTGCTCATGTATACCTGGGCCCTGCGCGATTTCGGCAAATTGGGGTGGTTGGCGGCTTTTCTCTTCGTCGCCTGCGGCGCCTTACGGCTGGCACGCTTCAATGTCCAAGTATCAACGGTTGAATCCCGGCGTTTTGTCGGCCTGCCCATTCCTGCGGCCGCATCAATTATTGCAACCTGTGTCCTGCTTTTTTATGAACTCGGGGGGTCAGGAACCGTACGCCAGGTTTCGATTATGCTGCTGATATACGTGTTGGCCCTGCTGATGGTCAGCAATGTTTCCTATTACAGCTTCAAAGATCCCGCCCTGTTCAAACGTCAACCTTTCTTCTTCTTGGTTCTGGCGATTATTTTACTGATTTCGATTGTCGCCAAACCGGTTTACATGCTGTTCACCATCGGTTGCCTCTATCTGATCTCAGGCCCGATCTGGACCTTGAAACTGAAAAAAACCGAAAAAAAACTTCAATCCATGGATCCGGTCGGCGACGAAGATCTTTGATGACGTGAGCCGGTGCGCACTCATGCTTCCGGACGCATCAATCTTGCCGCCAGGTCGAATTCGGGTATAATGAAAGCACTCCATACAACGACTCACCACGGGAGGTGCCTATGAAAGACGCTTGGGAAGATCGCAAGAAGGCGCTTGAAAACGAATATTTTCATCGTCAGGAACAGCAACTCATCGACAAAATGAAGCAGCAATCTGAAGAAAATCTGATCAAAAATCATTGTCACAATCATTGCCCCAAGTGTGGTGAAGCCCTTGAACCCATAAGCTTTCGCGATGTGCCCATGGATCGTTGTTCGGGTTGTGGCGGGGTGTGGTTGGGGCCGAATGATCTAAAAATTCTGGCCGAAAAGGATCATCGAACCTGGTTTGATCATTGGTTCAGACAGAAAAGAACCACCAGCGAGGAAGGACTGTAACCCATGGCTTGGATCGGACTTATAATCCTGGTGGTGATCATTGTGTATGGGGTGGTGCGCCTGCGCGCACTGGAACGCGAAATTCGCGCCGAGCAGACAGCCAACACCCCAACCCCGTCGACCTCTCATGATTCCCACAATCCCCATGATTCCCAGAAAGAGTCGGACGAAAGCTTGCAAATCAGAATGCTCCGCCTGGTGATGCAAAAACCGGGGATTCTCCAGACTGAAGTTTACGAGCAAATACCCCAGCATGAACGCCGTGAAATTCAGGAACTTTTGCGTGAACTCGATCAACAAAAGCTGCTACGCCGGGAAAAACAGGGCAATAGCTACGCGCTCTACCCAGTGTGAACAAAGCGGTATTCAACCAGAAAAGTAACTATTCAGCTCTTTCATGGTCGAAAGACCTTTACCGTCAAAAAAGCTTGTTCGTGCCCTTGACTTTCAACGATCATTTTTACCCCAAGGTTACTGACAGTTGATCGTAAAATTTAATAACTACCCAAAGGAACGGGCAGCGACCATAGGGTTCGCTACCCGTTCTTTTGGACTTCTGAATTGATTTAGATCCTCAGACTTTACCGGCGCTGCCGAGCACGGCCTGGTTCTTGTGCTTGATCAGCGCGATTAACTCGTCTCTGGCCGCACCCAGATATTTACGCGGATCGAATTCGCCGGGATCCTTGGCCAGATATTCGCGAATTTTGGCCGTCACCGCCAGGCGCCCATCGGAATCGATATTGATTTTGCACACCGCGCTGGCGGCGGCGCGCCGCAGTTGCTCTTCGGGAACCCCGACGGCACCATCCATCTTGCCACCATACTGGTTGATCAATTCAACGTAGGTCTGAACCACGCTGCTTGCGCCGTGCAACACGATAGGAAATCCGGGAATGCGCTTTTCGATCTCTTCGAGAATATCAAAACGCAAAGGAGGTACCGATTCGCCCGCTTTGAGTTTAAATTTGTAGGCTCCATGGCTGGTGCCGATGGAGATAGCCAGGGAATCGACCCCGGTTTTACGCACGAAGTCTTCGACCTCGTCCGGCTGGGTGTAGGTCGATTTTTCAGCAACAACTTCGTCTTCGATACCCGCCAGCACCCCCAGTTCCCCTTCGACGGTCACATCGCGGGCATGGGCGTATTCGACCACCTGGCGGGTCAGCGCAACATTTTCAGCATAGGGCAGATGTGAGCCATCAATCATCACCGAGGAAAAACCCGCATCAATACACGACGTGCACAGTTCAAAAGAATCACCATGATCAAGATGCAGCACAATGGGCAGCTCAATGCCCATTTCCCGGGCCATTTCCACCGCGCCCATTGCCATATAGCGCAACATGGTGGCGTTGGCATAGCTGCGCGCGCCCTTGCTGACCTGGATGATCACCGGTGAGCGCGTTTGGGCACAGGCCGTAACAATTGCCTGTAATTGCTCAAGATTGTTGAAATTATAGGCTGGAATGGCATAGCCGCCGGCAACAGCTTTGCTGAACAGCTCGCGGGAATTGACCAACCCCAGCTCTTTGTAACTAACAGTCTGGCTCATAGTTCTGCGCTCCTTTGGTTGAATGGACTTTCACTGTCTATTTCATAACAGTAGAAATGCAGCTTGTCCAGTAGACGGGGTGAATTAATGCCGGCTTTTCAGTATATTTACCCGGGCTGTTGCCGGGCAGGTGCACACATGATAAAACTCAGGTGTTTCGTAAATTCGTCCATACAGGTCACCTATGAAAATCCAAAGCAGACAAGATTGCTGGCAGCAACTGGTCACACAAATTTGCCGCGAATATGCTCAGCTTAACCAGGACGAAAAATCGTGGATCATCCGCCACTGCCAGCTGATGGGTGTTTTACAACAAAAACTTGACCGGGTTTTCCTGCAAGCGCAGGGTGAAGATCTTTGTCGTAATTGTCAGGGAGAATGCTGCGCCCGAGGTCATAACCATATGAGCCTTGCCAACCTGCTGGCTCTGCTGTGCGTTGACCAGCAACTACCGCTGCTCGATTTCAGCCAAACCTGTCCATTGCTGACCCCGAAAGGTTGCCAGCTGCCCGCTGCGTATCGGCCTTATAACTGTATCAGCTTTGTTTGTGAGCGCATTGAACCGCAACTGAACCCACAGCAATTGGCCGAATTTTATCAAACTGAAAAAGAGCTGCGCCAGCTGTATCGGCTTTTTCTTGAGCGCTATGCAGGCGCAAGTATGAGCGGCCTGCTCATCGCAGCCGCCCGCCTGCAAGGACGTCCTTTTTTACAGCGGACACCAGCATCATTAATCGCAGAACCTGGAGCAACCTATGCAACTTCATTTTGATCGCACGAACGGCGAGATTGATCGCCTGATTGATGAATTGATGGGCCGGGTCGGCGTTCATCATCCCGAAATGATTCGGCAGATGGTTCTTGGCGCCCTCAAGTCGGGGCAGGAAAACGACTATCTGGCCGATCAAAAACTGATGCGCACCGCGCTGAAGGAAATGCGTTTCACCAACAAGATTTTTGCGCCCTATCGTCACCGACGCAAAGTGAGTATTTTCGGCAGTGCCCGCACGCAGCCCGAAGAGCCGATTTATCAGAAATGTGTCACCTTCGCGCGCATGCTCGCCGAACGCGATTACATGGTCATTACCGGCGGCGGGCCGGGCATTATGCAGGCGGGCAACGAAGGCGCCGGGGTTGAGAATTCCTTCGCGGTCAACATTGAACTGCCTTTCGAACAGCACACCAATAGGGTCATGGATGGCAACAACAAGGTCATTAATTACAAATATTTTTTCACCCGCAAGGTGGCCTTTTTAAAAGAAGCCGATGCAGTGGTGCTTTTCCCTGGTGGGTTCGGCACCCTCGACGAAGGCATGGAAATCATGACCCTGGTGCAGACCGGGAAGAATCCCCCTGTACCTTTGATTATGATTGACGATGACCAGGGCACTTACTGGACCAAATTTTTTGAATTTGTCCGCGACCCCCTGTTCAAGCGCGGTCTCATCAGCGGCGAAGACTTCAGCCTCTTCACCATCACCAATGACCCGACGGAAGCTATCGCACTGATTGACAATTTTTATCACAACTACCACAGTATGCGTTTCGTCAGGGACAAACTGGTGATTCGCCTTATTCGCCCCCTCGATTCCGAACAATTAAAAATTCTGCGCGATGAATTCAGTGAAATCATCAGACCCGGTGGAACCCTGCAACTCACCAGCGCCCTGCCCGAAGAAGCCGACCAACCCGATTTAAGTCGACTGCCACGCTTAACCCTTGATTTTAATCGCCGCAATTACGGGTATCTTTACGCCTTTATTCGCCGGATCAATTCTTTTTAGCCATGGATAATTTCCCTATCAGCTCTTTACGTGTCGCCCTCAAGACTGCCGATCTCGGGCAAATGCTCAAACTGTTGAAAATCAGCTGGAAACTGCTGAACAGCCCGGCATATCGGCAGCAGATCGCGGCGGATCTGCCGGAAAGCGCGCGTTTTTGCCCCGGTAACGCCGCCGTCATGATGGGCTACGATTTTCACCTCAGTGACCAGGGCCCGCGCCTGATTGAAATCAATACCAATGCTGGTGGCGCAGGCCTGGCGCTGCGCGCCTGTCGAGGGGAGCCCCAACCAACCCCAAGCCTGCAACGACGACTCTTACAGATGTTCCAGGGGGAGTGGCAGGCTTTCCGGCCCGGTCGCCCATTGCAGACAGTCGCAATTATTGATGAGCATCCACAAGAGCAGTGGCTCTATCCCGAAATGAAACGTTTTGGTCAATGGCTGGGACGAGAGGGAATTTCGGTTGTCATCGCCGACCCCAGCCAGCTCGAAATCAATCGAGCCGGGGTTTTCTCTGCCGGGCAACCCATCGACCTGATCTACAATCGCCATTGCGACTTCTATCTAGAAACCCCGGAAATGGCGCAGATTCAGCGGGCTTATTTACAACGTCAGGTCTGCCTGACCCCCAACCCTTTTGTCTACGGACACCTGGCCGACAAGCGACGGCAAAACCTCTGGCGCAACCCGGTCGCCATGCACGCGGCGGGCTTGAAGGCTGCAGAAATTGAAGTTTTACAACAAATGCTGCCCGAATCTCATCTTCTCGCAGAACTTGGGATCGACCGCGCCTGGGATATGCGCAAGGATCTGGTGTTCAAGCCCGTCGATCGTTTCGGCAGCAAGGGGGTGTTCGTGGGGAAAAGCATCTCACGCAAACGCTTCAACGAACTGGAACCGCAGTTGACTATCGCCCAACAGCTGGTGCTCCCTTCACAGCTTAAAGACGCCGCCAGCCAAAGCTACAAAGCCGATCTGCGCCTGTTCGCCTGGCGCAACCACGCCCTCGGCGTCGCCGCACGTCTCTATCAAGGGCAGGTCACCAATTTAAATACCGAGGGGGGCGGTTTCGCGGCGGTGGATCTGGTGTAGATTGCGAACAGCTTATTAATCCAGCGCAGCGGAATAGGTTCACTTTTTGTCCGACTATTTCCCGTAACGATTTTTGTGGTAGGTTGGATTTCCGATGAAAAAGGCCACCATCTGTTCCGTCCGGGCTAAAGTGAAGCTGAAGATCTCAAAAGAGAAAGTATGAGACGGGGTTCTGCGAAAACTGTATAGGATTGAAATACAAAAGTTACAATTCCCAGCAATTTTTATGAATAGCATCGCACGCCGCTTTGCAACGTCTTGTCGTGATCTAACTTCAGGCTAACGACCTGGATTGAGCTAACCAGGCTGAATTTACCCAGAAGATATAACCACGAAACACGCAAAAAAACATGAAGAAACAGATCATTAAAGTAATGCGGACATTCATCCATCAGGGCGTTTGATTGTTTTCTTTAACCATTTGTTTTTCTTCGCGAACTTCGCGCCTTCGTGTAAGTTAACTTTTATTTTCAGGATAAAGGAAATCCGTCAAACCAGGAAACAAAAAGCCACGCATGAAATGGAACAAAAACGGTGGTGTTAAGGGGAAACCGGCAAAGATTGAGGTGCTAAGCTCAAGGCGATTTGATTGTCCTCTGGGGGCAGGTCGTGCCACAGGGTCAAAAGTAACAGGCCAAGGCGCGCCAGATCGGCATCGGGATCCTGGGCATATTTTGTCGCCGCCTTGAAGGTTGACATCAGCGGCAATTCATCACCGGCGACGTGGGCCAGGGTTGCCGCAGTCAAAGCCGGTGACAGGATCGCAATCTTTTCCGCCGGTAAATCGAGGCGCTGGGTCAAAACCCTTGAAATGCTTTGTGCCAGAGTTTGAGCCGAAAAATCGTATGCCAACGCCGCAAGATCAGCAACTCCAACATTTTGACCATCTCCCGGCAGGCTCTGGATCTGGAACGATTCAAGCTGCGCGCTTGAGTCCTCCAGGTTATAGTCGACAATACGATAACTGTTTGGATAACTCGCGCTTGAGCCGGTTTCCACATCAATCAGAAACGAACCATCCTCCCAATCGACACGTGTAATGTCCTGGGCGTGGAAGTGGCCGCTGAAAACCAGATTCAACCCCGCCTGCGCCAGCTGATGGCCGATGTCGGCCCAGTCTTCAATCAGAAAATCGGCAAACAGCTCCCCTTGTCCCCGATAGTGCTCGATTAAGCCATGGTGCAGCATGCCGATGACTTTTTTGTTTTGGTCGCGGGCCAAAGCAAGATTATCCCTGAGCCAATTCAGAGTTTCAGGCTGGATGCGCCCGCCAATCTGACTCAGTTCCTGGCCGTTTTCGCCGTAGAGGCAGGAATCAATCGCAACCAGCCACAGCCCAGGAGTGGGTTCACTGATGTAACTGAGGGAAGCGCTGTCTCGGACAATGGCCTGTTTATAGCCAAAATCTCCATAGATTTCGCTGAATTGTGGCGCGCCAATCACCGGGACCGAAAAAGAACCGGTTTCGGTGTAACCTCTGGCTTCCGGATTGTCGATGTCATGATTGCCCGGGACAACAAAGACCTGGATTCCGCCCCGTTCGAGCCTTTGGAGCTGAACGACCATCTGCTGGTGACTGAGCAGTTCGCCATCCTTGGTCAGATCGCCTGGAATCAAGACAAAATTAACCCGGGGATTTTGACTGAGGATCTGAGTCACAACCTGGGCAAAAATTGCGCGGCTGAAGCTGAGCAACTTCTGCTCGCGCTCGACAACTGTAACAAACTCTGGACCAGTCGTTCCCAGTTCGGTGGCGTAAAGGTGAGGATCGCTGACCACGGCAAAACGCACAGCTTGGTCGACATGATCAAAATTATCGCGACAGGCCGCCATTCCGCTCAATAGGCAGAGGGACAACAAAAAGACCCGGAAACGACGACAAAAAAACGTCATCACATCGCATCCCCCTGACTTGCTTCATGGCTGAAAAGAAAGGGTGATTCTGCCGAGGCACAAGGGCACATCGCCAGAACCACCCGTGGAGAAATCAGAGGAAGGACGACAGCACAGAGTCGTTACTGGAGCAATCAAGATTCTTGACCGGTTGGCCATCGACCGAAACACCGAAAACACCGTTGGTCGCAGAGGGGGTCAAGGAAACAGTACCTCCATTGGCCCCGGTCAAATCAAGCTCGCCACTGACAAGTTCACCATCAGCGTTCGTGGTCAGGGGCGCGCTGGTGGCAATATTTATGCTGCCGTGGGTGCTGGTGACATATACACCGCTGGCGATGCTGACCAGATTATTATCGCCCGATTCCCAGGTAGAAGCGGACAGGTTGTTCAACTGGTGGGTTTTGTTGCCCTGGCTGACATAGGTGACTTTCAAGCTGTCAATGCTAAGCCGATCGGGGCTGGCTTCTGTTGGGATCCCGGGTTCAACTCCCGGAGCGCCCAAAGTGTAAACCAAACTGCCCAGATTGAGTTTAGTTTCTACGCCATCAGCATTTACTGCCAAATTTGTCACCGATGCGGTGTACCGTGAAATAGAGGGTCCGGCATCTGTCGGGGTACCATCTTCGACAAAATTCAGGCTGCCATTAATCGTGCTTTGGGTTGATGTTGGATCACTGGCATCCTGCGAACAAAAATGGTCGAACGACACCGAAAAAGTCGTATCACCGCTGGCGTGAGTGCTGCTGATGGCGGCAGTACCACCACAGTCACCTTGAATAGTTTGTGCCTCAATGGGAGGCAGGGCGGCTTTAGACGCTTTGGTTTGATTGCCCTTGAAGGTAGCAACAAGCTCAGACAGGGCACTCAGTTTTCGCACGGTTTCGCGAATGCCGGCGCTTTGCGCAGTTGCGGCGACCGCCTCACACCCCGGCATGTAAGTACCAATATTGTCCAGTGAACTGGTCACTGCTGTCGGGTTGAGATCTGCAGGTGTCGACGTGGTTGGAGTTCCAGCACTGTCGCCACCACCTCCACAGGCGGAAATCAGCACCAGCAAAATCAGCGCAACAATCAATCCGGTCATTTTCCTGAAAGATCTTCTTTTCATTTTGTCCTCCTGGGCTGCGGGTAAAACAATTTGTCTTTGGGGGGCACTTAAGCATTTGAATTCAACGGATAAAACGTTGGTCTAAAGTATCATAAAACAGTCAGAAATCAAGGAGACTTTCACGGCAAAGAGATGACTCATTGGGCCGACTTTACATCGACCCGATTGTCATAAAAGGTGCTGCCGCCACCTAAGTCGGTGAGTTTTTGTGCGGTCAGGGCGTTGACCGTGCTTTGGCCGGGGGCGAACTTTTGCCACCAGACCCCGGCAGCGACGGCCAGACCGGTGGGTAGGCTATCCTCGGCCCGCAGGAAAAATTCCACTTCACCCCGTTCGTTCCAGACCAGAACTTTCTGGCCATCTCTCAGCCCGCGTTGCTCAATTTCAGTAGGATTGAGGCTGACGCTCATCTGACCATAAATTTCTTCACGTTCAAAAAAAGTGGAATTCAGGGTTTTCATCGCCGGGGCGGTTACCAGCTGGAGGGGAAAATCGCTGACATTCAGGGGAAGATGACGCGGCAGCACCTCGGCCAGGGTTGGGTTGAATAGTTCGATCCGCCCCGAGGGTGTGTGAAATTGCTGATTTTTCGGTGGACTGAGTTTCACCATGCGACCGGCGGCAAGGGCAGTGAAATCGACCTCTGCCCACCAAGGATTCTGCCGATCGATCAGTTGCTCGATAAGTTCGTCGGCCTTGAAGTCGAAAAATTCTTCGCTAAACCCCATACTTTTGGCCAGCAGGCTGAAAACCTCCAGATTGGATTTTGCTTCGCCGGGCGGGGCGATCAGCGGGTGACAACGCTGCACACCATAATGACCGTAGGAGCGATAAATATCGCTGGTTTCGAGGGAGCTGGTGGCGGGCAAAACAATATCAGCAAAACGGGCGGTGTCGGTCATAAAACGTTCGTGAACGACGGTGAAAAGATCTTCGCGCGCCAATCCGGCCAGCACCTGATTCTGGTCGGGAGCAACCGCCGCCGGATTGGAGCTGTAAACATACAGACTCTTCACCGGCGGGCTCTGTTCTTGCGTCAGGGCCATGCCGAGTTGACTCATATTGATGGTGCGGGGGCTGCCCTGCTGCAGATCGGGACGTTCAATAAGCTCCATCGCAAAGGCAGCCCCACTGCTGATGCCGGCCGTACAGCCCCCACCGCGCTGGGCCCAGGCACCAACCAGTGCCGGCAGGGCAACGATGGCACGCACCGACATGGCCCCATTGGTGTACCGCGAGACACCGCCCCCAATACTGATGAAGGCGGCACGCGCGGCAGCATATTTGTGCGCCATCTGCTCAAGTTGAGCAACGCCGATCCCGGTCATGCGACTGACGGTTGCGGGTGGATACTCAGGCAAGACCTTGGCTTTCAGCTCGCTGAATCCTTGTACCTTCCCGGCAATGAATTTTTCATCGCAGAGCCCGTCGCGCACCAAAATGTGCATCAAACCCAGGGCCAGGGCCGCATCACTTCCGGGTTTGACCACAAAAACCTGGTCGGCGTGGGCGGCGGTCTGGTGGGGATACACATCAATCAGCCAGACTTTCGCACCGCGTTTTTTCGCTTCTTTGACCCGCTGCAGAAAATGGATATTGGTGGCCGCCGCGTTGCTGCTCCACAGAATAATCAGATCACTGTGCTCCACCTCATCGGGATCGGGAGCCGGGGTGTTTCCCATAACGGCGCTCCAGCCGCAGCCCTTAGCCGGGGAGCAGATGCCGCGTTCGAGGAGGGATGCCCCCAGACGATGAAAAAACGCGTGACCGGCATTGCGCTGCACGATACCCATGGTGCCCGCATAGGAATAGGGCAGAAGAGTTTCGGCACCATGAGCCGCAATGATCTCGCGCCAGTTGGTGCTGATGCGTTCCAGAGCTTCGTTCCAACTCATGGGCCGAAATTCCCCCGCGCCCTTGGATCCGCAGCGCAACAACGGCTGAGTCAGGCGCTGGGGCGAATGGATAGTTTTTTGATAATGATTCATCTTGGCGCACAGAAAACCACGCGTGAAAGGATGTTCGGGGTCGCCACTGACGCGTACGACCCGTCCGTTATCGACCTCAATCAGCAGGCCGCAGCAGTCGGGACAGTCGAAGGGACAGACCGAGCGATGAATTTCGGTGGACATGGAAGGCCTCCTGTGATGGCGGTCAACCGCCCGCTTTTTTAGCCTGGAACCCGCGTTTGTGTAATTCGTCCAGCAGCAGATCACGCTGGTGGGTCTGGATTTCGATAATGCCGTCCTTGACCGTGCCACCGCAGCCGCAGCGCTGCTTCAACTCTTTAGCCAGCTGCTTCAGTTCGACGTCAGCAAGGGGTAGACCGCTGATCAGACTGACTCCTTTGCCCTTGCGCCCCTTGGTCTGACGTTCAATTCTGATCGGGACACCATTGGGTCGTGCTGGGGCTTGAACTCGACAGCAGCATTTTTGCAGAGATTTGCCACAATGGGGACAGGTTGATCCCAGTTCGTCAGAATAGACCAGGCGGTTGTTCTTCACGGGTACGAAATTCCCAGATGGAGGAGTTCTTCGCGGGTTTGTCCGTAACTCTGGTGCTGAATCGCCTGCCAGCCGCAGGCGCGAGCGCTTTCAACATTGACGTGACGATCATCAATAAAAACCAGGTTCTCGGCGCGAAGATTCAACCGTTCGGCGGCCAGCCGGTAAATATCGGCATCGGGTTTCATGGCACCAAGCTCAAACGACGCCAGACGGTTATCACAAAAACTGTCGAGCTGAAAACGATCACATAGGTACCGCCAGTGAAGTTCACTGGTGTTGGAAAGGATCGCAGTCTTGCGCTGTCGGCGCAGTTGCCGGGCCATATTCAGCATCTGTGGAATCGGTGTAAAAATGCTGCACCAGGCAGTTTCAAGAACCGCCTGATCAAGGGGGTTGTCGAGCAGAGCATTCACACGTTGAAAAAATTCCCGCGAATCGATCCGCCCCTCTTCATAGTCCACCAGCCCGACCTGGAGGGCAAAATCATCTGCATCTTTAATCGAGGCCCCGACGCGACGCAAGAGCGGCAAGAATTCGGCATAGGAAAAATCAACCAGTACCTTGCCCAGGTCAAAGATGATGGTGCTAATCACGGCCACGCATACATCTCCCTGCGGTCAGCGGATACGGCGACATTCGAGGTAAAAACGTTTTTCGTCGGCCTCGCCCATGGAAAACGTTTTACGCGGCAAAGCGCCATCGGCAATGATGGTACGAAAAAAATTATCCTTGGCAATGGCAGGCAGATAAAACCCGGCGTTATTGGGCTGGCCGCCAAGCTGAGTGACGGCGGCGCTGCCATGAATGTAGTCGATCCGGGCAGTGGGGGTCTCTGCCAGATAAGCGTCAAGAAAGGCCTGCAAACTGGCAACGTCGAGATTGAGCTGAGGATTATCAATCCGGCAGCAAGCGTAGCGCCCGGCCAGGATGGTACAGAAATTCTGGCCTTTTGAGCTAGCCTTCGCCAGCTGCTGTGCTGCTCCAAGGCTGTCACAGGGCAGATAGGAAAAACCCTGATTGCGTTGATTGAACCAGGCCTCCATGCTTTGCCGCAGGTGGTCCGGATCAATAGCGAACAGCACACGGTGAATCGCCTCGAATTCCAGCCCCGGATCATGCAGGTTGACCAGTTCGACCAGGGCATAGCGCGCCGGATGTTGCATCAATGCCTGCGGATCAGGAGCTTGCTCTTTAAGCTTTTCCCAAATTGCCTTGGCGGTGGCAAAACTGTGATTGCCGTCGCCCATGGCATAGAGCATTACTTCGCCATCGGTTTGATAACGCTGCCGGTAAAATTGCGGGTCGGCGAGTTTTTCGAGGGCGCTGACGATCTGGGCGATCTGCTGCGGACGATCGATGCGGTAGCCCTTCAAATGACCGCCATTGGCCAGCAATTCAAAGTCGTAAACAGGCGTGGGATTGCAGTTGAACAGAGGTTCAATCACGGTTCTCTCGGGGTCGTCAATCAGCACCATGATATGTGGCAATTCAATCGGGGCATGCTCCCGCACCCGAATCCGCGGCGGCAAGCGGTCGAGAATCGTGCCCTCGGTGGCACGAATCAGTGAACTTGCGCCCTTGTTGTAATCGTACTCTTCCAGATCGAGGGCCACCACCAGCCCCTTGCGTGATGCAACCACCGGCGTTTTACGCTCAACCAGCACGAATCCGGCAGGTTGTTCGATCAGCGTGCCATCAGCCAGGCAGCGTTCCATGGCATGATTTATAGCCGCAATGCGCGCGTCGGCATCCCCTTCTTCAAGGTAAACTTCCGGGAAGATCAGATTCAGGGTTGATGGCTGGCCAGATATCCGGTGAGACAGCTTTAGCCAATAATCCTTATCCGAGGTGTATTGATCACAGGCAATCACCGCCCAGCGCTGGAGATCAATCTTAGGAGCGGGCAGCAGAATCTGCGGCAGGTGCAGGCCAATACCGGGATAATTCATGAGCACATCCTTGTGTGACAGATTTCGTTACCCACCATGACTCAATTTTTTTGTCCGGCGGGCAGCAGCAAATTGAGCACCACGCCGACTATTCCCGCCAGGCCGATGCCCCCAAGTTTGACCACGGCCAAATCAAAATTCATGCCGCCAATTCCAAACACCAGAATAACCGCGGCAATGGTCAAGTTACGTGGCTGCATCAGGTCAGTACCGGCGCGAACCAGGATGTTGATACCAATGACGGCAATCGCGCCGAACAGCAACACCATAATCCCGCCCATCACCGGCACCGGAATGCTGGCGAGCAGGCCTCCGAGTTTACCGATGAACGCGAGTAACATAGCAGAAATGGCCGCCCAGGTCATGATCGCCGGGTTGAAAGAACGCGTCAGGGCAACAGCCCCGGACACTTCAGAATAGGTGGTATTGGGCGGCCCGCCGAGCATGGCCGCCAGGCTGGTGGCCAGTCCGTCACCCAGCAAGGTTTTATCGATACCGGGATCTTTGACATAGTCTTTGCCGGTGATGCCGCCAATGGCCAACACATCGCCAAAATGCTCAATCGCCGGGGCAATAGCCACCGGCACGATAAAAAAAATCGCCTCCAGATTCCAGCTCGGCCAGGTAAAGGCGGGCATGGCTACCCAGGGAGCGGAGGTGACTTTCTCAAACGAAATCAGCGTGGGGGCGGTCCAGTTCTGCAGGCTGCCGGGATCAAAGCCGGCCTGAATTGCAGCCGACATCCCAGCCAGGTCGAGAAAGAGCGCGCACAGGGATCCTGCGATAATCCCGCACAGAATCGGGATCAGTTTGAACAGATTTCTGCCCAGCAGCGACACCAGCACCGTGGTGGCCAAGGCGACTCCGGCAATGATGTAGGCCGTGGTTTGCGGCACCAGCCAGGCGGCACCATCACCGGTGCGTCCCGAAGCCATATGTACCGCAACCGGTGCCAATACCAGACCAATGACCATGATGACCGGGCCAGTCACCACCGGTGGCA
>Ga0210024_1002310_pt1 | contig 16398 bp, 13 predicted proteins | sample CryGeymeta201525_FD_183988 | JGI IMG/M metagenome (GOLD analysis project Ga0210024, IMG submission 183988) | Groundwater microbial communities from Crystal Geyser aquifers in Utah, USA - Crystal Geyser metaG 2015-25 (SPAdes) (version 2) | ecosystem: Environmental > Aquatic > Deep subsurface >... | reverse complement strand
GGGGGGATATCAAGCCGATGCGCCCCGCCGCGCTTTCAAATCAATGGGGATGAGAGCAGCGTAAACCACGTCCGAAAATGGTGTAAGGATGCCCAGTTCGCGGCCTTTACGCCCGATAATCCCAATGATGGCCTCCAATTCGGAAACGTGACCGGTCTCGATATCGCGCTGCATGGAGGCTTTGATGGATGGCGCAGAGGCGTCAATGAAGGCCAATGACTTTTCGACCACATCCTCGTCCAGGGTGACGCTTTGCGCCCGCGCCAGGGCTTCGACCTCGCGCATGATACCGGTCAGCAGGCCGCGCGTCTCGGGGACGGCGCGGTAGTCACCCATTTCCAGCCGCGTCAGCGCGCCCACGCCGCTAACGGCGGCGATGAAGACGAATTTTGTCCACAACACCTTGAGGATGTTGTCAGTCAATTCGGCGGTTATGCCAGTGGCCTTGAGCGCCTCGTAGATGGCCTGGGCGCGCGGTGTGATGCGCCCATCCAGTTCGCCCAGTACGATGCGGCGGAACGCCGAAACCTGGCTGATGACGCCCGGTGATTCAATGGCTGAAGCGATCCAGGTCGCCGCGCCCAGCATGTGCGCCATGCCCACAACCCGGCCGACGCAATCGGCGGCGTCAATCCCATTTTGCAGGCTCAACACGGCTGTCTCCGGCGTGAGGATGGGACGGATGGATTCCGCCGCGCGCTCAGTATCATAGGTTTTTATGCAGAACAGCACCATGTCAACCGGCCCAAGGCCAGCAAGCGATTCTACGACAGTGGCTGGTTTGACCGTGAAATTGCCGTGGACGCTCTTGATCTGCAAACCGTTTTTGCGGATGGCTTCCAGGTGTGCGCCGCGCGCCAGGAAGGTCACCGCGTGGCCTTGTTGTGCAAGCAGACCGCCATAATAACCGCCTACGCTGCCGCTTCCGATAACTGCGATTTTCATGTTCTCCTCCGATTATTTTTAAGGGCAATTTATTATATACTCATTTTTCGTAAAGTGGTAACCAAAAGGAGCATTGATCGCCTGTGCTCCTCTTTACTGCTTCTTACACAAATCCCTGAACCTGCTACAATCGAATTGCTCGCATTTCATGGAATTATGGTTCAGATACTTACGCAGTACTCTGTAGACGCGCTCAAAGATTTTGGGAAAACAACTGGAGGCTTGGTATAATACGTGCAGGAAGCATAACCCCAACCAGTCAAACCGGTTCGAGCGATAATGGTAGCTTCAATACAGCTACCAGAATGGCGGTTCTCCGGGCAACCACAAAGGAGGCAGTATGCGCTGGGGAGTTGATATCAGCCGTTACGATGATCTATCCGATGCCCAGTGGCAGACGATGGTCAACAATGGATTGTCGTTCGCCATCATCCGCGCCTGCCATGGATCGGGCTACACGGACCCTTTCCTGCCACGGCATGTTGCACAAGCTAATAAATACGGCATCCCGTTTGGGCTATACCAATGGGTGGATATAACCCAAGATGTGCAAAAACAGGTGGATTATTTCTTGCATCTGATCGAGCAATATCCGCCGAAATGCGCCGCCGCTGATTTCGAGCAGTATTGGACGGATTGGGATGCCTGGAATCAGGCCAGGCTCGGCGGCGGCGGCGATGTCCCGACCATGCCGCCGGATCAAATCAACGCCTTTAACTATGAATATTTTATAAAAATAAAATCGGCGTTGAGCATCCCGTTGATCTCTTATACGGGGGCATGGTTCGTGAACCGCTATTGCCCGCAGATGGCCGCCTGGCTGGGGCAAAGTTACCTCTGGCTGGCGGCCTACATTTCATCCCCGGCCCCAGCGGTCAGTTGGGACGACTTTCAGGGGATCGTGGGCGACTTGGGATCGCCGGTCTTTCCTACCGGAATCAACCGTTGGGATATTTGGCAGTTCTCGGCCTCGCTGCCGATCACGGGCCTTCCGCAACTTGACCTGGATGCCGTTGCTTCCGAGGAGGTGTATAACAACCTTTTCGTCCTCTCGAAACCGTATAAGCCTTCTGGCGAGACACGCGGCAAGGCGCGCGTCATCGCCCAAGAAGGCCTGCACGTCCGCGCGGCCCCGAGCCTGCAAGCGCAGATTTTGCGGACGATGCCATATGGCACACTCGTTGACGTGGAGGAGATCCAGGATGGATGGGCGCATCTCGCGGACGAAGGTTGGTGCGCGGCGCAATGGTTACAGTTGATAGATGTCACACCCGAGCCTCCGCCTCCAGATACGACCGCGCCAGCCGCGATCATGGATTTGGCGGCGGCTGCGGGGACGGCGACTGGCTCGATTGACCTCGCCTGGACTGCGCCGGGAGAGGATGCCAATGTCGGTACGGCATCCAATTACCTGGTGCGCTACAGCACGAGTGCGATCGAGAGTCAGGCGGCCTGGGAAGTGGCTACCCCTGTCACGGCCGGCCTGCCCGCGCCCAAGCCCGCCGGGCAGGCAGAGCAGATGACCGTGAGCGGGCTGACGCCTGGTACGGCGTATTACTTTGCAGTGCGCGCCCAAGACGAAGCCTCCAACCTGGGCGGGCTGTCTAACAGTCCCACAGCAATTGCCAAGATACCGCCAATATCGCTGCCTTGTGTGGCGCGCGTCACAGCAGGGGCAGGCTTGCGAGTACGGACGGCTGCGAGTCTTGCTGCACAGATCCTGCGTACTTTACCGTACGGCGCACAAGTCGTGGTTGTAGAGATCAAGGATGGTTGGGGTCGCCTGGCAGACAGCGTGACAACGAATGGGGGCTGGAGCGCGATGCAATGGCTGCAATTGTTTCCAGATGTACCTGTGCCACAACAAGACTTGACTGCGCCAGCCGCGATCATGGATTTGGCGGCGACTCCCGGGACGGAGACCGGCTGCGTTGACCTCTCCTGGACCGCTCCCGGCGACGATGCCCATGTCGGGACGGCTGCCAGTTACCTGGTGCGCTACAGCGTGAGCGTGATTGACAGTCCGGCAGGCTGGGAGGCGGCCACGCCGGTGACCAGCGGCGTGCCGAATCCCAAACCGGCCGGACAATCGGAACAGATGACCGTGAGCGGGTTGACGCCTGGCGCGTTGTATTATTTTGCGGTGCGCGCCCAGGATGAAGTGCCCAATTTGGGCGGGTTATCCAACAGCCCATCGGCCATCGCGAAAACGCCGCCGCTTTCTCAGCCCAGGATGGCGCGCGTTACCGCCGGGGCAGGCTTGAGGGTGCGCGCCGCGCCGAATCTGCAGGCGCAAATACTGCGCACGATGCCGTATGGCACGCAAGTCGAGGTGGCAGAGATCAAGGATGGTTGGGCGCGCCTCTCGGCTGGCGGCTGGAGTTCTGCGCAATGGCTGGAATTGCTCCCGGAGACTGCCGAGCCTCCGGCTATCCCCCCCTCGCCACCCTCGGAACCCAAGCGGGCGCGCGTCACCGTGACGATCGGCTTGAGGGTGCGCGCCGCGCCGAATCTACAGGCGCAAATATTGCGCGCTTTGCCCTTTGGCACGATTGTCGAGTTCGTGGAAATAAAGGATGGATGGGCGCACCTGACGGATGGAGGCTGGTGCGCGGCTCAATGGCTGGAGGTGATCGAATAATGGTAGCCAAAAGGCTACCATAGTGGTAGCTGCTCCATATTTCATTGAGAAGCAGCTACCATAATGGTAGCTCTACGAGCTGCCAAAAAGGAGCGTTTTCGTCATTTCTCTTTTCAGCCAGCAGGTCATGTAGTATAATTTCTTTGTTTACAGATCAGCCTCAATAGGATTGCCTTTTTATCGTTGTAGTGGCAGTCAAGGAGTGTGAACAGCAGCGTTAAATTCTCGATGATGGTAGCGCAGTTAGCTACCATGATGCAAAAAATGTCTTCCGGGTTTCGCGCATGCAATCGGCTGAGTCTGTAACGAGCCGATTTTTGTTTTTATTCCTGGATGGAATTACCTTCCACCCCAATGGAAGGAGGTGAAAACGGTGACGGCAGTGATGCTACGCAATAACGAATCTCAAGATCAACTGCTCAAGCGCTTTCGTAAGAAGGTCGTCAAGAGCGGTGTCTTGAGCACGGTGCGCCGCAAGCGCTGGTACGTTTCCAAGAGCGAGCAGCGTCGCATGGAGAAGAAAAAGGCCATCCGGCGTATCAAGCGGCGAACGGTAAAAGACTACGAATAGAATTGCCGCGTAAGCGGTTGACGGGACTGGAGGTGTGTATGGCAGAAGAAAAAATCCTGGTCGAGGGGACGGTGACCGAAGCGTTGCCCGGCACGCAGTTCCGGGTGAAGCTCGATAACGGACACGCTGTCTTGGCTTACCTTTCGGGCAAGATGCGCAAGTATTACATCCGCATCCTGCTCGGAGACCGGGTCAAGGTGGAGATTTCCCCCTATGACCTGTCGCGGGGGCGCATTACTTATCGGCAGAAAAAATCTAGCGCCGAGCCTGCCCCTGAAGGATAACCGGTTCCGTTTTGCATTTATGATATTACTCTTGCAAAATTATCGCAACCGCGAAGATTCTGGTTTATGGTGTCGCTGCGAGCGCACTTTGCGAAGCAGTCTCCCTTGCCGTGACGGGGATTGCTTCGGGGCACACCGTCCTGCGTTCGGTGCAGGGAAGAACGCCCCTCGCAACGACACGCCCGTTTGCCTGCACTTGCGCAGGTACAAGTGGTTGCGGCTGGAAGCCGCGCTATGTATTTATGTTACCAAAAACTCCTGCGATCTCGCAGGAGTTTTTTAGTTTGTATGACCTCAAGGCAGATACTTGAAAGAGTTTAGCACTTTGATATAGTTCGAGCGGCGTAAGGCATGCGGCTCTCTCATCGCTTGGGCGCTCATGCTGCCCTGCATCTGCTGGATGGACTCGTACTCATGCGTCTGCATCCACCAGCCCATTTCGTTCAGCATGGACGGGACGGCCTGGGGCCCGTTGTGCAGGAGGTTGGAGGCCGTCATGGCAACCTTGGCCCCGGCCATCATCGCCTTCAACGCGTCCTGCGCGGTGTGGACGCCGCTCGTCAGCGCCAGGTCCGCGTTCACCTGTCCGTGCAGGATGGAGACCCAGCACAGGGGCAGGCGCAGGTCGGAGGAGGTGCTCAGGTCGAGGTTGGGGATCACCTCCAGCGCCTCGAGGTCGAAGTCGGGCTGGTAGAAGCGGTTGAAGAGCACCAGTCCGTTCGCGCCCGCCTCGGTGAGACGTTTCGCGAAATGCGGCAGGCAGGTGTAGTACGGGCTGAGTTTCACCGCCAGCGGAATGGACAGGCTCGCCTTGACCGCCGCCACCAGTTCCACCTGCGCGGACTCCACGTCAGACGCGGATAACGCGGGATCGGTTGGGATGTAGTAAAGATTCAATTCGAGCGCGTCCGCTCCGGCGTCCTGAATGTGGCGGGCGTATTCGATCCATCCGCCTTTGGAGACGCCGTTCAAACTTCCGATGACGGGAATCTTCACCGCCTTTTTGAGCGCCGTCAAATTCTCGATGTACTTTTGGGGGCCGAGCGCGTACGTCCCTGTGTCTGGTAGATAGTTGAGCGCCTCGGGAGACGAGTCCGCACCGCGCGTCAGGAAGTGGTCGAGCTCGCGGCTTTCGTGGATGATCTGCTCCTCGAACAGGGAATACATGACGATGGCCGCGATGCCCGCCTCTTCGAGGCGTTGCGCCTGCTCCACTTTCTTGGACATGGGCGAGGCCGAGGCCACGAGCGGGTTTTTTAGACGGAGGCCGAGATAGGTGGTGGAAAGATCAAGCATGTGGTTTTCCTTTGTCGCGGAGCGGACTCCAAAGTCTTCGCGAAGCACCCTGTAAAGGGCCTGACATTGATTCCAAAGTCTGGAGACTTTGGAGTCCGACTGCTCACTACTCTCTGTTCTCTACTCTCTTTTCTCTTCCCCGCCATTTCCGTAGTGCATGGCGGCCATCTGCTGATAGAGTTGCCAGCGGTTTTTGATGCCCGCACTGGCCTTCTTGCTCAACATTTCGGCGCGCTCTTCGTCGCTGATGGTGAGCATCTTGTAGCGGGTCTCGTTGTAGGCGTAATCCTCCCAGCGGACGGTCGGCTCTTTCGATTCGATGGCGAGCGGATTCTGTCCCGCCGCGGCCAGGCGTGGGTCGTAGCGATAGACCGGCCACGCGCCGGACTGGACGGCCAGTTTCTGCTGGTTGAGGCCGCGCGACAGATCGTAACCGTGCGCGATGCAGTGACTATAGGCGACAATCAGCGACGGGCCATCGTAGGATTCGGCATCGAGGAAGGCGCGCAGGGTTTGCTGGTCGTTGAAGCCCATGGCCACGCGCGCCACGTAGACGTAGCCGTAGGCCATGGCAATCAGGCCGAGGTCTTTCTTCGGGAGTCCCTTGCCGCTCATGGCATACTTGGCGACCGCCGCCATCGGCGTGGACTTGGAAGCCTGGCCGCCGGTGTTGGAATAGACTTCCGTATCGAGCACCAGCACGTTGACGTCCCGCCCGCTGGCGAGCACGTGGTCGAGGCCGCCGTAGCCGATGTCGTAAGCCCAGCCGTCGCCGCCGATGATCCAGACGGATTTCTTGACGAGGCTGTCCGCCACCGAGATGAGGTCTTTGGCGCGCGCGTCTTTATTCTTTTGCAATTTTGTTTTTAGGTTTTCGACGCGCTCGCGCTGTTCGGCGATGCCCGTCGCGGAAGATTGATCCGCGTTGAGCAGTCCGTCCACGAGAGTCTGTCCGAGTTCCGCCGCGAATACGGTCAGGAGTTCACGCGCGTATTCGTTTTGTTTGTCGAGCGTCAGCCGCATACCCAGGCCGAATTCAGCGTTGTCTTCGAACAGCGAGTTCGCCCAAGCCGGGCCGCGTCCCTCGGCGTTGACCGCCCAGGGCGTGGTCGGCAGGTTGCCGCCGTAGATGGAGGAACAACCCGTGGCGTTCGCGACAATCGCATGGTCGCCAAAGAGTTGCGACACCAGTTTCACGTAGGGCGTCTCGCCGCATCCTGCGCAGGCGCCGCTGAACTCAAAGAGCGGGCGCAGGAGTTGCGAATTTTTGATCGTGCCCGGGTTGATCAGTTTCCGATCCGGGTCCGGGAGCGATATAAAGAATTTCCAGTTGTCCGCTTCCTGTTCACGCAGGGGCGGCTGGGGCGCCATGTTGATGGCCTTGCGTCCCACCTGCGTTTTGTCCTTCACGGGACAGACACCCACGCACAACGTACAGCCCGTGCAGTCCTCGGGCGCGACCTGCACGGTGTAGGCCATGCCCTGTGAAAATTCCTTGAATTTCGACGGCAGGTGTTTGAAACTCTGCGGCGCGTCAGCCAGCAGTTTTTCATCATAGACTTTGTGGCGGATGACGGCGTGCGGGCAGACGAACACGCACTTGCCGCACTGGATGCACAGGTCGGGTTCCCACACGGGGATTTCCAGCGCCAGGTTGCGCTTTTCCCATTGCGTGGTGCCGAGCGGGAAGGTGCCGTCAATCGGGAAGGCGGACACGGGGATATTGTCGCCTTTGAAATCAATGATGGGCGCGATCACCTTCTGGACGAAGTCCGGCGCCTCACGCGGGACGGGGAGCCGGCGCGTCACCTTCGACGTTACCGCGGCTGGGACCTTGACCTCGTGCAACTCGCCGAGGGTCGCGTCCACCGCCTCGAAGTTTTGCTTGACGACGGCTTCGCCGCGCTTGCCATAGGTTTTCTGGATGCTATGCTTGATCTCTTCAATCGCCTGCTCGCGCGGCAGGACGCCGCTGATGGCGAAGAAGGCGGTCTGCATAATGGTGTTCATGCGCCCGCCCATGCCGGTCTTTTCGGCCACTTCGTAGCCGTTGATGACGTAGAATTTGAGTTTCTTGGCGAGGATGTCCTGCTGGACTTCGCGCGGCAGTTTATCCCAGACCTCGTCCGGGTCGTACAAACTGTTGAGCAGGAACACGCCGCCCGGTTTGGCGTACTTGAGCATGTCCACGCGCTCGAGGAAGGAGAACTGGTGACAGGCCACGAAATTGGCCTGGTTCAACTCGATCAGGTACGGGGCGCGGATAGGCTTCGGCCCGAAGCGCAGGTGTGAAATAGTGACCGTGCCGGATTTCTTGGAGTCGTAGTGGAAATATCCCTGGGCAAAGTTTTCGGTCTCTTCGCCGATGATCTTGATGGAGTTCTTGTTCGCGCCGACCGTGCCGTCCGAGCCGAGGCCGAAAAACACACAGCGGATGGTCTCGTCCGACTCGATGGAGAACGAGGAGTCCACTTCGAGGCTGGTGTGCGACACGTCGTCTGTGATGCCGACGGTGAAGTGAGTCTTTGGCGCAGATTTCTTCAATTCGTCCAGCGTGGCCTTGACCATCGCGGGTGTAAATTCTTTGGAGGACAATCCGTAGCGTCCGCCAATGACTTTGACATTCGACCTTTGACTTTCGACGAGGGCATTTACCACGTCCATGTACAGCGGCTCGCCCGACGCGCCGGGTTCTTTTGTGCGGTCCAGCACAGCGATGGATTTTACGCTCTTCGGCAATGCCTGAATGAAATGTTCGATCGAGAAGGGAAGATACAGCCGCACGCGGATGACGCCGACCTTTTCGCCTTGCGCGGCCAAATGCTTCACTGTCTCCTCGGCGGTCTCGCCGCCCGACCCCATGATGACGACGACGCGTTCCGCTTCGGGATGGCCGACATAATCGAACAGGTGATATTGCCGCCCGACCAGTTTGGCGAACTTGTCCATTGCTTCCTGGAGGATGGCGGGAGTCGCGGCGTAGAACGGGTTGACGATCTCGCGCATCTGGAAGTAGACATCGGGATTCTGGGCGGAGCCGCGCAGGACGGGTTTCTCCGGGGTGAGTCCCCGCGCCCGGTGCGCGCGAATCAACTCCTCGTCCAGCATGGCGCGCAGGTCGTCGTCGGTCAGTTCTTCGATCTTGGTCACTTCGTGGGAGGTGCGGAATCCGTCGAAGAAATGCAGGAAGGGGACGCGCGCCTTGAGGGTGGCGGCCTGCGCGATGAGGGCGAAGTCGTGCGCCTCCTGCACCGACCCGGACGAAAGCAATGCCCAGCCCGTCTGGCGGACAGCCATCACATCCTGGTGATCGCCGAAAATCGAAAGGGCATGCGCGGCGATGGAGCGCGCCGCCACGTGGAAGACCGTGCTGGTGAGCTCGCCCGCGATCTTGTACATGTTGGGGATCATCAGCAGGAGTCCCTGCGAGGCGGTGAAGGTGGTGGTCAGCGCGCCGGTTTGGAGCGCGCCATGCACCGCGCCCGCCGCGCCGCCCTCGGACTGCATCTCGATCACGAGGGGCGTTGTGCCCCAGATGTTTTTTCTGTGTTTGGCCGACCACTCGTCCGCGAATTCGCCCATGGCGGAGGAGGGGGTGATCGGGTAGATGGCAATCACCTCGTTAATGCGGTGCGCTACGGAGGCGGTGGCTTCGTTGCCGTCAATCGTAACAATCTTGCGTTTCATGCTTGCTCCTTCTAATCGGGTGTGCTTCACAGGGCAAAATAAGCCCTATGCTATTTTCAACCAACTTATAAGTTTATACCCCCCTCATGACCTGCGATAGTTATTTAAAACATGTAATAAACTGCGACATGTCATGATGAATTATTTCAAGTACTTTTCCAGATGCGGGCGCGCCAGGAGCAGCGCTGCCAGCGACTTGGAATCGGGGATTTCGCCGCTTTCGGCCATTTTCAAAGCCTCGGCCAGGGGAAAGGCTTCGACTTGCAGGAATTCGTCATCGTCGGCCTGCAGCGGATCGTGGCGCAGGCTCGTGGCCAGATAAACGTGCATGTATTCCGTGGAGTAACCCGGGGCGAGGAAGAATCCGCCGATGAGCTGGATTTGGTCGGCGGCCATGCCCGTCTCTTCACGCACCTCGCGCCGGGCGCAGGCTTCTGGCGCTTCGCCTTCATCCAGGGTGCCAGCCGGCAATTCGAGCAGGGACTGGCTGGCCGCGTGGCGGTACTGGCGGACGAAGAGCAGGTTGCCTTTATCATCAATCGGGATGAGGACGACCGAGCCATGATGCTCGACGATGTCGAACTTGGTCGTGCGCCCGTCTGGCAGGCGTAAGTGGTCGCGGCGGATGGTAAAAGCGCGGCCGGGGTAGACAATTTCGGAATTGATCAGTTCGAAAGGCATGTCATGACCTCTAGTAGTAAACTGAGACCTCACAGGTCTTCAAGACCTGTGAGGTCTTCCTGCCTGGGTGACGATGAGGCGTTTGCTTTTATGGTAGCTGGCAGTACAAGCTACCATTAGGGGATGCTCAAGGACTGGCCGGCAGTCAGCGTGTAAGGCGCAGTCAGGCCATTGACCGCCGCGATGGCCAGCGGGTCCACATCCCCGTATTTGCAGGCGATGCTGTAGATGGTGTCGTTCGCTTGGATGGTATATGTAGCCGGGTGTTGGATCAGGGCGCGCGGGGAGGGGAAGGCGGCGGCCGTCTGCGGGATCGTGAGCACCAAGCCGGGGCTGAACGTCTGTCCTCCGCTCAAGCCGTTGAGCGACAGCAAAACGTCTGGGTCAATGTTGTAGCGACGGGCGATGCAGTAAGGGAATTCACCCTCGTGCAGCGTATAGGTCGCCGGCCGGATAGGGGGCGTGACCGTGATGGCGAGCGGCGTGGCTGGTGTGGTTGTGATCCCTGGAGCACCCGTGGGAGGGATCAGGGAGGTGGGCGTCGGGCTGGGTAACGTACCCTCTACGGTGGGCGAGCTGGTCAGGTCCGGCGTGGGAGTGTTGTTGACCGGAAGCCCAGCCCCAGCCAGGGCTGTCTGCGTGGCCAGGGCTTGCAACATCTGCATTGGGTCGGTCACTGGCGGATTGCCAGTTGCGGTCGGCGTGGGCAACGGAGCTTGAGATGCAGATCGCTCGCACGCAACCAGGAATAAAGCCAGAACCATGCCAACTGCCAGGATCGAGATAAACTTCTTAGACATGAGCATCCTCCTCGTTCGAGAGCCTATGTTTCTATAAGCTCAATGGTGTGATACTAGCACAACCTTTCTAAAGCGTCAAGCAGGAACCAGGCTTGCTCCGGCGGCGGCTTGGCAGATATACACACTGGGCGTCAGCCCGGTCTGGCGCGTATATTCCTGGGCCACGTGGAGGCTGAACTCTTGTACCTTTTCGGCGCGGACGAGGGCGACGGCGCAGCCGCCGAACCCCGCGCCGGTCATGCGCACCCCGAAACAGCCCGCGGCCTGACGGGCAATCTCCACCATGCTGTCCAGCGCCGGGCTGGAGACCTCGAAATCGTCACGCAGGCTGGCGTGGCTGGCATCCAGCAGGCCTCCAAGCCTCTCCATATCGCCACGCCTCATGGCGGCGACGGCCTGGCTCACGCGCTCGTTTTCGCGGATGACGTGCCGGGCGCGGCGGCGGGTCAGCGGGTCGAGCTGGCCGGCGCGCGTCTCGAAGGTCTGCCTGTCCACGTCCCGCAGGGCGCGGACACCGAAGAAGCGCGCGGCGGCATCGCACTGGGCGCGGCGCTCGTTGTAATCCGAATCCACCAGGCCGCGGCGGGTGGCGGTATCCAATACGGCGACCGATAGTCCGCCCGGCAGGGGGATTTGTTCGAAGTCGAGCGAGCGGCAGTCCAGGAAGAGGGCGTGACCCGCCTGGGCTGCCGCGCAGATCATCTGATCCATGATGCCGCAGTTCAAACCCACCCACTCGACTTCGGCCTTCAGGCCCAGGCGGGCCATTTTAACGGGTTCCCATTCCAGGTCCGAAACGGCGGCGAAGGCCCGCGCCGCGGCCAGCTCCAGCGCGGCGGATGACGACAACCCGGCGCCTTTGGGTACATCGCCTGTCACTACACCTTCCCAACCTTCAACCCCTCGGGCTGAGCCGCTCGGCTGAGCGCTCGCGACGAAGCCTCGGGGCGAAGCCTTCAACCTTTCAACCTGCATCGCCCAGGCCACGCCTTTGATATATTCGGGCCATCCTTTCCCCTTGTGCAGGTTATCGAGAGAAAATTCTGCGGCTTCGTCGAAATCGAGCGAGTGGACGATCACCTGCCGGTCGCGGCGCGGGCGCAGGGCGATCCACACGGCGCGGTCAATCGCCATCGGCAGGACGAAGCCGTCATTGTAGTCGGTATGCTCGCCGATGATGTTCACCCGCCCCGGGGCGCGGATGATGAAGGCAGGGGGTGCAGCGAAGCGACTCCTGAACGCCTGCGTGATCGTTGGCTGTAAATCCATGCCTGGGATTATATCTGTTTTCATAAGAAATCGGAGTAAAGTGTCATATTTGAGGCATGACCTCCATCACTTGCCCCAAAGCGGGGGGAATTATACAATAAAGAAGATAATTTCTATCCTGATTAGCCGAGAGGAAGGTAACATGCAGATCACCCGTCAGGCAGATTATGCGGTTCGCGCGGTACTGTACCTGGCTCGTCTAGGCCCCAACCAGCGCGCCGCGACCAGCCATGTTGCCCACGAACAACGTATCCCTCCCTCGTTCCTGGCCAAGATCATCTCCCAGCTCTCGATCGCCGGCTTGCTGCACACCTCACGCGGGGCGCGCGGCGGCGTCTCGCTGGCGCGCGAGGCGAAGGAAATCACCCTGTTGGATGTCGTCGAAGCCATTGACGGCCCGATCCTGCTCAATGAGTGCGTTGGCGAAAAAGGGATGTGCGCCTTCGCTGATGAGTGCCCGTTGAAGCCCATCTGGTGTGAGGCGCAGGAGACGTTGGTCAGGCGATTGAAGGATACGAAATTCGACCAGTTGGTGAACGGGCATTCGAGCTGATCGAAGGAGCAACATGTCTATGCCTCGTACTGTCCGTGCCCCGCGCGGGACGCAACTCACTTGTAAATCCTGGCTGACCGAAGCTCCCTACCGCATGATCCAGAATAACCTCGACCCGGAAGTGGCCGAGCGCCCGCAGGATTTGGTCGTCTACGGCGGGCGCGGACAGGCGGCGCGCAACTGGGAGTGTTTCGACGCCATCCTCGAGTCGCTCAAGAATCTCGAAGATGACGAGACGCTGTTGGTGCAATCCGGCAAGCCGGTAGCCATCTTCAAGACGCACCGCGACGCCCCGCGCGTGCTCATTGCCAACTCCAACCTCGTCCCGCACTGGGCCACGCAGGAGCACTTCGACAAGCTGGCCGCCCAGGGTCTCATCATGTACGGCCAGATGACCGCCGGTTCGTGGATCTACATTGGCACGCAGGGCATCCTGCAAGGCACTTACGAGACCTTCGGCGCGCTGGCCAAACTGCGCGGCTGGGGTTCTCTCAAAGGTAAATTTGCTCTCACCGCCGGTCTGGGCGGGATGGGGGGCGCGCAGCCGCTGGCCATCACCATGAACGAGGGCGTCGGCCTGATCGTCGAAGTGGACCCGGCGCGCGCCAAACGCCGCCTCGAGATCGGTTACGTGGATACGGTGGTGGACACGCTCGAAGAGGCCATGACGCAGGTCGAGGAAGCCAAAGGGCAGCAAAAACCCAAGTCCATTGGTTTGATCGGCAACGCGGCCGACGTGTATTACGAGCTGGCGGCGCGCGGCGTCACCCCCGACGTTGTGACCGACCAGACGCCGGCCCACGACGTGCTGATGTACGTGCCAACAGGCCTGAGCGTGGCCGCCGCCGAGGAGCTGCGCAAGTCCAATCCGAAAGAATACGAAAAGAAATCCATGGCTTCGATGGCGAAGCACGTCCAGGCCATGCTGGAATTCAAGCGCAGGGGCGCGGAGGTGTTCGACTACGGCAACAACCTGCGCCAGCGCGCCTACGATTACGGCGTGACGGACGCCTTCGAGTTCCCTGGCTTCGTCCCGGCTTACATCCGCCCATTGTTCTGCGAGGGCAAGGGGCCGTTCCGCTGGGTGGCGCTTTCGGGCGAGAAGGAAGACATCTACAAGACCGACGCAGCCATCCTGGAACTCTTTCCCCAGGACGACCACCTGCGCCGCTGGCTGAAGATGGCGCGCGAAAAAGTCCCCTTCCAGGGACTGCCGGCGCGCATCTGCTGGCTGGGCTACGGCGAGCGCCTCAAGGCCGGGCTGAAATTCAACGAGATGGTGGCCAAGGGCATTCTCAAAGCCCCCATCGTGATCGGGCGCGACCACCTGGACTCTGGCTCGGTCGCCAGCCCGAACCGCGAGACCGAGGCCATGAAAGACGGCACGGACGCGGTCTCCGACTGGCCGATCCTGAACGCGCTCATCAACGCCGTCGGCGGTGCGACCTGGGTCTCGTTCCACCACGGCGGCGGGGTGGGCATCGGCTACAGCCAGCACGCCGGCCAGGTCATCGTGGCGGACGGCACGCCCGAAGCCGCGCGGCGGCTGGAGCGTGTCCTGACCACTGACCCGGGCCTGGGCATCGTCCGCCACGCGGATGCAGGCTACGCGATCGCGGTCGAGGCGGCCAAGCGGCATGGGATCAAGATGCCGATGCTGAAGTGAGAAACCTTTTAACCACGAAGGACACGAAGTGGGACGAAATTTTTCCCTTCGACAGGCTCAGGGCATCGCCTTCGTGTTCCGTCGTGTCCTTTGTGTTAATTGGTTTTCCTCCACCCCGCGGACCGTGCCGCCGCGCACAACCGGCCGCTCGGCTCACCTGCACGCCCAATCAACAAAATAATTGCCAGACCTTGATTTTTCCTCGATAATTCTTGGGGGCGACCATGATTTTTATCCAATAATTTTCAAGGTCAACCCTAACAATTATTGAGCAGTTATAGTCACCCTGCGAGCGGCGGCGTGGACGTAAGGCGCGAGCCAGCTTCCCCCCTGCGGTTGGACGCGGCTTCCCGCGAGCGGACGCGAGGGGGAATAATCGGATGCTAGTTCAATATACTCTCCTATAGCTCAAACTCCTCCGCTGAACAGAAAGGTCAACCTGTCTGGCGCGGCGCACTCCCCCGTTAAACGCCAAGCGCCCCGGCACGTGTATGTCGGGACGCCTGGTTGAGTAGAATGCGTTTTGCTCTACTGCTTCTTGCCGCAATACGGGCAGTTCTTCCAATCTTCCTGGACCGCTTGTCCGCATTTGGCGCAAGTGTGCGTCAGGGCCGGCGCCGGGGCGGTCGGTACTGTCATGGCGATGATAGCGCGTTTCTTCCCCAATCGGTACGCGGCGTAGACTAGCAGACCCAGCAGCGTCAGCGGGATCAGCCCGCCAAGGAATGCGAAGCCCATACCAAAGGGCATGAAGCCTCGCACGCCCATTCCGGGGCGATGCCAGCCGTCACCGCCGCCCATCAGCGGACTGTTCCAAACGCGCGATTGGGGGAATTCCCGGAAACCGATGCTTCTGCCAAAAGCGTTGTGGAACATGAACGCCAGGGCGAACAAGACAGCCAAGACTACCAATACGATGAGGATCCCAAGGATCCATTTCCATACTTTTTTCATAGCGACTCCTTTCGTTATCAGGAAAAAGTATAAACCACGTTTGTAAAGGTTGTGTTAGAACAATACGTGTTTTTTATGTGGGATTTGTAACTGTTCAGCCAGATTGTCATTCTGCCTGCACCGTGCGCAGGCACGTGTGAGCCGCTGATGCTCTTCCAGCGGCGAAGAAACTCCTCCGGCCGGCTGGGAGACCCTTCGGTCGCACCCTTGCCCAGCCCGCAAGGGCAGGGAAGAACGCTTCCTCAGGGTGACACTCCTGAGCGGTTACCAGGATTTACTCTTTTTGCAATCTCCTCCGCTTTCTAAGGTAAAATTCAGCCCATGTCCAGATTACGATCCCCTTTTGTATGGTTCATCCTGATCCTGCTGTTCATCGCCGTCTTCACCTTCTTCGGGCCAGAGGAGAAGTCGCTGGGGGACAACGTGCGCATCGTTTACCTGCACGGCGCCTGGGTGTTGAGCGCGCAAATTGTCATCCTGGCGGCGGCGGTGGTGGGGCTGATCGGCCTGCTGACGCGGCGCGAGTCCGCCCATCATTGGTCGCAGGCCCTCGGCCGCGCCGGCATCGTCTTTTGGGTGACTTACCTGCCTCTTTCGCTGTGGGCCATGCAGGCCAATTGGAACGGCCTGTTCCTCGCCGAGCCGCGTTTCCGCGTCGCCCTCATCTTTGCCATCGCGGGCGTTTTGCTCCAGATTGGATTGGCGCTAATCGCCAAACTTCCCTGGACTTCGCTGGCCAACCTGGCCTACGCCATCTCGCTGAATTTCGTTTTGAACGAGGCGGGCAACGTTCTGCATCCGCCGCCCTCGCCGATCTTCGGTTCGGGGAATTTGAAGATTGAGGTGTTCTTCATCCTCTTGAACCTGCTCACTCTCCTGGCCTCCTGGCAACTGACAAGGTGGTGGATGAGGAAGTGATGATTCGATGAATCGCACCCTCCCCGCCTTCATCGCCATCCGCACCGTGCTGAACACCGCGCATCGGATGGTCTACCCGTTCCTGTCCATTTTCGCGCGCGGCCTGGGCGTGGATTTGACGACCATGTCCCTT
>Ga0210024_1002305_pt1 | contig 16416 bp, 16 predicted proteins | sample CryGeymeta201525_FD_183988 | JGI IMG/M metagenome (GOLD analysis project Ga0210024, IMG submission 183988) | Groundwater microbial communities from Crystal Geyser aquifers in Utah, USA - Crystal Geyser metaG 2015-25 (SPAdes) (version 2) | ecosystem: Environmental > Aquatic > Deep subsurface >... | reverse complement strand
TGGCAGACAACGACACAGTCCGCCAGCGCCTCCACCTGCACGAGCTGTCGCTCGACTACACGCGGCGGTACCTCGCGTTCAAGGAACTGGCAGTTGCAGCCGGCGGAGCCGAGCCGGCGAAGGTGGTGGAAGCCGCTGCCGCGGGGAACGAGTTGGTTGCCTACTTGCGCGCCAACCGTCAGCGCCTGACGGACGTCGTCGATCAGGAAGCTGAGCTGATTCAGTACTACCTCGGCGGCGAGATCGAGCGGCTTATGAAACAGAGCGACCGGAAGGCGTTGGCGGAGTTCGACGCCCTTCAGGAGTGGGTGGCGCTGCCCGAGGACTGGCGGTTCCGGCTCGATCCCGACACCAGAGGGGAACGGGACGGCTGGGCACAGCCCGACTTCGACGACAGCAAGTGGCGACTGCTGAAGCCGCGCCGGCCGTGGCACTGCCAGGGCGTCAAGCACGAAGGCACTACGTGGTTCCGCTGCACGGTCGAGGCCCCCGCGAAGCCGGCAGACCCCGTGTTGCTTGCGCTGGCCGGCCTGAAGGGAGAGGCAGCGGTATACCTCAACGGCCAACTCGTGCTGCAAGCTCAGGGACCAGGCAGGACGCACCGGGTCGACGTCACCGGGCAACTGAAGTACGGCGCGCCGAACCACCTCGCGCTGAAAGTGATCGACACCCAGGGCATCTGTGGGTTGTACGGCGGGGTGAAGCTCGCGATAGCCGGGACGGAGGTCTGGGTGCCCGGTGCGGCGTTTGTCCGAAGTTGGGTGCCGCCGGAAGCGCAGGGCAACCGGCCATGGATCACCACCGGTCCGGCGGCCACCCTCTCCGCCTCGGGGCTCACCGGCTATGACGGAGCGTGGGTTGAGTACGAGCTGTTCGCGCCGCGGGCCGGCCGGTACTTCCTGTGGCTGCGGCGCGCGCAATACCAAGAGCAGGAGGCGGTCCGCGTCTTTGCCGACGACGGCGAAGTCGGCGCCGTGCGGAACACCAAGACTACCAAGGAGGGACACACGGAGTTCCTGCGCCTGTCGGTTCCGCTCGATCTTACCGAAGGCTCCCATCGCCTCCGGCTGGTGGCCGAGAACGTCTTCGGCTGGGTGGACCCGATCAACTGGATCTACTTGACGCCCGACGAGAACGCTGATCCCGAGGCGGCGCAGACGGAGCACGCGGCGGGGAGCAGACCCATTCGGAACGGAGCAGGCAGGTGAAGGGGCTGGGCCTCCTGCCCTTGGGCGGGAGGCGTCATTGGACCTTGGGTTCTTCGTCAGGGACCCGCTCGCCCAGGTCCCGCCCGTAGACGACAGCTTTCGGTATTGCCGACGCAACTGTGCCCCGCACAAAGCGCGGCACGCGCAGCTCCTCGGATTTGGCGCGCGGTCCGAAGACCCGTCGGGGAGGGATCCCCTGCTCGTCTCCGTATTCCTGCAACAGAAACGCGAACTTACGTTCCCGGTCCCTGTTAAACACGGGGACCGGTAGCTGCTCGGCGTCCGGACCATACCCATACGAACGCCACGGCGCCCCATCCCCCGTCCTCACGAAGACGACCGGTTCCCCCTCGGCGAATCCCACCACGATCGCCTGCAGAGCAGCCGATGCCAGGGCGCGTTGACAGCCTTGTACTGCGATTCGCATCCAGGACACGCGCGCCGGCATGAGACCGAATCGCTCGACTGCCGTTCGCTCGCCCGCGGCGAGTTGCCCGATAGGAAGCAACTCGCCACGGAGCAGTTGTTCGTGGTGTTCCGGGGTCAGACTTTCGAGCCAGAGCGGGGCGAGGTCCTCCCCCGTCGCTTCTTGGAGCAGCCATAGCATCCGGCCTTCCACCGAGAGGAACTGCGCATACCACTGGGATGCAAGATCGTCGGCGATGGCAAGCTCGTACGAGGCGGCGTCCTGCCACGGCTGCCATTGCGCGCCGCTCACTGCACTCAGTGCGTGCAACACCAGCCAGAAGGGCACCTCGCGGAGGTGCAGCGCGACCGATGCGGACTTGGTTTCTGCTGGCGCGGAGACCGAGATAGACGTCCCGAGCTTCTCCGACAACTGGCTGGTCACTTCCTGCAAACTACCCGTCGTAGTCAGTGATATGGGCCGCTGGAGCAGGGCCGCCCACCGCTTGGCTTTGCGGGGCGCCCAGTGCTCCCAGAAGAACCCCCAAGGGCGCCGCAACGTCTGCTCGGTCCACTCGCTTGCCTGGAGGCGCAGTGAGCCAACCGGGATGGAATTCTGGGGCGGCTCGAGCGTGTCTCGCAGGATCAAGCCCGTCCCTCCGGGGACGAATTCGCGTCCGACGCGTGTGAGCCACGAACCTCCCCTTGCCCCGACGAGGGAGGGTGGCACCCAACCGAAGCACGGACATGTGCGATGAACCCCAGGGATCATCGTCCACTCGTCCAGTCCAGATAGTCCTGCCTGGCCAAGTCCTCGTGCGTGAGAAAGGCCCCTTCATCGTACAGCTCGACGAACCTCTGCGCCCGTTGGAGCAGGAGGGCATGGGGCCAGAACTGCCCGTCGGCTTGCTCTGAGTGGTCGCCCGGCAGACGCTGGGTCGGCTTCTCGAAGGCGCAGCGGATGAGCACGCTGCGGTCGTTCAGCGGCAGGCGGCGGACGTTCTCGACAAAGGCGGCATACTGTGCGCCGCGCAGGTATTGCTCGACGTTGGACAGATAGAACGCGGACACGACTTCGCCGCGGTCCCGCACGAACTCGCCTGCCTTCCGCAACGCCTGGCGTCCGGCGAAGTCGCCCGTGACCGGGACGATCCGGTCCCGGGCGTGGAGTTGCTTCACGAACTGGAAGTCCTTCTCGCTGGCCAGGAAGTGCACGTGGTTGCCGTAGGTGTCCCGTGCCAACATCAACTCCCGCAGCGTCGGTTCTTGCTTCACTGCCTTCGGGGACGAGTAGTGGATGCTCAGCCCCGCCTCGGCGAAGGCTGAGTGAATGTGCCGGAGCGTGACGCGGTCCTTGTCCGTCAACGGGAAGCCAAAGTTCTCCTCGATACGTGCGCTCACCGAATCGATAGTCTGCTCGCACGCCTTCATGCTGGCACCGCGGGAGTCCACCGCCGTCAGCAGCTCTTGGACAGACATGGCTGCCCTCGATGACTCGCCTTCCGGCGCGTTGGGCGGCGGCCGCGAGAGGAGCAGCTCCAGGAACTCCAGCCGGTTCCGGGCCGCCGCGAACAGCGCCTTGTACATGAGATGCTGAACGGTGTTCTCCCGCCGAATGTCCACGACGAACGCCCGCTCCGGCTGGAGTGCGGCGAGGTAGGAGAAGTTCTGCTCCGGCCCCACGCCAATGTACGCGCCGCCGTGGATGCCAAGCGCGCGCAATCCCTCGATGGCGGACGGATAGCCGGGCTCGTTGGAGACAAAGTTGTCGCTGTGGAATTTGCCGGGGTCCTCGGAGAGGTGGAGGATGAGACCGGCGAAGTCAGTCGTCGCCGCCGGCCGAGGTTCCTCCGCCCGAAGCTGCGTCGCCACCCCGGCGAGCAGCGCCAGAGGCAGCATTGCGCGCACCGCCAGTCGCCTCACGACGGGTCCCCATTTCGCGGGAACGCGCGGCCGGCCTCGCGCCCTTGTGAAGCCCTCTCGAGTGTGGCCGAACGTGTGTGCCGTTCGCCTGCAAACGTTGAGCATGTTGGCTCTCCAGAGGTCAGCGCGCGGGCTTCAGGCGGACTTCCAGCGTTTGCTCTTGCCCGGAGACTACAACGCTTTTCGCCTGCTGCGTCTGATAGCCGGGCGCAGAGACGGTGACGCGGTAGAGCCCGGAAGCCAGACCTTGCGCTCGGTGTGCGCCGCGCTCATCGGTTGCTTCGGGCGCAAACGGCGAATAGGGTGGGTTCCCAAGAGGGAGGTCCTCCGCCAACTCTCCGGACAACCTGAGCTGGGCCTGAGCGACCGGTTTGCCGGTGTCTGCGTCCAGCACTCTCACCAGCAACGAGCCGCCCTGCCGGAGCATCACTCTGACGTCTTTCGTCTCCTGATTCGCCGTGACCTCCGCGAGGTCGCTCACGGCAGGGAGAAGATTGGCGTAGTCTGACTTCACCGGCTTGCGTGGTTCGAGCGGACGATACGTCTCGAAAGGCGTGGCGAAGACGCCCCAGCGCGCCGGCCGAAGTCCTTGAATGACGAAACTCCCCTGCGCCTCGGTCTCCGCGCCAAGCGCCGCGCAGGACCGATACGCGCTGCCGCGGGCATTGAAGGTGGAGTCTGCTTCCGGGAACGGCGCATCCTTGGTGAACGGTGTGACCTTGACACCCACGGCGGGCGTCTTTCCATCGGGCAGGAACACGCGCCCCGACAGACTGCCGGTTGGCACGCCGCCGGGCGGTTCCGGTTGGAGAGTAAGGTCCACGTCGCCCGGTTGCTTGTCTGCCGAGATCTCGAGCTCGCGCGTGAGCGGAAGATAGCCTTCCAGCAGCAGCGTGAGATCGTACCTCCCCGCTCCGCGCAGCGGCAGCTCGTAGCGCCCCGTGTCGTCGGTTCGGATGTCGGTTGAGGAGGAGCCACAGCTACCACCGGGCCCCGAGTGTCCGTAAGTGACCCTCATCGAAGTGTTGGCCAGCGGCTGACCAGCGGCTTGCAGCACTCGCCCCGTCAACAGGTCCCCCGGACGACGGCGCACTTCGAGATCGAGCCCTTCGGCTGTTTCTCCCTCGCCGATCTCCACGTTCTCCCGCAACGCGAGTGACCGCCCCCGGCGGAGGAGACAGAGTGTGTAGCGACCTTCAGGCACGTTGCCGAGCGTGAACCGCCCCTGGTCGTCGGTCTCGGCGGTCACGACGGCGCGGTTGTGCTGTGTGCAATAGCCGCGCAGCATCTCGATGCTAACCATGCCCGCGCCCTTCAGGACAGGGCTGAGCCAGCTCTGGTACGTGCCATGTCCGATGTCTGGAACGGCAACCACGGTTTCGCCTGCCAGCGGTTGGTGCTGATCGAGGTCGGCGGCTGTGCCACTGATGGTCCCGCCCCGGTCCCGCATGACAAAGCGAATCTCGGGCGGTTCTGCACCTTCGTTCAGGGACACCGTTTGAGCGTGAGGAGCGAGCCCTTCTGCCGACACCGCTACGTCAAACTTCACACCGCGGACCACCTGGCCGTCCGGTCCGGTGGTGCCGAAGTTCGACACGCCCGCCTCCCCGGGACCGATGCGCTCCAGGACAAAGCGGCCTTGCTCATCGGTGCGCGCCTCGTGCCGGTAGCCCCACACCACCTTTGCCCCCGCGAGGGGCGTCTTTTCATCGGGCCCAAGGACGACCCCGCGCACCGTGGCGCCTCGTTCCAGCGCCAGCACAACCTTGCTTTCCTCGCCCTGCCTCACCGCGACTTGCTCGGAAGCTCGAAGATAGGTGGGCACCACAACAGTCAGCAGGAATTGACCGGGGGGCAAGTCCGACAGGAGGAAGCGCCCCTGTGCGTCGGTCTTGGTGGACGGGTAAGTATGGAGAGGCCCGGAACCCTCGCCACGCAACCAGCAGGACACCTCGACCTCAGCGACCACCGCCCCGGTAGCTTCGTCCTGCACTCGGCCAGACACACGCCCCAGCGGGCGCAAGGTCAGCGCAAGCTCCTCCGGATCCTGTTGCGGGCGCACCTCCAGGCGGAGCTCTGCCCAGCCGCTGCCAGGCGCGATTAGGAAGCCCCGGTGGCGACCAGGCGGCAATGGAAGTCGGAACAGCCCCTCCCCGTCAGTAGTCACCGTCTCACGAATGCCTCTGGATGTTCCGACCACCTGAACGGTGCTCACAAGCGTCACCTCGGTCTGCGCCGCAGGCTGCCCGTCCGGCTTGAGCACGCGACCACGCAGAACCGGCGCTTTGACGAGAGCTACGTCGACGGTCACTTCCTTCTGGTCACCCAGCGTGAGCGACCGTCGCCCGTCCAGGTAGCCGCGCGCTCCCGCCAGAAGCACGTACGTGCCCGTAGGCACATTGGGGAGGGAGAAGCGGCCTTCTCGGTCCGTCTCGGCCCCCCGCAGAGTCGGCGTGCGGGGAGGCACCAGGAACGTGACCGTCGCTCCTTCGATCGGATTGCCCGTCGCGGCATCCGTGACCTGCCCCCGGACTGTGAACTTGGGCGGTGGAGGCTGCGCCTCCACACAGCCCAGTCCGAAACCTATCGCGATGGCGGCTACCGCCGCGCGAGCTCCGAGAGATTTCCGCATGCTTTGTCCCTCCTGCTCAGGTCCGACATGAGACCGGACCGATTATGCACACCTCATGGTACACCGCCACACGCCTCGCAGCAATCATGCTACGGCAGGGCGATATTCGTCAGGCGGAACGATAGCGGCCGTTCCGTTGTTGGCCCGCGCAACCGACAGAGGAGGGCTCGAATGGCCTGTGCTTTGGCAATCTCTGACCACTCGACCTCGTACGCACTTGCCCCCCGAGTGGTTTGTGCTTTCACCATGTTGGCCGGCCGGGAGGTGCCGTCCGCGAGCACCAACACGAACTGTGGCTGCGTACCCCCCAGGTCTGCAGAGCCCGACTTCTTTGTGCTCTTCGCCTCCCACGTCATGGAGAAGCCCTGCCAGTCGGTGCCTGAAGCAAAGGGCATCACTGGCGGCTTGATCTGGAGGGTGCCGCGCACACCTGTGTTGTGCCTTGTCAGCGACTCCAGTGTGACGTTGCGCGAGGCGACGCGCAGAGTGCGGCGGCCGGCGCCCAGCGGATTCTCGAAGCGCGCGTCTGCGCTGCCGGAAGCAAGTGCCAAGCGCACCTGGCCCGCCAACAGGGCGATTCTCTTCGCGGTCGGTGCGGGGAGTCGCAGTGCGTACTCGCCTTTGTGCGCGCCGAGGCCGAGCACGGTGGTTGTCACACCTGGGGACACACTCCGAATTCCAACGGAGGGACCCGGGAGCAGAGACAGACCCGTGTCATCCTTAGCAGCGGTCAGCGGCCGCCAACGGGCCGCAGACACTTCTTCGGCGCCCCTCAGCCGAAGCACAACCTTCAGGTAACGCTTCTTCTGCCCTGACGGCGACACATGCGTCGCACGGGCGATTCCCTCAACTTCCACATCCGTGGGCGGCTCTTGCCGGCGGCCCTTCTGTTGGGCGGCCAGAGCCACTCCTCCGCTTGCGTTCGGCCTATTGACGCTCTCGCCCGGAGAAGGCGCGAGAAGCCAAGCGAGAGTTCCCCCGACCACACAGGCCGTACCAGAGCGCCAGGAACGCAAGAATCGTGCGTGCGTGATGGGCAGTACCCCCCCCCAGCGGATTGCGGCCACCGGCGCCGCCTGACGCTGACACGCTCGCCCATGACGGTGCTTCCGTCACGGTGATCAGCACAAGCACCGCCAACGGCAGGAGACGTACGCCCCTACAGGGGCATCTTGGTTTCGTTCCGAGTCGCATTTGAATCACCTCCTTTCTTTCCTCGGGTTTGTGTCCGTCGGTTGCAGTTCCAGCTTCACGACCGTGATCTTCTCGACCTGAATGCTCACTGCTGCGGAAGGACCAGTCATCTCGTATCCCGGCGCGGAGATCTGCACCTGGTAGTCCCCCGGTGCGAGTCCGCTGAGCACAAACCGCCCCGCCTTGTCGGTCGCGGCGTGACGTACGGCCAGGAGCTTCGCCAGGTCCACCGGGCCGGCATGGACCGGCGATGCCCCGTGAGCGAAGACAGTGGCGCCGGGGACCGGCTGCTCGCCCTCGGCTGCTGTCACCTTCCCGGATAGCGCCCCCGCGCGTGAGAGCAGGATCTTCACTTGGGCAGCCGACCTGGCAGGACCGACCTGAACCTCGCCACTCGTCGCTGCCCCCAGAAATCGCCGTTCGTCCGCCTGCGCTTGGGTGCGAGGCGACAGTCCGAACCCCTGAGGGCAAGCCGCGACGGCGTATTCGCCGGCAGGCAAACCGTCGACGCGAAAGAAGCCCTTCTCGTCAGCTATCACCGGAGGCCGGGTGCGAAGCTGGAAGCTGCGTCCCTGAATGGCAAACTGACAATCGGCTCCGGGGAACGGCCTGTCGGTGGCGAACGGCGCCACGACGACCCCTGCGGCCGGGGTCTTCGCATCAGGCAGGAGCACTTGGCCGCTCAGGGACCCCGCCGGCGGCGCTTCGCCTAAAGCAAAGACCAGCTCCTGGTTCTCGCCCTCGGTTGTGAGCGTGACACTCCGCTCGTCGGCCGACGCATAGCCTTCGGCGGTCGCGGAGATCGCAAAGACGCCGCCGCTGGGCACGCGCACCTGGCACCGACCCGCGGCATCCGTCGTCACGGTGCACACGGTGCTGTAGCCGGGTGACTTCAAGAAGAGGGTCACTTTGGTGCCGGGCAGAGGCTTCCCCTCGGGGCCGGACACCTTCACCGGAAGGAGCCCAGTCGGAGGCGTCGCGAGAGAGAAACTCACGTATGACCGTCGTTGTCCCATCCCCAGCGTCATGGTCGCCGTCTGCGGGCCGCCAGATCTGGGCGGGAACACACTCACCACATAGGTCCCGGGGCGCGGCACCCGCACGACGAAGCGGCCTCTCTTATCTGTACGCGTTACCACGGCCTCCGGCAGCGCCCGGCGCAATTGGCGCTCCAGAGCGGCCGGTTCCACCTGCGCAAGCGCGACGTAGGCGTTCTCGTCGTAATGCTCCTTCGGCACGGCCAAGACAAGGGCATCGGCCCCCGCTTGGCTGTCCGCGCCAGCCACCGTCCCCGCGATCTCGGCCGCGACGGCGGAGCGAAGCCTCCACCGTCCGCTGCCACCGTGTGATCCCAGTACGCAGACAACCACCGCCACTCCCAGCGTCGCCGCGGCCGCCGCCAGCACCCAGGCTCTCCGATGCCCGGTCTTCTGAGACTTCCAGGCGCGCCTTGCCGAGTTCACGAGGAGAGGCCACCGCCGAGCACCCACGGGGGAGACGCACGCCGCCGCCTCGTGGCGCAGTCGCAGCTTGAGGCGCCCTTGGGCGCCCTGATCGACGGTGGCTTCTGGAACAACCTGCCCCGCCTCTTTCACGGCGGCAGCCATCGCGACAAGCTCGCGCTGTTCACGCTCGCAGCGCTGGCAGCGACGCAAGTGCTCCACCAACACCCTCTCCTCTTCACGATCCAGAAGGGCCTGGCTGGCCGCCTTGACCAAGAGGGCTCGCGCCCGTGTGCACCGGCTCATGCGAAGTCCTCCTTCAACCATGGCGGCAGGGCGGATGATAGTGCACGTAGACCCGCGTAGATTCTCGACCAGACGGTGCTTTCGGAGCAGCGCAGGAGCGCCGCGATCTCCGCGCCGCTGAGGTCGTGGTAGAATCGCAACACGACAGGCGCGCGCAACTTGCGGGGCAGCGACAACACCCCCTGTCGGATAGCCGTGCGGCGCTCCTTCTGTGCCACAACCTCGTGCGCCGGATCGTCGCCAAGCCGGTGCTGATCGGCCGGCTGGGGCTCTTCGGCTGCTTCGTTCGTCAGCGGCGCTCTGTGGCGCCAAGGACTCCTGTGGTGGTCCCGGCAGGTGTTGATAGCAACCTGCCACAACCAAGTCCTCATGGAGCTATCGCCGCGGAACTTGTGGATCTGGCAGAAGGCTTTGAGCAACACGTCCTGAACCACGTCCTCAACATTCGTTTGGTGCACCCCGAGGGAACGGACCAACGACAGAAGCGGCTCATACTGCTCGTCGACGAGCGCATCCCAGGCAGACCCATCGCGGGCGCGCAAGGCGGCAAGGAACGCGCTTTCCTCAGCAGGGCGCGCCTCACTCGTCTGGCCTGGCTCGCCGGGTAGCCACCGCGAAGCTGTTTCCATGGGTGTTGCGTCAGTCCGTCGAGTGCTCACTGTGCCCCCTCTGTTCCATTAGACGAAACGAGCGCCTGTTCTTGCCGTCTTCCTGGAAATTCCCCAAGGCGCGCCGCCGCAAGGGGGAACCGGCCACGGCGGCGCCTCGGCACGGACGCGGTTGCGGGCTGTTGCAGGACAGGACGGCACACCCGCGAATCTGGAGGGAACCGTTCGTTCGTGGAGGCGTGAGACCATGCGTGTTGATTGGCTGATACTGGTTGTGTCGATTGGTTTGCTTGGATCCCTGCAGGTCCGAGGCGGGCGGGCGGAACCGGGAGGCGGAAGGCACGCGGTTCCCACGGAGCACCCCCGCCTGCTCGGCTCCCGGCAGGAGTTGAAGGACTTGGCGCAAGCGCGTCGCGAGGCGTACACCCGGATGGCGGACGTAGCGCGCAAGCAGGACGCCGGGGACTACGAGAAGCTGATCGCGGGGGCGCTGGCGAACGCGGTGGGCGGCCGGATCGAGAGGGGCGGGCGATCGGTGGAATTGGCGACCGCCGTGCCATAGGGCGGCTGGCCCCGCTGGCGGAGGTCACGTGCTGCTGAGTACCAGGTCCACGAGCGAGAACACAGCAATGCCCCACATCACGGGGTGGACCTTCCGGGCCTGTCCCGTCACCGCGTGGAGGAGCACGTACGACAGGAAGCCGAAGGCGAGCCCGGTGCTGATGCTGAAGGTGAGCGGCATCAGCAGCATCGTCAGGTAGGCGGGGAACGCTGTGCGGAAATCCTCGAACGAGATTTCGCGCAGATCCTTGAACATGAAGGCGCCCACGACCACCAGTGCGGGCGCAATGGCGTATGACGGCACGATCTCAATCAGGGGCGTGAAGAGCAGTGTCAGCAGGAAGAGCACGGCGGTCACAATCGCCGTGAGCCCCGTCCGCCCGCCGGCCGCGACGCCCGCACCGGACTCAATGTAGGTGGTCGTGGTGGAGGTGCCCAGGAGCGCGCCGACCATTGTGGCGGTGGCATCGGCGCTGAGCATGGGGTTCAGCCGCTCAACCGTACCGTCGTCGCGCACCAGACCGGCTCCGTAGGAACAGGCCAGGATGGTCCCGATTGAGTCGAACAGGTCGACGAACATGAGCGAGAACACCGCGCCCATCGTCCCCACTGACAGCGCCCCGAACACATCCAGCTTCAGCAGCACCGGCAACGGCGAGTGGGGCAACGACACCACCGCCGACGGCAGGGAGGCTTTGCCGGCCACCAGCCCCATGATCGTGGTTGCAGCCATGCCGAGGAGCATTGCGCCAGGCACTTTGAGCACGCTGAGGATCACTGCCACGAGGAGCCCCGCCAGCGCGAAGAGCGTGGTCTCAGTCAGCGGTCCAAGGGTCACCAGCGTGGCGTCGGACGCCACGACCAGCCCCATGTTCCTGAGACCGATGAAGGCGATGAACAGCCCAATCCCCGCCGGCACTGCCAAGCGCAGCTCCAGCGGGATTGCCTCCACGAGTTTGGCGCGCACGTTCACCAGCGTCAGAATCAGGAACAGCGTGCCCGACAGGAACACGGCCCCCAGGGCCGTCTGCCACGACATCCCTCTGCCCAGCACCAGCGAGTAGGTGAACATGGCGTTCAGGCCCATGCCCGGGGCCATGGCGAAGGGCACCTTTGCCCACAGCGCGCAGAGCAACGTGCCAGCGGCAGTGGCCAGGACGGTGGCAGTGAGGCAGGCTCCGCGGTCCATCCCGGCCTTGCTCAGGATGTCCGGGTTCACGAAGAGGATGTACGCCATCGTCAGGAACGTAGTGGTCCCCGCGATAAGCTCGCGCCCGACTGTGGCGCCCTGTTCCTTGAGGTTGAATAGCCCGGCCATGGTGTCTTCCCCCGTGGTTCAGTGTTGGTTCAGCCGACCAATGCGTCCCTGCTCTTCTCAGTCTCCCTCAAACTCAATCAGGTTGAACGTGGCGTAGCCTGCGTCCTCGAGTCTCCGCTTGCCGCCCAGTGCGGGCAGGTCAACCACGAACGCACACTCGCTCACGTTGCCGCCCAGCTTCTCGACCAACTGACACGCTGCCAAGGCCGTGCCGCCGGTGGCGATGAGGTCGTCGATGACAAGTACGTTGCTCCCGGGCTCGATGGCGTCTCTGTGCACCTCGATGGCGTCTGTGGAGTACTCCGTGGTGTACTCGACCTTCTCGGTTGCGCCGGGGAGCTTGCCGGGCTTGCGCAGCAACACAAACCCGAGGCCCAGTTCGTGGGCCAACACGCTACCCAGGACGAAGCCGCGGCTCTCGATCCCGGCGACGGCGTCGAGCTGCCGACCCGCATAGCGCTCCGCCAGCGCCGTCGTCACCAGCCGCAGGCCCTTGGGGTCCTTGATGAGCGTGGTAATGTCGCGGAACAGGATGCCCGGCTTGGGGAAGTCCGGGATGGTCCGGATCAGCCCTTTGATCTCTGCGCAGATGGCTTCTCCGTTGTCGGCCGCCGGCGCCGGACGGGCGACCTTGGGGAGGGTCGCCACCAGCAGTTTCCTGACCTTTTCCGCGTTCTGCCCGAAGATCTCCAGAATCTGTTCCCAGCTAACGGGCTCCTCCTCGTCTTTCCAGCAATCGTAGTCCGTGCTCATGGCGACGGCGGCGTAGGGGATTCCTGCCTCGTTGGCCAGGATTGCCTCCGGCGCGATCGACATGTTGATGATGTCGGCACCCCATGCCCGGAAGAGGTGCGATTCGGCGCGCGTCGAGAAGCGCGGCCCCTCGATGGTGATGACTGTGCCCTTGCGGTGCGTCTTCAGACCCAGTTCTGCTGCCGTCTCCAGGAGGCTTCGGCGGAGGGACTCGTCGAAGGGGTCGGCCATTGGGGTGTGAACGGGCCCGGCGGGGAACGCCTCATGGAACGTGATCGCCCGGTGCCGCGTGAAGTCGATGAACTGGTCGACGATCACCAAGTCACCCCGGCCGATCTCCTCGCGCAGAGAGCCGACCGCGGTCGTCGCCAGGATATGGGTGCAGCCCGCGTCCTTCAGGGCCTGAATGTTGGCGCGGTAGGGGACCTGCGTGGGCGGCAGCCGGTGGTCTCTGCCATGGCGGGCAAGGAGGACCACTTCGACGCCTTGGAGCTTGCCGAAGGTAAGGGGAGAGCTCGGCTTCCCGTAGGCAGTTTCCACTTCGCGCTCTTCCGGTTCGGCCAGGAGTTTGGGGTCATCCAGACCGGAACCGCCGATGATAGCAACCTTGATCACGGAACACCTCGTGTGGGAGTCGAGTGTACTCCTCGGAGTCGAAGCCGGTCCGGCCTGGGGCCGGCAGCCGCACGTCCATAGTACTCCCTGACCGCGGAAAGTGCAACCGCCGGTGGCAAAGCTGGAGCTTCACCCTACGGGCGCCCGCGCAGTTCGGTTACAATGCCAGTTGCCTCGACCCGCTCATACTTACACCGGGTCGTGGCTGGAGGTGAGCCCCATGCCGCAGGCAGTTGCCGGCATCTATCGCAATGGCGTCGTCGAACTGGATCAGAGACCAGCAGTTCGTGACGATACCCCGGCGCTCGTCACGTTCCTGCCCACCGACGGCAACGAGGGCAATCGAGTCCTCGCGGAGATAGCACAAGACACCTCATTCTGGGATGATCCCCCCAGCATCGAAGAGCTTGCCGCACGGCAGGGGGTCAAGCCATGCCGTCGCATAGAGGACCTGCGGGGAGACTTCTGGCCGGAAGACGAGAGCGTCGACGAGTTCATAGCAGCCGTCCGGAGGTGGCGCCAGGAAGGCAGTACGCGGGAGGTCCCCGAGTGACAGAGTGCGTCGTGGACACAGATGTCGTCTCCTTCGTGTTCAGAGAGGACACGCGTTCCGAGCTATGCCGCCCGCACCTGGAAGGCAGCCGCTTGGCCGTCTCGTTCATGACCGTCGCGGAGCTTCATCGATGAGGGCTGGAGCGCCACTGGGGAGCGCGCCGCCAGGCCGAGCTGGCGGACTACCTCGGTGAGTATGTCGTCCACGGGTTCGACCGGTGGCTCTGCCGAAAATGGGCTGAGGTGACCTATGGCGCCCAACGCAAAGGCCGCCCCGTCGGGTGCGCTGACGCCTGGATCGCTGCGACCGCTCTTCTGCATGGCGTGCCGTTGATCACCCACAACGCCCACCACTACTCAGCCGTCGAGGGGCTGGAGGTCATCACCGAGAACCCGGTGGCCGCGCTTCGGACCGGCCCGTGACCGGCGTGCCGTCAATAAGCGCGCGGATCGCCGCCGCCAACTCCTCCGGCCGCTGGCTCCCGAGAATCACCCGCCGCTTGTCCGTCTCCAACAGCACGCCTCGGTTCCCCCGCGCGCTGTAGCACCGGGTCCCGCCGGCGCCGAACCGGATCCCCCAGCCGCCGAAGTCGCGCAGCGGGCGGTAGGTTGTTGCCTCGCACCTGCGAAGCTGCTCCCGGCGCCAGCGGAACTTGACCCAACCCAGGTAGCCGTACTCCGCCGTCACGCCTTGGTCATCAACCCGGACCACCAAGCGGAAGACCACGAGGTAGAGCGCCACAAAGAACAGCCACATCGCCAGGAGCACCGCCGGGGGAGCCGGTTTCGCGCCGAACGGTTTGTGGAACACGAGAGCGGAGACCTGCCCCCACAGCAGCAGCGCCAGGAGGGCGCCCAGCAACGCGTGGAAGAACGGAGGGAAGTGCTGGACTTCCTGGTAGTGGACGGCCGGGTCGGTAGGGTTGTTCATGGCATCGATTGCACCACGGAGACACGGAGTCCACGGAGATCAGGCGTTTGACCTCCTTTCCCTTCTCCGTGCTCTCAGTGTCTCCGTGGTCAGACAGCCGTTCAGATGTTCGCCTTCATCCAGTCAAGGCACTTGGCGTAGCCGAGGGTGGTGACTTCTCTGCCTTCGTACTCGGCGCACCACACGCCGTCGTAGCCGGCGTCCTTGAGGCACTTGACTGCGTGCGCCAGGTTGATCTCACCCTCGCCGAGCGCTGCGCCGACATACTCGCCGCGGCAGCCGGTGCCGTCTTTCATGTGGGTGTGGAAGGCGTACGGCGCGACGATCTCGTAGAACCGGTTGATCGCCTCAATGCTGTGGCCCATCCAACGGTAGTTCAGGGTGTCCACATTGGCGCCCACGAACTTGGAGCCCACCGCCTGGAATAGCGCGACCTGCAGATCGCCGTCGTTGGTCACCACGCCATGGTTGTCCACCGCGAGCTTGATCTTCATCTCTTCGGCGAACCCCGCGCAGCGTTTCAGGCAGCCGGTCATGGCTTCGACGTGGCGGTTCTCCGGCACTTCGTCCTTCGGGCGGCCGCCTTCTGTGCGGATCACGTCGCAGCCGAGAATCTGCGCCAGTTCACAGACGCGGCGCATGCGCTCGACCTGCTGCTGGATCGCTTCTTCCTCCAACAGGACGAAGTCGTTGTTCGCTGCAAACGCCGAGACCTGGAGGCCGAGCGAGTCGATTTCTCTGCGGACGGCCTCGGCAACGGACTTCGGGTTGTCTGCCGTATCGGTGCCGACATCGCCACACTGCAGCTCAACATAGCCGAATCCGGTGTCTGCCGCGTACTGGAGATACTTACTCAACGTCGGGAGGGTCGGGAAGTTGTAGTGAATCACACCAAGCTTTGCCATCTGGGTCTGTCCTTTCGGGAACTGAGTCGTGGGAACGGTACCAACTGCAAGGGACTTCGTCAAGGGGCACGCCGGCTACTTGATCGGTTCGTGCACGAGGACTTCGTACTCGTCGGTGAGGGGCTGCCGTGTATCGTGCACCTCAAACGTCGGCGCCTCGTTGTGCACTGCGCCAGTCTCCTTCATCTACTCGGTGACGACGCGATACGTGTACGGAATGTTGCCGATCCGCCCCCGGTGCGTAACCCGAGCGAACTTGCTCGCCGACACCGCACACGTCACCATCCCCGCGGGGACGTCCTTGAACTGCGTTATACCCGCGAAGGTTAAGAACACACCGAAGTGGAAATTCGCGGAACTTCCCCGGCAGGCGTGCAGCAGACGTAGGACAGAGGGTATTCTCCCAGACGGAGCCGAAGTCGCACCGGGACTTCGGTGTGTTCTTAACCTTCGCGGGTATACCTCGACGCCGACGAGGTATGAGTGCTTCTCCGCGCCGGGCTTCCTGTACCAGAGACCGTACAGCAGGTACGGCTGCGTCTGGTGCTTGATGAGCGGCATCTTGGGGCAGAGCGCAGCCCAGGCGTAGGTGATCAGGTAGGGTCTCAGCTCGGCGTCGGCCAGCTCGACGCCGACCACCTTGAAAGCCGCGTGCTCGACGACTTCCACCGTCATCGTCGGCTTGCCGGGCGGCGCGTTCTGTTCCGCGGAGGCGCTCATCTGTGTGCAGAGGACTATGGCCACACAGCCACAGCCCAATAGCCGGGCGACTGCTGGTGCTGACTGCATGTCTCTGCTCCTTCGAAGGCGCGGGCCGCGGCGTAGGGGCGGTGCCTGCCCGCCCAGTCGGGGGCAGACACGCAGGTCTGCCCCTACCTCAATGCCGCCGCCAGCTTGTCCAGTGCTACTACCCCTGCCGTCTCGGCTTCCTTTGCGGCCTCCAGCGCTTCGGTGGCTTTGCGGATTCGCGCCTCGTCCTTGAGGTATTCCGCCTTGTCGCCGTTGGTGGGGAACGCCCCGGCGCCGCCTCAGTACTCACGCCCCCCCCCCCCCCCCCCCCCCC
>Ga0210024_1002304_pt1 | contig 16425 bp, 7 predicted proteins | sample CryGeymeta201525_FD_183988 | JGI IMG/M metagenome (GOLD analysis project Ga0210024, IMG submission 183988) | Groundwater microbial communities from Crystal Geyser aquifers in Utah, USA - Crystal Geyser metaG 2015-25 (SPAdes) (version 2) | ecosystem: Environmental > Aquatic > Deep subsurface >... | reverse complement strand
ATATTTTCGGCATCGAATTCAATACGGGTATTAAAGCGCTGCGCAAGTACCCCAACAGCAGCCATTTCGGTTAAACGTGTTGAATAATCGAAATTAGAACCGGGTGCAGGTCCGCCTTTTATCGCGTCAAGAAATTCCTTTTGCGGGCCGCCGTCAATCCGTGGAATAGTTGCTTCGGGCATTTCGTTGGTTTTCCAGCTTTCCCATTCTTCTGCCGGCATCATCAACTGTGCGTTGTTTGGCCGGCCTCCGGTTATGATGTTGTGTTTTTCGCCAACCATAATCATCCCCGAATCGGGCAGTTCATCCATTTTCCATTCCGGGCGGTTTTCGGGTTTTAAGCCACCTTCGAACCACTGTAAAGTTACCGGTGGTTTATTGCCCCTGGCCGGAAATTCAAATTTGATAATCGATTTGTCGGGAAGAAAACCTTCGGGCGCGCCTGAGTTAAAAACAGCTTCTGTTGCTGTTGGCGACCCCAAATCGAGCGACCAAAATGGGGCATCCAGCGTATGACAGGCCCAGTCGCCCAATTCGGCATTGCCAAAATCGTAAAAGCCACGCCAGGTTTTTGGCACATAAACGTGATTATATGGACGGGCAGCAGCCGGGCCGAGCCACAAATCCCAGTCAAGTCCTTCAGGAATTGGTTCTTCTGCCGGTGGAAATTCTGTGGGTTTATTAAAGTATTTATCAGGGCCAAACTCGGGGCCGTTAAACCAGGCAATTACTTCTTTTACATCGCCTAAAATGCCTGCGTCAACCCACTCTTTCACGCGGCGGATTCCGTCGGTGGCATGACCCTGGTTTCCCATTTGGGTAATTACTTTGTAATGGCGGGCAGCTTTTTGCAAGGTTCGCAGTTGCCAAATGTTGTGTGCCAGCGGTTTTTCAACATACACATGTTTTCCAAGTTGCATGGCAACCATAGCTGCAGCAAAATGATGGTGGTCGGGTGTAGAAATCATAACGGCATCAATTTGACTGCCCATTTCGTCCATCATTTTTCTGTAGTCTTTGTAGCGTTTTGCATTCGGATACGCTGCATAACCTTCGGCGGCGCGGTTGTCATCAACATCGCATAAGGCAACTACATTTTCCTCAGTACAAGTTTCCCACTGCGCCTTTCCGCGGCCTCCAACGCCAATAATGGCAATATTGACTTTTTTTGATGGGGAACAACTGATAAAATTCGGAATAATCACTGCTCCGGCTGTTACAGCTCCGGCAGTGTGTAAAAAATTTCTTCGTGATATAAATTTCATTATAAAAAGATTAAGTGGTTTAGAAACAGGTGGCGAATATAAGCCAAATCGTTTTTTAATCTTCCTGTTTGTTGAATTCTTTTTGAAAAACGGGCCAAATCGGGTTGTTTTTAACCTTATTAAAGTTACAGAATATTGAAATGAATGTCAATAGCAGCAGAAAAGGAAAAATTCCGGGTGTACGACAAATTCCATATTAAGAGAATTAAATGCTAAAGCCGAAAATGCCTCCGAAAAGAGTTTTAAACACCGGGCAAAAGCACCGGTGTAAAAAATTGATTGTTTGTTCAGTGATTTGAAACGATGTTTAGCATACCGGTCCTCTTTTACAAACAGTCCGAATTTCAGTGGGTAGTTGTTTCAGGTTCTGTGGTTTGGGCTTTTGCTATGATTGGTTTGGCAGCGCTGTTATCAAAAATCTGTATCAGGTTAAAGTTGTAATTTTTTCGGAATTGTCAGATATTTATTCTTTGCAAAGTTCAACTATTATATCGGCAATATCTTCGATGTTTACTATGTAATCGGGCTCAAATAAAGTCGTTGCCGAATATGGCATTGTCTTCGAAAAAGCGGTTTTCGGATTTTCAACAATGGTTTTTCCTCCATATTTTTTTATTTCTAGTAAACCCATTGAACCATCATTGTTCGACCCGGTAAGTAAAACCCCTATGATTTCGTCTTTATATACCCAGGCTGCGGTTTCGAATAAAACATCAATTGAAGGGCGCGAAAAATTAACTTTTGCATCGGTTGAAAGACTAATGGTTTGATTATCTTCAATTTGTATGTGGTAGTTTGGCGGGGCGAAATAAACTGTTTTCGGGCTGATAGTTTCTTTTTCCTCGGCCTCTTTTACGAAAAAGCTGGTTTTATTATTTAATTGTGAAAGTAAAGCGCTGATTTTATTATTGCCAATGTGTAAAACAATAACAACAGGTATATTCAGGCTTACCGGAAGTTTTGCCAGAAGTATCCTGATAGCTTGAATTCCACCGCTGGACGCACCAACTACAACTAATCTTGTCATTATTCAGATTTGCGATTTTTTATAAATTTTCATCTTTTTATCGATAATTGTATAACCATCGTCAAATTCGGTAAATTTCAGGCTTTCTTTTGTGCCAAGGCATAAGAATCCTCTTTTGGAAAGGCTGTCGGAAAAAAGTTTAAGCACTTTGTTTTGCAAAAACTTATCGAAATAGATTAAAACATTTCTGCAAAATACAAGGTTTACTTCTGCAAATACACCGTCAGTTACCAGGTTATGATCGGCAAATACTATGTTTTTTGATAGAGATTTGTCGAACAAAACCAATCCGTATTTCGAAGTATAATAATCGGAGAGTTGGCCTTTCCCTCCTGAGTCAAGGTAATTTCTTGAATACAGTTCAATTTCCTTGTTGCTGTAAATTCCCTGCCTCGCAGTTTCGAGAACACTTTTGTTAATGTCGGTAGCGTAAATTTGGGTTCGTTGAAGGAGGTTTTCTTCTTTTAGTAAGATTGCCAGCGAATATACTTCTTCTCCAGAGGAACACCCTGCATGCCAGACTTTTATATGTGCATAGGTTTTTAAATCGGAAATAACTTTTTTCCTGAATGATAAATAAAAGTCGGGATCGCGAAACATTTCGGTAACATTGATTGAAAGGTCCTGAAGAAAAATCCTGTAAAATTCTTTGTCCCAAAGAACTTTGTTTTGCAATTCTGAAATGGAATTTAAACCGCTCAGTTTTAATCTTTGGAATACTCGTCTTTTCAGGTGTGCTTTATTGTAATTTCTGAAATCGTATCCATATTTCAGATTTACGGCCTGAAGCAACAAATCCATCTCAATATTTTGTGTGTCAGAGTTTTCAGGATTACAGGCCAATATGTTTTCGTTTTTATTCACTGAGGGCAATTTTTATTATTTTTTTTAAATCGGCAATATTTATTGGTTTGGTTATAAAATTATTCATACCCACGCCGAAACATTTTTGTTTATCCTCTAAAAAAGCATTTGCCGTTACTGCAATGATGTAAACAGGTTTTTCAATTTCTGCGCTTTGTTCGTATTCCCTTATTTTAACTGTCGATTCAATTCCATTCAGTACCGGCATTTGCATGTCCATTAAAATAATATCGTAATGGTTTAATTTAAACATTTCATACGCTTTCATCCCATCTCCGGCGATATCGCAATTCACCCCGATTTTTTGCAGGATAAATTTAGTAACCCGTTGGTTTACAATATTATCTTCGGCACATAAAATATTTAAACTTCCTGGAATATCAAAATCTTCTGTTTGGGTTTCCCTGTTTATGTCATTTCTGTACTCAAATTTCAGGTTAAACCAGAATTCAGATCCTTCTCCCAAAATACTTTTAACTCCAATTTCCCCATCCATTAAATGAACAAGTTTTTTGCATATAGCCAGCCCTAAACCAGTTCCACCATATTTGCGCGTGGTTGAGCTTTCGGTTTGGTAAAATTCGCTAAACAAATTTTCTTTACCTTTTTCAGAAATTCCAATTCCAGTATCGACAACTTTAAACAGCAACTCAACTTTCTTGTCAACTTCGTTTACTTTGTCAACTTTTATTGTTACACCTCCTTTTTCGGTAAATTTTATGGCGTTGTTAACCAGGTTTGTTAAAATCTGGTTTAACCTGAATGGATCGCCAATCAAGGTATGCGGCACATTTTTGCCTATTTCCACATTTAGTTTAATGCCCTTTGTGTCGGCTTTGAAACTCAGAAGCTTAGCAATACTGCATATTGTTTCAGGTAATTTAAATTCAATACATTCAAGTTGAATTTGTCCTGATTCAATTTTCGAAAAATCAAGAATATCGTTAATTATATTTAGTAAGTTTTCTCCTGATGTTGTAACAATTTCAATAAACTCTTTTTGTTCAGCATCAAGTTCGGTTTCTGCCAGCACTTTCGACATTCCGATTATGCCATTTAGCGGTGTCCTGATTTCGTGCGACATATTGGCAAGAAACATTGATTTGGCGCGGGTAGCTTCTTCTGCTTTAATTTTCTGAATCTCAAGTTCTTTGTTGTTTACCTCCAGTTTTAAAAGCAGTTCGTTCAATTCCTGTTTTTGAGAATGGAGGTCAAGGAAAATGCGCACTTTACCGGCAAGTATCTCCGGAATAATTGGTTTTGGGATAAAGTCCACCGCGCCTGTTTCAATTCCTTTAATTACATGTAATTCGCTTTGGTGTATTGCAGAAACAAAAATTACCGGAAGATATTTGGTGCGTTTTCTTTTACGCATAAGCGATAAAGTTTCATACCCGTCCATACCTGGCATTTGAACATCGAGAATTGCCATGGCAAAATCTTCTTTCAGCGATTCGCGTAATGCCTCCATCCCCGATGTTGCCCGCACAAATTCGATATCGAAATCACCCAGCAGCATTTCAAGGCTTACAAGGTTTTCAACCCGATCGTCAACAATTAATATTTTTGGTTTTTCCATCTTCTATTTAAATAACCAGATTTTTAACAATGCTAATAGTTTTTTTACATCCACAGGCTTCGATATATAGTCGTTTGCGCCGTTGTCTATCGCTTTCTGGTAATCTTCTTTCATCGCTTTTGCCGATAGGGTTATAATTGGTACATTTTCCAAATGAGGTGTCTGTCGAATAATTTTCATCGCTTGGTAACCATCCATAACCGGCATCATGATGTCCATCAATATTAGGTCAACATCCGGATTGCTTTTTAACATTTCAATGGCCACTTCACCATTTTCGGCTTCAACTACTGTAATTTCTCTTTCTTCAAGAATTTGGGCCAGCGCAAAAACATTTCTGATATCATCGTCAACGACCAGTATTTTTTTTCCTTTAAAACCTTGATTGTCTAATGTTTCGTGATTAACTGGCTGCATTTCTTTTGGCAATTTATTAACAACATGGTGCAGAAAAAGTGTAACTTCATCCATTAACCTTTCTTCCGATTTAATTCCTTTTATTACTATCGAATCTGAAAATTTATTTAATTCTTTAAGTTCATCGGCCAAAAGTTCCCTGGCTGTGTGGATGATAACATTTGGGATAGGGATATTTTTGGATTTTAATTTGTTCAAAAGTACATTTCCCGAGAAATCAGGTAACCCCAAATCAAGTATTATACAATCGAATTGCTGTGACGAAATCATATCGAATGCCTGCTGTCCGGTTTTTGCTTCATGAATAATAATTTCTTTATTTTCGAAAAGCGTTTGAATTGACTGACGTGTTACAGGATCGTCCTCAACAACCAAAACCTGTCTGTATTCGGTACCGATTTTGTTTTCAAAATATTTTGAATTTTCCTGAAGATGTGCTGTTTCCGATGTCTTTAATTCTTCAAGGTCATCAAAAATTGAATCTTCAATTCTTGAAACGAGATGAAGCGGCAAACGGTTGGTGTACTTGTTTTCATTCAGGTTTTTCAGTCCGGCAGTATCGTTTAATTCTGCTGAAATAATGATGGCCTGTGGCGAACATTTAACGGCCAGTTTTAAACCATCATTTATATTGGGGGCGGCAACAGCATTTAATTTGCGTTTATGGCAAAGTTCGACCAGTATTTTTGCCTTTTCTTTTTCATTATGAATAATTAATACAACTAATTGCTGGTTTTTTGAGTTGCGGTCATCGTCAATATAAAACGGAATATCATTAATTTCGATATCTTCAATTCTGAACTGGTTTTTTTTATTACCTGCTGATTTGTTCTTGTTTTCAACAGTTTCAGTTTGCCTGTTACCAACAAGATTTTTGTCTAACGGAAGATATAACGTAAAAACCGATCCTTCATTTTCAGTACTCTTTACATGAATCTCGCCTCCTAAAACCCGCGTTAACTGTTTCGAAATGGAGAGGCCCAAACCGGTTCCGCCATATTTTCTCGATATGCTTCCGTCAGCCTGATGAAATGCTTCGAAAATTGCGTTCAGTTTGCTTTTAGGTATGCCAATACCTGTATCTTCCACCGAAATGTAGCAGGTATTTTTGCTGTTCAGTTCAGAATTTATTAATTCAACTTCTGGTGAAGTTATACCCATATTAACTTTTATTCCACCTGAACTGGTGAATTTAAAGGCATTCGAAAGCAGGTTTCTGATTATCTGCAATAATCGCTGTTTATCTGTGTAAATAACCGCAGGGAAATCGTCCGATTTATTCACTTCCAGCGTTAGTCCTTTATTTTCAGCTACAGGTTTAAAATTTTGAATAATTTCTGTACTTATCTCATCAGTTTGAGTATCGGTAAAATCGAAGTTCATCTTACCTGCTTCTATTTTCGACAAATCGAGTATTTCATTTATCAGTTCGAGCAAGTCCTTACCGCTTTTGTATATAATATTTACTGATTTTACCTGGTCTTCAGTAAGGTTATCATTTTTATTTTTGCTTAATAAATTCGAAAGGATAAGCATACTGTTTAGCGGTGTGCGCAATTCGTGCGACATATTGGCAAGAAACTCAGATTTATACTGGCTGGCCAGTTTCAGTTTTTTATTAATTTCGTGAAGTTTTTCCTGCTGCAACTGTAGATTTTTTTCGTTTTCTGTTAAAATCTGAGTTTGTTCTGCAAGTTCTTCATTGGCAACCCTGAGTTCTTCTTCCTGCGATTTTAACTCTTCATTGGATGCTTTCAGTTCTTCCTGCTGCAATTTTAACTGATCGTTTATTGCCTTTAATTCTTCTTGTTGGGTGTTTAATTTTTCGTTACGTTCCTGTACTTCAAGTTCCAGTTCTTTAATTTTTGTTATATCGCGCGATATTCCAAAAGTGCCTATTGCCTCGCCTTTTTCGTTTAACAATGGCATTTTGGTTGATGAAACATACCTTATCTTTCCATCCTTAAATGTTTCTTTTTCCACAATACCAATCACAGGTTTTTTTGTTTTAATTATTTCCTGTTCTGCTTCAAAGGCTGGCATGGCATGCTCATCATCAAAGAAATCAAAATCTGATTTGCCGTAGATTTCTTCGGGTTTTGTCAGATTAAATAATTTTGGCATTGAATTGCTCACCTTGATAAATTTACTCTCCTTATCTTTAAAGTAAACTCCATCAGGAAGGTTATTCAGCAGTGAATCCATCAATGTTTTTTCCTGTTCCAGTTCCGATTGAATTTTATTCATTTTTTCAATCGTGGCTGTTAGTTTTTCATGGTTTGCAAGCAGCAGTTCATTTTGTGATTTTATTTCAATTTCAAGTTTTTTGATTTTGGTAATATCTTTCGAAATGCCAAAAGTACCAATGCATTTCCCGGTTTCATCGTACATCGGAAGTTTGGTTACCGATGTCCAGAACTCATTGCCGTCTTCATCAATATTTGTGTTTACTTTATCAACAAAACCTTTCCCTTTAGCAATAATCTCCTGCTCTTCTTTAAAGTATTTTTTTGCTTCTGCTGAATTGTACAAATCAAAATCTGATTTTCCAATAATTTCGCCACGGTATTTGGCGCCCAAAAATTCCTCAAGCGACTTGCTGATGCGCAGGAATTTGCAATCAATATCTTTAAAATGAATAAAATCGGGAATGATTTGCAACATGGAGTTCAGCAATACTGTTTCGTGGGAAAGGCTCTCCTGAATACGTTTGTTTTCCTCCAGTTTTTTACTGAGTTCTTCATCCCTTATATTTAGTTTTTCGGCTTGTTCAATGGTTTTGTTCTGCGGTATCTTGCAACTGCGGCGCCCAGGTTTACTGAAATTCTTTCGGTGGTTACCTTCAGAAATTCAATTTTTAGTTCCGACAATTCGTTTACAGGCGCAAGTTCGATTACTGCCTGCATCCGGTTATCGTATTGCATTGGCAGCAGGTAAATTTTTTCAGGAATAATTTCGCCAGTAGCGCTGTAAATTTTATGAAATTTGTTTTTTGTATTGATTATTTGAAGTGAATTGTCCAATGCCGCTTTTCCGATAAGGCCTTCGCCGGGTTTAATTATTTCTTTTATTTCGGCTGTATTTAATCCGGTCGATCCGGTTAATTCGAGGTGTTCCAGTACTTCATCGTAAACGTAAACAGCGCCAATTTCAACTTCAAGAAAATTGGTTAAATAAGTAATTATTTTATCTGAAAGTTCTCTTACTAAAAAATTGCCCCTCATTTGGTCGTCAAGACCGCTGATACCATTTTGCAACCATCTTTCGCGGTCGTTTTTTACTTTTGTTTCTTCAAGGCGTGCGGCCATTAAATTCAACGAAATAGAAAGATCGTCGTTTTCCGATTTTGGCAATAGTTTATTGTTAAAATTCCCGTTTGCAACTTCTTTAGAATATGAAATTATTTCCTGGAGTCCGACCTGTATTTCCAAAAATGCCTTTGACATATCTCCAATTTCATTTTTCGAATCAATGTTAACTGATGATTTCAGGTTACCGCGGGCAATTTCTTTAAAGTTTTCAGCCAGTTTGTTTATTGGATTTGAAATTGAAGTGGAAATTTTTGCTGCAAAAAAAGTTCCTGTTAAACTTAATATCAAAACCAAAATTAATATCAGAATTGTAAGTATTTTATTTATATATTCTTTTAATGCATATAATTCTGAAGCAAATGTTTTTGTGAGCAAATGCACTTTTTTAAACTCTGATTGAATTTCAGCAAGTTTTTCTGAAGATTTACCAGTATTATATTCTTCAATTAAAAATACAATGTGTTCGCCAAGATTGGATGCATTCAAAGCAATTTCCTGAATTTCCTTTAGCTTTTTGTAATCAAATTTTGCCAATAGGTTTATTTGATTTCCAAGAAATCCAACTTTGTTTATATCATTGTCTATACCTTCATTAAAAACGCTGTATAAATAGGGAATCCATTCAGATTTGGGCATAACATGCATAAAACTGTCGATTTTTGCGAAGGTATAAGCGATTGTAATGGCTTTGTTAAAATGGTTAAAAGATTGTTGCAGATTATCCTCGTTTTCTGAAAGTTCGTACTCATAAAATTGTGTAATACCTGTGTCGAAATTTTCAGCAAAAACCCTGTTTTCATTAACAAGAATTATAAAAGTCTGGCTCGACCTGAAAGTGAAATTAACAAATGAACCCAAAACAACCAGACTTACAACAAAAATACAGATAAGCGTGATTAGTTTTGATTTAACCTTCAAATCAGCAAATCGTGTAATAAACTTACCCATTTTAGAATTTTTAGATTTCGGTTTTCCTCAAAAATTGCAATGTATCTAAAAAAACGCAATTTTAATTTTTATAAAAATTATTTTTGTGTACAACAGGTTTGTCTGTTGTAAATCAAACTAAAAACTTAGAGTATGCGGTACCTTATATTTATTTTTGGAATTTTTGTTTTCGTGGTTTTTTCTAACTGCACTGACAATAAGGTGAACTTTGAGAAGTTATTGAATGAAATGACCGACCGATCTGCATTGACCTATTTTCCCCAAAATCAATATTCATTAAAACAATTCAGCAGTTACGACCGGAAAACGGTTTCCCCTGACAACCCCGACTGGTGGGCAAATGACGATTATACCCAGTTTATCAGGGAAGAAAATAATGCCGGAAGACGCGAATTTGTGCTTTTCGATGCTGCCGGGCCGGGCGCAGTGGTACGGTGGTGGATGACTTTTGCTGGCGAAGGCGCTTCCGCAGGAACAGTGCGTATTTACATCGATGGTACGGAAATACCCGTGATTGAAGGAAATGTTTTGGATGTGATCAGCGGAAACTTTCTGGCGCCGGATCCACTGGCCTCATCCGTATCTCCCGAAACCGATTACCAGCAACGTGGCCACAATCTGTATTTGCCAATTCCATATTCAAAACATTGCAAAATTACGTATGAATGTGATGCCGTTCGTTTTGAAAATAACCGCTGGCGGCCCAGTATTTACTACAATATTAATTATCGCACCTACAATCAGGGAGTTCAGGTTGAAAGCTTTTCCGGAGAAGTGCTGGAAAGGGCAAAACCTGTAATTGATCAAACTGCCGCTAAACTTCTTTCATTTGAGGTTGGCGGTTCGGGCACAAAAAATTCAAAAAGGCTGATTGAAAATGAAGTGACATCGGTTGAACTGAAAAACACAGGAAATGCAATTTCAAAGATTTCAGTTAAACTGGATGCTGAAAATATGAACCAGGCGCTGCGTTCAACAGTTTTGGCAATTACCTTTGATGAACAGAAAATGGTTTGGGTTCCTGTAGGCGAGTTTTTTGGCGCTGGCTACCAAATTCATCCATCGCAAACATGGAATACCAAAGTGGACGAAAACGGGTTGATGGAGGCATTCTGGCTGATGCCATTTAAAAAATGTTCCCGGGTTCAGTTAATTAATTATGGAAATCAACCTGTTAATGCTGAACTCTCGGTTTCTTTAACCGATTACAAATGGAAGAAATCGAGTATGTATTTTGGCGCTTCCTGGCACGAATACAATCAACTCAATACGGCAAAAGATGATTCTCTGGAAAATCACGAGTGGCATTTCGATGTAAATTATGTTGATATAACCGGAAATGGAGTTTATGTGGGCGATGCTTTGACCGTGTTTAATACGGTTGATGCCTGGTGGGGCGAAGGTGATGAAAAGATTTTTGTGGATGGCGAGGAATTTCCATCGTCAATAGGCACCGGCACCGAAGATTATTACGGTTATGCCTGGTGCCGGCCCGAAAAGTTTACCCATCCTTTTATCGCGCAACCCACCGGAGCCGGTAACTTTCACACTGGATTGAGTGTAAACAGGCGTTACCGCTCGCTTGATGCCATTCCGTTCGCAAATAAAATCAGCTCTAATATTGAAATGTGGCACTGGGTAAAAACCAAAGTCAATTTTGCCATGTCGGCATTTTGGTATGCCAAACCCGGTTTTCAAATTAGTATTAAACCCGATATTGAAAGTGTAAAAATCCCTGTTGCGATTCATCGTACTGATATTTACAAACCAGTTGTGGATGAAACAGGTAAAATGGAAGGCGAATTTCTGGAAGTTGTTTCGTGTGGTTCGGGAACTGCAACTGCACAATCGGGTAATTATGGATGGAGCCGCGACAGCCAGCTTTGGTGGCGAAATGGTGAAGTTGGCAGCGAACTGATTACAAAATTCATTATGAATAAAACCGGGAAATTCAAAGTTTCGGCAAATCTGACCAAAGCGGTTGACTATGGAATTATTCAAATCTCGATCAATGGTATTCCGGTTGGTTCCAAATTCGATGGCTTTATCGAAAATGGAGTAAAACCTGTTCAGGTTGAATTGGGAACCCATATTTTAAGCGAAGGCGAAAATATTCTTACCATAAAAATTCTGGGCGCCAACAAAAACGCAAAACCCGGAAATATGGCCGGAATTGACTGGTTGTTGTTCACTCAGACACAATAATTATTTTCCCAACATCGGAAACAACTTCCGAATCTCTTCATCCGAAGGCCGTCTGCCGTATTCGCAGATTTCAAAAGATTCTGCATATTTGGCAATTTTAGCCTTTTCTTTTCCGTACCATTTTACCAGCGACTGCAAAACATAATCGTTAATTTTAGGTTTTCTCCAGTCGGCCAGCCATTTCAGCCTTTCTGCTTCGGTTGCAGGAACCTGATCCAAAGTTCCGTTTGTCCACGGAAGCCATTCAAAAAACTGCGAATCGTGTGCTGACATTGCATAAATTTTGTGGTCGAAAACCGATGTAATATCCACTGCAATATCGGGTTCGAAAGGGGTTGGTTTCTGAAAGCCATCTTCAGTGTATAGAAAAACAGGGTTTCTTTTTAAAGGTGGAGTATCGGATGCCACATTGGGAACTATCACCATGTAGGCTGCATCCTGCAGTAAAATTGCCGTATTCCGGTGGTCGGGGTGGTAATCATTGGGGCGCGGACCAATAACAATATCAGCATTCCATTGCCTGATTAACCTGATTATTTCAAGCCGGATATTAAGTGTTGGCATCAGTTCCCCATCGTGATTATCGAGAACTACATATTTTACCCCAAACCGTTTTCCTGCTTCCTGCGCTTCTGCGCGGCGTATTTTTGCCAGCGCCCCGCCGCCTTTTTCATGGTGGCCGGCATCGCCATTGGTTACCGATACAAAAAGCACATTGTGTCCGGCCTTTGCAAATAAAATTGCCGTTCCGCCGGCATCAATATCGCAATCGTCGGGATGCGCGCCAATTACAACAACATTAACTTTATTTTGTGCAAAACAGAAACTCATTGAAAGAAACAAGGACACAATCAGGAATGAAATTCTTTTCATTTAGTAAAATTTTAGTGCATCAATGCGTTAAAAATAACAAATTACAGTCAGCAAGTAGCACGCAAACAAAAAATAATCACCGGTTTTTCTGATTATCAGTAAGTATGTTTCCAAAACATTAAGGTTGTTAAAACATATAATTACTGCAAAAAAATTGTTTTTAAAAATTTTATACTTTTGTCCGCGTTCGTAACTGAGTTTTAAACTTTGATTAATTAATGAAGTTCGTTTGTGTGCTGATTTTAATTATTCTACTTCTCCATAATCAACACGTCAATGCTCAAAATTTCATAATAAAAGGTAAAGTAACCAATTTCGAAGAAGGCGCCCCAATTCCGGGAGTATCGGTTGTTGTAAAGGGTTCAGGTGTTGGTACAATTACAAATACCGCAGGAAATTACCAGATTGAAATACCGCAAAATTCAAAATCTCTTGTTTTTTCGTTTTTAGGCATGAAAACACAGGAAATAAACATTTCGTCAACTACAATAAACGTTTCGCTAAAAACAGATTTTGTTGGAATTGATGAAGTTGTAGCGCTTGGTTATGCTGAAAAAGGGAAAAATGACATTACCGGTTCTTCGTTTCAGATAAAAGGTAGTAAGGTTGCGGATATACCGGTGACTTCTGTAGATCAGGCTTTGCAGGGAAAAGTGCCTGGACTGGTTGTTTCAACTCCTTCCGGAACTCCGGGAACCATGCAGGATATCCGAATCAGGGGAGTAGGTTCCATCACAGCTTCAAATAACCCGCTTTTTGTAGTCGACGGAGTTCCGGTGATTAACGATAATTTTACCGGAGAATCGGTAAGGAGTTCCTTTAGCGCTTTGTCTGCATTGAACAGCAACGACATTGAAAGTATTACTGTACTGAAGGATGCCTCTGCTACCTCGGCTTATGGGGCACGCGGTTCAAACGGTGTAATTGTAATTGCTACAAAAAAAGGAAGCCCCGGTAAAACAAAGTTCAGCGCCAGTTCCTCGGTTGGTTTTCAGAACAATGCAACCGAAGGATATCAGGTGCTTAACGGCATGCAGCGCGAGGAGTTAATGCTCGAATCAGTGCATAATACTTTTGGCGTGCCGGTTGATGAGGCTTATAATTTTATAATCGAAAAAAATCTGACAAACAGACTGAAAACCTGGGTTGAAACTTACAACCGGAAAGAAGGAAACTGGAACGAACTGCTTAAAAATAAAAATGCACTGGTTCAAAACTACGATATTTCGGCTTCAGGAGGCGATGCAGTTTCTTCCTATTTTATATCGCTGGGATATAACAATACTGAAGCTACGCTTGTGGGAGGCGGGTTTCAGCGTATATCGGGTAAATTCAACTTTCAGCATGATTTTTCTCAAAAGGTAAAATTCTCTGTCAACATGATGGTTTCGAATACCCGGCAGGACGCATTTCTTGAACAGAGTCTCTATTTTGGAGGTCAAAATGCAACACGATATTTTATGAGCCCGTGGGAACAACCTTATTTGACCGATGGAGTTACACTAAATACGGCAGCCACCTCGTCATTTTACAATACCTTATACACCCTTGAAAATGATGTTTATAAAAACGATTTGACCCGCGGGATACTCAACTCATTTATCGAATGGAAGATAATCAGCAACCTGGTTTTTAAAACGGTTTATGCCAACGATTATAATGTGGCTTCATTTCATAACTATCAAAACCGGGTGCATGGCGATGGCAAAGCCGAAGGAGGAACTGCAATACAATCGGTTACACGTAATTATAACTGGGTAAGCCAGAATTCATTAAATTATATATTTAATACCGGGAACCACAGTTTGGCCTTAAAAGCTTTAATGGAATATCAGGTTAATAATTATAATTTTTTGCAGGGTTCAGGTGAAAAGTTTCCGGCCGACGGACTTTATTATTTGTCGGCAGCAAGTTCAAACCTCGATGCAAATGCAGGGTTCAACGACTGGAAAAATAGGTCGTACCTCGGAATGTTGAATTACAACTTTTCGCGTAAATACATAGCCGATTTCACAATCCGGTGCGAAGGTTCGTCATTGTTTGCCCCCGAAAACCGGTTTGGAAATTTCTGGTCGGCGGGTGCAGCATGGAATATCAGTGAAGAAAATTTTCTTCTGGAGCTAAACTTCATCGATAATCTCCGGCTCCGGGCTTCTTATGGATTATCGGGCAGTTCGGCTATTGGAATAAACCAGTACCAGGCTTTGCTCGGTTACGATAAAAGTTACGCCAGCGAAGGCGCTGTTTATCCACGACAGATTGGTAACCCCGATTTGACCTGGGAGAAAAACAACAACCTCAATGCCGGAATTGATTACGCTTTTTTCGATGGAAGGTTGAAAGGATCGTTTGCCTGGTACAACAAAAAAACTTATGATTTGCTGCAGCGTGTTCCTGTGTCCCGCACAATTGGCCACGAGTCGATAATGATGAACTTGGGTGGTATGCTGAACAAAGGTTTCGAGGCAGTTGTGCAGGGTGAACTTGTGCGTTCTTCCGATTTTAAGTTCAGCATCGGGTTCAACATGGCCACGGTAAATAACGAAGTTACCGCGCTTGCCAAAGATGCTGCCGGAAACGATATCAATATTGAAGACCGTTTGAGAAAAGTTGCTGTGGGACATCCTGTTTACGGCTGGTACATGAGAAAATGGGCGGGCGTAAATACTGAAAACGGCAATGCACAATGGTATTTAAACGGCAAAGACGGAGAAGTTACTGAAAATTATTATGCTGCAGGCAAAGAGTGGCAGGGCGAAAGCGCTATCCCAAAAATTACAGCCGGACTACTGACACATGTTGATTTCAAAGGGTTCTTTGCCGATATTAACCTGTATTATGCCGGTGGCCACAAGGTTTACGAAGACTTCTCGTTTTTAACACACCATACAGGCTTCTATTCTTTCAGCTTTTATAACGGGGTTGATGAACTGATGGATCGCTGGCAGAAACCGGGCGATATTACCACCGTTCCCAAAGTGTGGTACGGAACCAGGGATGATGCGCGCGAATCGACCCGGTTTTTGTTTGAAGGCGATTATGTCAGGGTAAAAGATTTGGTTTTTGGAACCAAGTTACCGGTAAAATGGTCTGGAAAAATCGGATGTGAAATTATTACGCTGTCGGTAAGGGGAACTAACCTGTTTACTCTGGTTAAGGACAACGGGTTAAAATTTGATCCGGAAGTTGGCGCCGATGGACTGACACGAATGACTACACCACCTGTAAAATCGTTGGTTTTTGGCGTAAATCTGATTTTTTAGGATGAGATGAAAGTAATTTACATCTACATATCAGTTGTTTTCGTTTTACTGTTTACGGCTTGCACCGACAGTGACCTGGAACCAACGCTGACAAACGAAAAAGATGTGGCCACAAATATCAAAAACCTTGAAGATTTGCACGGTATAGCCAACGGGATGCATGACAGGTTTACCGTTTATACGTACTATGGCAGGAATATGCAGATTTACGGAGAGGTTCGCTCTGATAACTGCTTTGCCAATGGCAATTCGGGGCGTTTTGTTCCCGAAGCACAGATGACAGTCAACCCCGATAATTCAAATGGTCCGTGGGAAGCCATGTATGCGGTAATTGCCTCGGCAAATGTGATAATTCAGCAGGATTTGAACAACATTTCCGGTGATATGCTGAAATTAAAACAAATTGCCGGTCAGGCATACATTGCCCGTGCGATGGCCCATTTCGACCTGCTGCGCCTTTATGGTCAGCAACATGCCGGTGGCACATTAGGAATACCTTACATTAAAAATTACATCATAAGGGATTTGAGTCCTGTCCGCGGAACGATTGAAGAGAATAGACAAGCCATTTTCGATGATATTGAAACAGGATTGAGTTTGATGACTGAAGAAAACAATCCGAAAACAAAACAATTTATTTCCACATTCACGGGGTTTGCATTAAAAGCCCGGG
>Ga0210024_1002297_pt1 | contig 16456 bp, 15 predicted proteins | sample CryGeymeta201525_FD_183988 | JGI IMG/M metagenome (GOLD analysis project Ga0210024, IMG submission 183988) | Groundwater microbial communities from Crystal Geyser aquifers in Utah, USA - Crystal Geyser metaG 2015-25 (SPAdes) (version 2) | ecosystem: Environmental > Aquatic > Deep subsurface >... | reverse complement strand
GCCTTTTGATTGGCTAGGTATTTTTTTCGCCGAATATCTCGGCTATTTTATAGTTCTTATTGCCATTTTTATTTTTATTAAAGAAAGAAACTGGCGCCAGCGAATTTACTTTTTTGCTTTAGCCGGTCTTTCGGTGATTTTGGCCCGCGGTTTAATTACGGAAATAATCAGATTTTTTTATGAGCGACCCAGGCCATTTTTAACTTTACAAATTCAGCCGTTGATTGAACATAATCTGACCAGCTCATTTCCTTCAGGCAATGCGGCCGCTTTTTTTGCTTTGGCTCTGGCAATTTTTTACTTTAATAGAAAATGGGGCTGGCGATGTTTAATTTTGGCTTTACTGATAGGCGCAGCTAGGATTTTTACTGGTGTCCATTGGCCAAGCGATATCTTAGCCGGCGCCATAATCGGATTAGTTAGCGCATTTTTAGTTAAAAAATTTCTCCCACAACCGGAGAAGTAGAAAATAAATTAAGCCTGCTTCTTTCTTTTTGAAGAAGCAGGCTTTTTTCTTTTGGCAGAAATCGAGTTCATACTTCGCCCTCCTCTCATTTGATAAATAGCGGTTTACCAGAGATAGTTTTAAAGACCTCAATTTTCCTGATTTTTTCAAATTCTATCTTTTTTTTCGAAACCTTCTGGAAAACCTTTCCGTCGACCAGCTTATCCTCGGTCAGATTGAAAAGAATTTTGTACTCATTTACCTTGAGACCATCAACCAATCCTACTATCCGCCTGTCGTTTGTAAGAAAGATTCGCGCATAGAAGGCCTCTCCGCCAGCTGCTGTGTTTATTCCTTCCACCATGGAAGCAAGCTTTTCTCGAATGTCTGCCAATTTTTCGGTGAGATCTCCGATTTCCATTGTCCTCACCTCCTTTCTTGTAAGTTTCTAATAAGAAATGATAAGGGATAAGGAAAGTTTGTCAAATATGAGAAGGTGGTGGCCCCCCCTGACAAAAATCTTTAGTTTGTATAATCTAAATACCTATGCTCCGTAGCACATTTTATTGCGCTACGAAGCAAGAAAGAACATTAATAATTAAAAAGGAGGAAAAGAAAGAAGGTAAAAAAGTAAGAATCGAAAGGAGGTGAGGATAGTGAAAGAAACACTGGTATTTGTGGTTGCCCTTAGCGTCCTTTTGTGCTTTAGTCATATCACTTTTGCCCAAGATGTAAGTAGCGAAGGTGTTATAAAAGCTAAAGCTACCGAGGAATCTAAGGACAAGGAGGACAAGCTCATCTTTTTAGTTCCAGAAAAACCGAAGGATGGGTCCGTGCAAGACGTTATTAACCAGACTTTGGGACCACAAGGACTTTATTTTACGCCTGGAGGCGTGCGTCCCATGGAGTCAGTGATGCAGTCGTACCCTACGATTGGCGATGACGTGATTTTACTGGTTCCAGAGTAAAAGAAAAATCAAAAGAAAAGGAGGTAAGGTAAGATGAAGAAAAAAGTATTATTGATGGTATCTTTGGCTATGGCAGTTTTGTTCGTGTTAGCCTTTGCTTCTACTGTAAAGGCCGAACAGGACATTGTGGTCTGGAATCCCAAAACTCCGGCAGGAGGCGCTTATGTCCCTGACCCTATGTATTGGTTCAACATAGCGCTAGTCGCTAAATATGGTGAGAGAGCAATTCATCTTTATGCTCCTCCTATTACGACAAATTACTATTCTGGCGGGACATTGGTTTTTGGAGGAACGACCAATTTTGTAACTCAAGACCAAGTGGATACATTTGCCATTATAGGCACTGACTTTAATGCTGAGTCGGGAAGTATGTCTATCAACGTCGGAAACTAAAAAGGAAAAAATGTAGAAAGGAGGAAATAATGAAAAGACCACTCTTAATGACCATGATGATTTGTGTATTTTTCGTTGGATGTGCTCACACTTCCATAAAGTCGGTCCATCCTGAAGCGTACCGAGCGACTTTCCTGTATGAGTTTAAGGATGCGGCTAATTATGCTAACTCAAAATATGTCTTTGCCGTGGGGGCCATTGAAGACAAGACAGGAAAATTTCTTAATGGCGACCAGCTTAGATATTCACGCACTGTGACTCAGGCAGCTCGTGATCTGATAACTCACTTCTTGCTTGCAGGAGGATTTAAAGTAGCCGAGCGTGACCCGTACAATATACAGCTGATCACTCAAGAGTATAAGATGGCTCACACCTACATTTTTGACAAAGAGGGAAAGGTGAAGGAGCAGGCAGGACTGATTAAACGAAGCGGACCTTCGGCAGGGCTGACAGGTGCTACTTACATAGTCACCGGTGCGATAACCACCTACCAGGTATCTCATATTAGTGGCGGCGGTGGAGTGGAAATTGATGCAATCGGCGTCCAGTTTAAGTATGTTGGAGCAACCGTGGGACTTCATCTTCGGATAGTTGATTTGGCAACTTCTGAAGTGATATGCTCGACATTGGAACTGGCTAAAGTGGAAGGAAAGAAGATTGGAGTGACTGGCTTTAAATTAGTAACTCACAAGGGCGACATTACCGTTGTTTCTGCGGAAGCCGGTTTAGCTGAACAGTCGAGAAGAAAAAAAGTTCTTTTAACTAACTGCGCGGACGAGACCAAGTCTCGTCCGCCAACCAATCCCTTGTTTAGCTTCGGCTAAACAAGGGATTGGTTTTTTAAAAACAAATTGAGTTTTGCGCAATACAAGCACGAAGGCCTTTTTCTTTTTGAGATTTTTATAACCGCTCTAACCGGTTAGAGCGTCTTTTTAACGGCTCACCTGTTTTATGAGCTGAGCCGTTAAAAACCAATCTTAAGTATTGATTACGCTTCAGTTGACTGAAGCGTGAAACGTAGTGGTCTAACGCGTTAGACTAGGTTTCAGTCAACATCTATTCAAATCCGGGATGGCTAAAATTTTGACCGCACTTCAGTTAACTGAAGTGCGCTTTCCTATAGGAAAGCGCCCAAATCGCTCTAATGTATTAGAGCGCTATACTATAGCATAGTGGGAGTTAGTGTTTCTTCAGGGCTTTATTACTCCATATTTCATTAACTCTCATCTAGGGAATTTTTAGCTTTTTAGGGCAAATGTTGGTGGACCCAGGGAGAATCGAACTCCCATCTGCGCAATGCGAATGCGCTGTTTTACCACTAAACTATAGGCCCATTATTTAACTCCAGCTTTTTGAATTTCCTTTAATATGACATTACTTACATTTAAACCACTTCCCGTAATTTTATAATTTTTGTCACAAAAACCATTATTTTTAAGCCATGATTTTACCCATGAAGTAGGTTGATGATTTCCTGCTAAAAATTTAATTGCCCCTACTGTTTTTAATCGTTCAAAAAGATTTTTTCTCCTTTTGGGATACAGAATAAAAATTTTATCTTTTAGGAGGCAGAAATTTCTTAATATCTCAAGAGCACCAATCCGAAGAGAATATTTATTTTTACCCTCCTTATTAACCTTAAATTTTATTTGTGCTACCTTAAGAATCTTCTCTAATGGTTGGGTATCATCTTTGTTAGCAAAAATCATTACGTGCCCTCGCTTTGTGGCCGACGCGCAGCCATCTCCTTCCATCACGCCACAAATAAAATCTATAGCTAATTTTTTATCTTTTCTAAATAAAATCTCATTTATTAATGACTCTATTAAGGCATTATAAATATCTAACAAAATTTGTCTATGCTCTCTAATAATAAGGGTGCCATATTTGTTCCATTTAGTTATCGATTTTCCGGTTGGTTTTCTTATTCTAAATTTATTTACTTTTATACTAACTTCTTTTTGCCAAATTTTAGCCAAATCTCTTTTTAGATTATTGTGATCAATGTTATAGATATTCGTGTAGGAAATTGTAAATTCTGGTTTTGAATCTTTAATCAATAGATTGTGTATCTTTAAGTAATATTTTGCTTGTTCAAAGGTGGAGGCGCAGATTGCCCAACTATTTCCTTTTTTAGTTCCGTCGGCAAAATAAGCCCCAATGTAAAATGCTATTTCTAACAACTTCAAGCTTGTGTTAATGATCGCTGGCACTTTATTGCCTTTAAAAATTATAACTGAATTTTTACCAATAAATGCATAATGCGTACCTTGCAAAAGCTTGGTTACTATTGGATCCATTTCTCCATTCTGGGGTATTCGCGAAAGTTTCTCAATTTGAAATACTAATGTTCTGCCGGAAAGATTCTTATCCACATAACAAATGAATTCTTCCCGTTTTCTTTCTGGCCGTCTAGATACATAAATTTTGACGTATTTTTCTTGAATAACTTTATTATTATCCATCGCCTTAATAGAAACAATCTTGTTACGATGAAGAGATTCACTTTTGACAACGTCATAAGGAATATATACCCTCCCATCGGAACCAACCGGCGCATAAAATCCATCAATTTTCTTTATCTGGATTTTTGTTTTTTTGTTTAATAAATTATTCTCTACCACGATATTCTTCGGTACATAAACTCCCTGTCGATGAGAGTAGGATATTATTTTAGATAAAAAATAAATATTTTCCGATAATTCAGTACGCACCCAATCGTCCAATATTAACGAATCTGCCTTACCCTTCGGTAAACAGATAAATCCAGTACCTCTATTATTTCCTTTTCTAATTTGAGAAATAAATTTTAACTCCATATTTTATTTATTATAACCCAATTTAAAAATCGGAACAAAACTCCGACTAAGTTCTTCTAAAATTTCTGGAATTATGTATTTTATTACTCCACACTGATAACTTTCGCAAGGTTGCGAGGCCGATCTACATCTTTTCCAAGTAAAACCGCTATATAATAAGCAAAAAGCTGTAAGGGCACAACTGATAAAATCGGCGTTAGCATTTCCAAAGTTTTTGGAATATAAATTATATTATTAGTTATTTTTTTTATTTCTTTATTGCCTTCGCCCCGTAAACTCAACTTAGTTGAGTTGCGGGGTTCGGTTGCCAGAGCTAAAATCGGGCCGCCCCGGGCTTTGATTTCTTCTAAATTGGAAATCATTTTTTCATAAACACTGTCTGAAGGTGCAATGCCGAAAGTGGGAAAATTTTTATCAATTAAAGCAATTGGACCGTGTTTCATTTCGCCAGCAGCGTAGCCCTCAGCGTGAATATAGGAAATTTCTTTAAGTTTTAAGGCACCTTCTAAAGCAATCGGAAAATTGTATTTTCTGCCTAAAAACAGGAAATTTTTGGCTCGATAATATTTTTTGGCTAATTTTTTAATGAGCGGTGCTTGTTTTAAAACTTTTTTCACCAAATCCGGCAAGCGCTTGATTTCTTTGGCAATTCTTTGGCCCATTACCAAAGACATTTGACGCTGTCTCCCTAAAAACAAGGTTAATAAGGCCGAAATTATTATTTGCGAAGTAAATGCCTTAGTTGAAGCAACCGCCATTTCCGGACCAATATGATTATAAACACCGGCCTCGGTTTCCCGGCTAATCGAAGAGCCAACTACATTAACAATGCCTAAAGTTAAAATTCCTTTTCTTTGGGCTTCGCGGAGAGCTGCCAAAGTGTCAGCAGTTTCACCTGACTGAGAAATACAAAGCAAAGCAGTTTTTTTATCAAAAATTGGCTTGCGATAACGAAATTCAGAAGCCAATTCCACCTCTGTAGGGATGCCGGCGTATTCTTCCAACATATATTCACCAACCAAGCCCGCTAAATAAGCAGTGCCGCAAGCCACAATAATTAATCGCTCAATTTCCCTTAATTTATCTTGGACACTTTCCAAACCGCCCAGTTTAGCCAGACCTTCTTTTTCAATCAAGCGGCCAGCGAGGGAATTTCTCAGGGCCTCGGGCTGTTCAAAAATTTCTTTCAGCATAAAATGCGGGTAACCGGTTTTTTGCGCCTTTTCTAAGTCCCATTCCAAGGTTTCGGTTTTCTTGAGTAATTTTTCCCGGCCTAAATTGGTAAAATTTATTCCTTTTGGTGTAATAACTGCAATTTCTCCGTCGTTTAAATAAACGACTTTTTTGGTATGAGCCAAGATTGCCGAAGCATCAGAAGCCATAAAATATTCATCATCACCAACGCCGATTAAAATTGGCGAAGAATTTCTGGCCACAACAATTTTTTCTGGGTCTTTCCGGCTGATAATCGCCAAGCCATAAGTGCCTTTGACGAGTTTGAGAGCTTTAATGACTGCTTCTTCTAAATTGCCCCTAAAAAATTTCTCAATTAAATGGGCCAAAACTTCCGTGTCTGTTTCTGAGCGAAACTTATGCCCCTCTTTAATTAATTTTTCTTTCAACTCTCGATAGTTTTCAATAATGCCATTATGAACCAGAAAGATATTTTTGCGACAATCAAAATGAGGGTGAGCATTTTTCTCATTGACCGCCCCATGAGAAGCCCACCGATTATGCGCGATTCCTAAACTTCCCTTTATTTGTTTTTTCTTAAGTTCTTTTTCTAAATTTTCTAATTTGCCGATTTTTTTGATAAGACTAATTTTATTATTTGAAATAACACAAAGACCCTCGCTGTCATAACCTCGGTATTCCAAACGCCTTAAGCCCTCTAAAATCAAAGGAGAGGCCTCTTTTTTGCCTAAATAAGCGACAATTCCGCACATAAGAATTAAATATTTATTCTCTATAAACTATTTTGAAATTGGCCTTATATCAGCGTATTTTTGCAATTCTGCGATATTACGAAATCCTTGTTTTTGAAAGCTTTGTTTGACTCCGGCAATCAGTTTCGGCAGAAAATCATAACCAGAGCCGCGATAAGGCACTTTGATTTCTTTTCCTTCGGCCACTTTGATTTTTGCTTTATCAATGCCGTATCTGACAGCTGACCTTTGTTTCATTGCCTCAAACGAGCCCATTCCCCGGTATTTTTTAACCATCCGTTCTGTTTCATAATTATATTCTTTTTCTCCGGGCGACTCATCCAAACCAGCCAATAAACTTCCCATCATTACTGTTTGCGCTCCCAAAGCTAAGGCTTTGGTAATATCGCCCGGCTTTGACAAGGTATTGTCCAAAATCTTTATTCCACCGTCAGCAATTAAGGGCATAAAACCGTATTTTGATTTTATTTTTTTTACCGCTTGGCTGCAGTCATAAACCGCCGAGGCCTGAGAGCGGCCAGTGCCTAATTCCTGTTGAGTAATACAAGCCGCCCCAGGACCTACTCCAACTCTTAAGCCGTCAACAAAACGGTTTGCTTCTTTAATTATTCTTTCCACCAATTGAGCCGAGGCGACATTGCCGAGAATTACTTCCAATTCCGGAAAATTCTTTTTACTAAATTTGGCGATTTCTATCTGTTCTTTATAAGCAATACCGGCATCAACCATAAGGCCGTCAATTTCAATTTCCGCTGCCTTCTTAATTCTTTCTTTTGCCAAACTCAATTTTGATTCTACGGCAATAAAAACCCTCAATTGTTTATTTTTATCTTTGGTGGCTAAGGGGAAAGCGGCATTTTTTCTTAAATCGCTGTCAGTCACCAAAGCCACTAATTTGAAATTATTATCAACAATCGGCAAGGTGTCTAAGTTGTGTTTCCTGATAATTTTATTGGTTTCTTCGATATTATTTTTATCCAAGGTGTTTTTTCTGTGGGCAGTAATTAACTTTTCTTTTGGAGTCATAATTTTCTCCAAAGGAATTTTCATGTTTTCCAAATAACGGACATCACGGCGAGTAATAATGCCAACAAGTTTTGTTTTTAAGGTGCCGTCTTCGGTAATCGGGGTGCTAAAAAATCCGTACTCTTCGTTAATTCCATAAACATCGCCAACGGTATGATGAGGGCTTAGACAAATCGGTTTTTTAACAAAGGCCGCTTCAAACCTTTTTACTTTTTTTGCTTCAAATAATTGTTCATCGATGGTCGAAAAATTATAATGAATTACGCCAATGCCGCCAAAAAGCGCCATTAAAATCGCCATCTGAGATTCAGTAACCGTATCCATTGGCGAACTGACAAAAGGAGTTTTAAGCTTAATTCTTTTGGTGAAATGAGTGATTAAATCAACCTCGTCTCTTTCAAAACCAGGCATTTGATTGGGAATTAAAGTAATATCTTGATAAGAAAATTCCCCGTTTTTTAATTGAAGATGAATTTTGGCCATAATTAAAGCTTAGATTGGTCGGGCTGCTGGGATTCGAACTCGGGCTAAATCCTCCCAGTTATGGTATAATTAATAAAGACCCCGACTTCTTTTAATTTAATATTAATTTATAAACCAAAAATAGTAAATAAGACCTATGACTAATTCTAAAAAAGCTTTTTGTAAAAATTGTAAAAAGCCAATTTATCGAAGCGCCAACCGATTTAATGAAAATTTAAAATTTGGGTGGAATTTTTATTGTTCAAGAAAGTGCGAGTATCAATATAAAACGAAAAAACAAAAATTGATATGCGAGAATTGTGGGAAATCTTTTTTAAGGCAACCAAGTGATTTTTCGCTTCATAATTATTGCTCTCATTCCTGCGCAATGATAGTTAATAATAAAAGATATACTAGAAGGCGCCTAAAGCCCGTATTAAAGACTTGTGTAAAGTGCGAAAAACAATTCAAAAAAAGCACTGGCAACAAAAAATACTGCTCCATGAGATGTAGGAACGAAGCGGAGCGCTACGCGCCAGAAGAACTTTTAAATATTATAAAAAACACTTTTAAAAAACTAGGAAGAGTTCCGGCGAGACGCGAATTATTAAAGGGAGTAGATAAGGCATGTGTAAGATTTTTTGGTTCGTGGAATAATGCTATTACTACCGCAGGATTTCAACCTAATCGTTCACACAATCAACGGATGTATAAACGAGTCTTTACTAAAGCCATAGATGGCCATTTATGCGATTCCGTTTCAGAACTTTTGATTGATAATTGGCTTTATAAAAACAATATCTTACATGAAAGAGATGTGTATTATCCAAAAACACACCATAAAGCGGATTGGAAAATATTCGCTAAAAATAAAGAAATTTTTGTAGAATATTTTGGGTTAGCAAATGATAGTCCCAGATATGACCGAGCTATAAAAGAAAAAAAGAAACTTTGTGGTAAACACAAAATTTCTTTGATTTCAATTTATCCCCAAGACCTCTATCCTAAAAAATTTTTTGAAGATAATCTGAAAGAAAAATTTAAAAGAGTAATTTAAAAATCACCTTTAAGTGTCGGGGACAGCAGAGTCGAACTGCTATATTCCTCGTCCCGAACGAGGCGCCTTACCATTAGGCCAGTCCCCGAATATTCTATTTTTTTCTTTTTCTTTCATAAAGCCGTTTTGATTTTTGGGTTAAAGCAAAAACTGAAAGCACCATAATATAGTCGGCGATTGCCTCAGAAGAAATCTTATAGCCGCCCCGAGAGAAAAACGAAATTCCCAAAAAGCCAAAAATCACTACTGTCCATAAAATAACAAACAATTCGCCCGGGTGCCGGCCTTCGTGCATTTCATACCAGCGGTCAAATTCTTTAGTGCTGGCGTAAAGCCCCAAAACACCGGCATAAATAACGCTAAAAGGAATGGTTAAATATTCAAACCGGTTGAGCCAGAAAAAATCAAAAATCAGGAAAGCAATAAAAACGACCGTCCAGAAATTAGTTAAAATTCGCCAAATTTTTTCGTCTTGAAAGATAGTCATGCCAATTATATCTAAATTTTCAAGCCATCAGGCGCAGAAAATTTAGTGATAGAATTGAGCACCCCCTTCTTTTCGCGCCAGCGCGCAAAAGGAGGGGGTAAAGGATTTGTAGATAAAATTTCTTCGTCTACAACTCAAAATTTTAGACAAATCACTTTACATAATATTTCTTTTTCATTCCTTCTTCTAATCCGCTTTCAAATTCTTCTTTTCGTTCTTTTGCCTGTTTAGCCGATCTTTCAAGCTCGGCGTCGGATAACTTTCCTAAATCTTTAATTCTTAATTCTAAATTTTCAGGCGCATTTTTCTCAGGATTTTCTATAATTTCATCCAATAAAATGTTCAAGATTTGGCCGACTCTCGGGCCGGGTAAAACATTTAAAATTTCCATTACATCTTTACCGCTAACTTTCAGCATCTTAGCTGAAATCGGATCGGCTTTGACTTTTTCAATCATAAAAAGCAGATGCCGGATTTTATAGGGAACTGCCTTTGGCACGCCTGAGCCAATTCTATCAGCCTGCCGCAATTTAATGAAATCATCCACATTTTCCGGGCCAACCCGCTGCAAAAACCTTCTGACGCCTGCTTCAGTCACTTCGCCCACATTATAATAAAAAAGATGGTAGCGGACAAGATGGACAACTTTTTCAATCAAGTTTTTGGGGAAATGGAGCCGGTCCAAAATTCGAGCTGTCATCTTGGCGCTAACCATCTCGTGATTATAAAAAGTGGAATCCGGGCCCTCGCCTTTTTTGGTTTTTGGTTTGCCGATATCGTGAAATAGGGCCGCTAAGCGGATTTCCAAAGAATAATTATTTTTGGCCGCATAATCCAAAGACCGTAAACTGTGTTCAAAGACCGTGTAAATATGATGTTTATTTTGGCCGACGCCGACACCTTCTCTTAATTCCGGCATTATGTATTTCAAGAGACCCGATTTTTCCAAAAGCTCAATTCCTCTGGCGGCTGAAGCTATCATAATGATTTTTTCCAGTTCATCCCGGACTCTTTCTTTAGCAATTATTTCTAAAAGTCCAGCCTGTTTTTTTATGGCTTCAGCTGTTTTTTCTTCAATATTAAAGTCCAATTCTACGGCGAATCGCACCGCCCGCATTAATCGCAGGGCGTCTTCGCTGAAACGTTCTTCTGGTTCGCCGACCGTGCGGATAATTCTATTTTCTATATCTTGTTGTCCGGCAAAAGGGTCTATAATCTTTGATTTTTCTCCTTCAGCGATACTCAGGGCAAGCGCATTGATCGTGAAATCTCTCCGACTTAAATCCTCTTCAATAGTCTTAGCGGATCTGATTTCATCCGGATGCCGCTTATCCGTATATTTACCTTCCAAACGATAGGTAGTAACCTCAACAATCTCCAGCGTTGGTTTCTTGCTTCCAGTTTTTATTCCGACAGTACCAAATTTATTTTCGTAAACACTATCAGAAAAGATTTTTTGAATTTCATCCGGTTTGGCATTGGTGGCGATATCCCAATCTTTGGGCTCACGCTCTATTATTAAATCCCGGACGCAACCGCCGACAAGAAAGGCCTGAAAATTGGCTTTTTGCAATTTTTCGGCAATATTTTCGATTTCTCTTGGAATATTGAAACTCATTAAACTTTATTATAAACTAAATAACTAATAACTAAAAACCAAAAACTAATTAACTAATTGTTGCCCTCGTAGTCTAATGGATAAAACGCAAGCCTTCGAAGCTTGATTTAGAGGTTCGAATCCTCTCGGGGGCACCCGCCCATAGCTCAGCTGGTAGAGCTGCTCCCTCTTAAGGAGAAGGTCGGGGGTTCGAATCCCTCTGGGCGGACAAAATGACTAAAAAATTATTGATTTTTATAATTATTCTTGCTGTTTTACTCGGCCTTTATTTTGTCTATGATTATTTTGCAAACTCAGGAGTTAAAGCGCCGACTATTAAAGAACAAATCCAAACAGTTCCTGAAATTAATAATTTCCAGGGGCCCAGCGGTCCGCCATCGGTAAAGGGGCCTAGTGGTCCGCCGCCTTCACAATAAAAATAAGCGGGTGTCGTATAGCGGCTATTATATTACCTTGCCATGGTAAAGATGAGGGTTCGACTCCCTTCACCCGCTCAAAGAAACTAATTATCACCTCATTCGTTTTCTATGATAGATGGCGAAAAAAACATAATTGAGAAAGCCATTAAGGGCGAGGCCTCGGCTTTTGGCCTACTTTATGATAAGTATCAACCGCAGATTTATCGGTTTATTTATCTTAAGGTGGGCCATCGTGAGGAAGCCGAGGACCTTACCCATCAGGTATTTTTAAAAACCTGGGGAAGTATAAGCAGGTATGACTTTCGGGGATTTCCTTTTTCCAGCTGGCTTTATCAGGTGGCCCGCAATCAAGTGATTGATTATTACCGGACAAAAAAGGTAAATATAGCCCTTGAAGACATTGTTGAATTAAAAATTGAAAATCCTTCTTATTCCAGCGTGATGGACGACAATTCAGATATTGAAAAAGTTAAAAAAGCAATCCACCAGCTTAATCCCCAACAGCAAGACGTCATTATTTTAAGGTTTATTGAAGATCTTTCTCTTCAAGAGGTAGCTTCACTTTTAGATAAAACCGAAACCGCCGTCAAATTACTTCAACACCGAGCCATTAAAAATCTGAAGAAAATCATAAATTCATGAATCAAGATTTATCTAAAATTTTAAAGGAATTAAAGCAAATTCAACCCGACCCTGATTATTCAAGGCAGTCGCGGCTTTTGATTCTTGGTTCAAAGGGGCTGGACACTTTAATTAAGAGCCCGAATTTAAAGCAGGGCTGGGCGGCTGACATTTTAAATAATTTTTATTTCACTACCAGATTGACCAGATTAGCTTTTGCAACAGGAATAGCCCTTGTTTTAATTTTAATAGCAGGAAGCGTTTATTATATTAATAACCAATTAAATCAAAACAATTTAGTGGTTAAAGCGAGCGAAATGAACGCCTCAATTCAGGTAAAATTAAATGAAATTAAATATTTACTTGAAACTAGTCCCCAAATTGATTTTAGCCAGATTTCAACCATTCAAGCTCTTTTGGAAAAAGCAGCTAATGAATTAAAAGAAGTGTCAGCTCTGGGAGATAAAGATTTAAATGAATCCTTGAAAAAAATAGACTCAACACGGGAAATTCTTTATCAAATAGATGAAATACTTCAAAATAAATAATCCCGACTAAAATCGGGATTATTTATTTGCGAAATTTTGCGTTGTCCTTCAATAAAATTCAGGACAATCCTGAGTTAATCGAAGGATTGATATTCGCGATTTTTCGCTTCTATTTTTACTTCACTGCTTCTTTAAGAACCTTTCCAGCCCGGAATTTTGGCTTGATTGAAGCGGCGATCTGGATTTTTTCGCCGGTTCGGGGGTTAACTCCCATTCGAGCCGCTCTTTTTGCCACCTTAAAAGTGCCAAAACCGGTAATTGCCACCTCTTCTCCTTTGGCCAATGTTTTAGTAATAGTATCAAAAACTGCTTCAACGGTCTCGGTTGCCTGTTTTTTGACCTCTATTCCGACTGCTTTCATTACTGCTTCGGTAAGTCCTACTTTATTCATAAAACCCGATGCCAATATACGTAATGGATGCGAATTATACTAATAAATACGAATTCGTATTCATTCGTATCATTAGTATGAATTAGTATATTAGTATCGCATTATACTCTTTCTCGACCTTTGCTTTAAGAATTATAATAAATTATATAGGAAAAACCTAATTAAAACAATACCCCTTATTTAGCGTATTCTACCGCCCTGACTTCGCGGATGACATTTACCTTGATTTCTCCTGGGTATTTTAGCTCAGATTCTATCTTGTTGGCAATATCCCTGGCTAATTGCAAAGCCCTGAAATCGTCAATCTTTTCCGGAGTGACGAATATCCTTAATTCCCGGCCGGCTGAGATGGCATAAGCATTTTTGACACCCTCAAAACCCAAAGCAATTTTTTCCAAATCCTCCAGCCGTTTTAAATAATTTTCCAAGGTATCACGTCTGGCTCCTGGCCGAGAGGCTGACAAGGCATCAGCCGCAGCCACAATATAGGCCTCTGGACTGGCAAAAGGATATTCCTCGTGATGAGCCTCCATTGCTTGAATTACTTCTTCTCCAACACCATATTTTTTCAGAATTCTTCGGCCCAATTCAACGTGGCTTCCCTGAACTTCATGGTCAATGGCTTTGCCGATATCATGGAGCAAAGCGGCTTTTTTAGCCACCTCAATATTACAACCTAATTCAGCGGCTATCATGGCGGCCAAGTAAGCGGTCTCAATCGAGTGAATCAGAACATTCTGGCCGTAACTGACCCGGAAATGAAGCCGTCCCAACAGCTGGATAATTTCCTTGGATAAGTCGTAAATCCCCGTCTCATATGCAGCTGCCTCGCCCAATTCTATTATTTTTTTATTTAACTCTTGTCTGGCCTCCTCAACTTTTTCTTCAATTTTTGCCGGCTGAATTCTGCCGTCTTTGATAAGTTTCTGGAGAGCCGATTTCGCAATCTCTCGCCGTACAGGATCAAAAGAGGAAATTACAATGCTGTCAGGCGTTTCATCAATTATTAATTCAACGCCGGTGGCTCTTTCCAATGCCCTGATGTTTCTGCCTTCGCGACCGATAATTTTTCCCTTTACGTCTTCATCATTAAGGCTGAAAGCCGTGGTTGTTATTTCTCCGACGTGGGAACGGGCGTAGCGCTGAATGGCCGTAGTCATGATTTCCAGGCTGCGACGCTCAATTTCTTCCCTTCTTTCTTTATCCAATTTCTGAACAGTGGAAGCCAATTCCTGCTGATATTTTTCCTGGAGGCTTTTCAGAAGAAAATTTTTGGCTTGGGCAGCTGACAAACCGGTAATCCTTTCCAATTCCGAGACCGCTTTTTGTTTTAATTCGTCAATTTCCAATTTAGCGGTTTTTAATTTTTCAACATCCTGGATAATTTGGTCTTCCCGCCGCTTTAAATCCAGCGACTGCCCTTCCATCTGCTCCTCTTTTTTGAGCAGTCTTTCTTCCAAACGACCAAGCTGGATTTTACTTTCTCTTTCTTCTTTTTTTACTTCTTCTAAGAGAGTGGTGGCTTTTTCTTGAGCTTCAAGGATTATTTCTTTGGCTTTTGATTTGGCCTCTTCAATTTGCCTTTTAATCCTCTGCTCTATCGAATTAAGCTGTCTAACGGCGATTAATTGTCGGATGAAATATCCGATAACCAATCCGAGAGTTATTAATGCTCCCCAAAAAAATGGACTTTGATAAATCATAGTTTGAATATTCACGAATACTCACTAATATGATGCTCGTGTTCATATTTGTTTAAATTCGCGATTGTTAATTTCTTGCGATAAATCCATTATAGCGTTAAAATTAAAAAATGTCAAAGCGAACAATCATTTTGGTGATTTTGGATGGTTGGGGTATTGGCGAGCCGGATGAATCCAACCCCATTCATGTGGTTAATCCATCAAACATTAATTATTTAAAGGCCAATTTTCCGGCCGGGGTTTTGCAGGCCTCGGGAATCAGCGTAGGATTGCCCTGGGGAGAAGAAGGGAACAGTGAAGTCGGCCACCTTAATCTGGGAGCCGGTAAAATTATTTACCAATATTATCCCCGCATTACCTTAGCCATCCGCGACAACAGCTTTTTTAAAAGTCAGGCTCTGAAAGCCGCTTTTGAGCATGCCCAAAAAAACAACTCAGCCGTTAATCTTATCGGTCTGTTAAGCGAAGGCAATGTTCATTCCTCGTTTGAACACTTAATTGCCCTTATTCAATTTGCCGAAAAAGAAAAAATTTCTAAATTAAATTTACACCTCTTTACCGACGGTCGTGACAGTCCGCCAAACTCAGCCTTGGGATTATTAAGCCGACTTCCCAAACAAGCAAAATTAGCCAGTTTAAGCGGCCGTTTTTATGCCATGGACCGCGAAGATCATTGGGACCGGACTCAAAAAGTTTACTCTGTTTTAACCGGCGAAGGACCGATAACTAAAGATATTGAGGCCCACATTAAAAAAACCTACGAGCGAAAATTAAGCGACGAATTTATTGAACCGGCGCTTGCTGGCTCCGGCATCAAAGACAACGATGCTCTTATTTTCTTTAATTTTCGGGAAGACCGCATCCGTCAATTGGCTGCGGCTTTTATTGATAAACAATTTAAAAATTTTCCGGTTAAATCTTTCAATAATCTCTACATTGCGACAATGACGCAATATAACGATGAATTTAAGGTGCCAGTGGCTTTTCCGCCAGAAAAAATTGAAACTTGTTTGGGTAAAGTACTATCAGATAAAGGAAAAACTCAGTTGCGAATTGCCGAAACCCAAAAATATCCGCATATTACTTATTTCTTTAACGGAATGCGGGAAAAGCCGTTTAAAAATGAGTATCGAATCCTTATTCCTTCAAGGTCAATTGTTCGTCAGGACGAACATCCGGAGATGATGGCCAATGAAGTTACCACGCGGGCCATTGAATCAATTAGTGAAGGTGTTTTTGATTTTATTTTAGTAAATTACGCCAATCCCGATATCATTGCCCATACTGGTAATTACAAGGCCTGTCTTAAAGCGGTCAGGGTCATTGATGAACAAATTGATCAACTTGTTAAAACAGTTTTAGAGCACAACGCTGTTTTAATTATCACCTCAGACCACGGCAATATTGAAAGATTATTTAATCCTTTGACCGGTCTGCCGGAAACTCAGCATGACCCGAGTCCGGCACCGATTTATTTGGTGGGTAAAGAATTTATGAGGCCAAGAACCGAAGTAGAAATCCGGCGCTCAGAAAAAGAAAACACCGGTATTTTA
>Ga0210024_1002296_pt1 | contig 16460 bp, 14 predicted proteins | sample CryGeymeta201525_FD_183988 | JGI IMG/M metagenome (GOLD analysis project Ga0210024, IMG submission 183988) | Groundwater microbial communities from Crystal Geyser aquifers in Utah, USA - Crystal Geyser metaG 2015-25 (SPAdes) (version 2) | ecosystem: Environmental > Aquatic > Deep subsurface >... | reverse complement strand
TCGGCCTGCGCCAAGTTGGCCCTGTCAAGGACGGTGCGGCGGATAAAGGCTCGCACCAGTCGAAGGGGCTTTCCATCATTCGGCGCGATTGCTGCCCGCTCACCCATTCTCTCCCCCGTCATTTCGACGACCTCGGCACGATAACCGCGATGATCTCCTGCACGTCCCGTGGCGGCTCGCTATCATACGTCATGTCGGCGAGATAGGCCGACAAGAGATCGACGGTCGGTCGCGCGAGATCAGGGTAGTCCTCGACGATCTCTCGCAGGGCGAATATCGCCCCGAGCCGCATGTGAAGCTTGTCGTTATCCAACCGCTCGACTGCATCCCAGAAAAGCTCCGAGACATGCTCGCGCCGTGCCTGCGCCGCTTGCGCCTTCTGCGCCCTGGAGTGCCGGTCGGCGGCGACGGCTCGCCATACGGCGATGATCACGCCAACGACCGCCACCCCGAGCAGCGCATAGTTTCGCGCGATCTCGCTCAGTTCGACCTGCGTCAATGTCGTTCTCACACCCGCTCGATGATCGTCGCCGCACCCATGCCGCTCGCCACGCACAGCGTGCAGAGCGCGGTCTCCTTGTCCGACCGCTCGAGCTCGTCCAGCGCCGCGCCGATGATCATCGCGCCGGTGGCGCCGAGCGGGTGGCCGAGCGCGATGGCGCCGCCGTTGACGTTCACCTTGTCGTGGGGCACGCCGAACGCCTGCATGAAGCGCAGCACCACGGCGGCGAAAGCCTCATTGACCTCGAACAGGTCGATGTCGCCGATGCTCATCCCCGCCGCCTTGAGGATCTTCTCGGTCACCGGAACCGGGCCGGTCAGCATGATGGTCGGCTCGGTGCCGATGCGGGCGGTGGCGCGGATGCGGGCGCGGGGCTTCAGCCCCAGCCGCGCGCCCATCTCGGCCGAGCCGACCAGCACCGCCGACGCGCCGTCCACGATGCCCGAGGAGTTGCCGGCATGGTGCACATGGTCGATGCGCTCGACCTCGGGATAGCGCAGCAGCGCCACGGCGTCGAAACCCGGCATGGTCTGGCCCATGTCGCGGAACGCGGGCTTGAGCGCGCCCAGCGTCTGCATGTCGGTCTCCGGGCGCATGTGCTCGTCGCGGTCGAGGATCATCACGCCGTTGATGTCGCGCACCGCGATCACCGAGCGATCAAAGCGCCCCTCGCTCCACGCCTGCGCGGCGCGACGCTGGCTTTCGACCGCATAGGCGTCCACGGCGTCGCGCGAAAAACCGTATTTGGTGGCGATCAGGTCGGCGGAGATGCCCTGCGGCACGAAGTTCGTGCCCATGGCGAGGTAGGGATCGACGCCGATGGCGAAGCCGTCCGAGCCCATCGGCACCCGGCTCATCATCTCCACGCCGCCTGCGACATAGAGCTCCCCCGCGCCGCCGCGGATCTGGTTGGCGGCGAGGTTCACCGCCTCCATGGCGCTGGCGCAGAAGCGGTTGATGGTCAGGCCCGGCGCGCGCTCGTCATAGCCTGCGTAGAGCGCGGCGGAGCGGGCGATCTCGCCGCCCTGCTCGCCGACCTGCGTGACGCAGCCGAGGATCACGTCCTCGACCAGCGCGGTGTCGATCCCGTTGCGGTCGCGGATCGCCTGAAGCGTCAGCGCGGCCAGCCTGAGCGACGTGACCTCGTGCAGCGCGCCGTCGGGGCGGCCCTTGCCGCGCGGCGTACGCACCGCGTCGAAGATGTAGGCGTCGGTCATGGTGTCTTCCTGTGGTGGCCTGCGGGTCAGAGCAGCTTGTCGACGACGACCAGAAAGCCCGCAGCGGCGGCGATCATGGCGCCGAGCTTGATGGTCATGCGTTTCTCCATCGCCGCCATGTCGGCGCGCAGCAGGGCGATGTCTGCCTTCATGTCGGCGCGCAACGCCGCAAGGTCCTGCTTGGTCGCCAGCGCATCGAGACTGAGGCTCATGCCGTCGGCGAAGGTCTCGACGATGCCGGTCGCCTGACGTTCGTCGAAGCCGAACTCATCGCGCAGGCGGCGGGCGGCCTTGAGGGTGTCGAAGGTCAGCGCGTTCATGGCGTCACCGCATTGCACGTCCCCCGCGAAGCGACGGACCGCGCCATCATAGCCGGGCGATCCGCGAAACGCATCAGAAAGCCTCCGCAGGCATGTCCATCACCGGCGCGGCGCCGGAGCGGATGCGCGCCAGCCTCAGGCCCGTCTCGGGCAGGAGGCGGCTCATGTAATAGCGCCCGGTGCGCAGCTTGTTGGCGTAGAAGTCGGCCTCGTCGGTCCCGGCGTCAACCGCCGCGTGCGCCGCCCTCGCCATCATCGCCCAGGCGTGGCCGATGGCGACATGGCCGAAAAGGTGCATGAAGTCGCTGGAGCCGGCCAGCGCGGCGTCGGGGTTCTTCATCCCTTCCGCCATGAAGAACTCCGCCGCCGCCTGAAGATCCTTCGACGCGGCCTTGAGCGGGTCGAGGAAGTCGGCCTTCAGCGCCGCATGGCCCTCGTTTTCCTTGATGAAGGCGCGGATCATCGCGAAATACGCCATCAGCGGCTGGCCGCCCTTCAGCGCCAGCTTGCGGCCCACCAGATCGAGCGCCTGCACGCCGTTGGCGCCCTCGTAGATCATCGCGATGCGGGCGTCGCGCACGAACTGCTCCATGCCCCATTCGGCGATATAGCCATGACCGCCAAGCACCTGCTGCGCCTTCACCGCGCAGTCGAAGCCGGTGTCGGTCAGCACGCCTTTCAGCACCGGGATCAGCAGCGCGATCATGTCGGCGGCCTTCTCGCGCTCGGCGGGGTCGCCGTGGCGGTGCTCGGCGTCGATCAGCGTCGAGCCGAACAGCATGAAGGCGCGCGCGCCCTCGATCCACGCCTTCTGGTCCAGCAGCAGGCGGCGCACGTCGGGGTGCACGATCAGCGGATCGGCGGGGCCGCCGGGGTTGGCGGCTCCGGTTACGGCGCGGCCCTGCAGACGATCCTTGGCGTATGCGGCGGCGTTCTGATAGGCGACCGCCGCCTGCGCAAGCCCCTGCATCGCCACCAGAATCCGCGCTTCGTTCATCATGGTGAACATGGCGCGCAGGCCCTTGTTCTGCTCGCCGACCATCCAGGCGGTCGCGCCGTCATAATTCATCACACAGGTCGCGTTGCCGTGGATGCCCATCTTCTCTTCGAGCTTGCCGCAGGACACCGCATTGCGCGCGCCAAGGGTTCCGTCCCCGTTGACCAGCACCTTGGGGCAGACGAACAGCGAGATGCCCTTCACCCCTTCCGGCGCCCCCGCGACGCGGGCGAGCACCAGATGGATGATGTTTTCCGCCAGATCGTGGTCGCCCGCAGAGATGAAGATCTTCTGCCCGGTCAGCTTGTAGGAGCCGTCGGCCTGCGGTTCTGCCCTGGTGCGCAGCAGCCCCAGATCGGTGCCGCAATGCGGCTCGGTCAGGTTCATGGTGCCGGTCCATTCGCCGGAGGTCAGCTTGGGCAGATAGGTCGCCTTCTGCGCGTCGTCGCCGTGCTGGCGCAGCGCGGAATAGGCGCCGTGGGTCAGGCCGTTATACATCATCAGCGCCATGTTGGCCGCCGACTGCATCTCGCCGACGCTGAGTGCGATCACGTTGGGCAGGCCCTGGCCGCCATAGTCCGGGTCGCACTCCAGCGACGGCCAGCCGCCCTCGCGCAGCGCGTCGACGCCCGCCTGAAAGCCCTCTGGCGCGCGCACCACGCCGTTCTCGAGCCGGCAGCCCCGGTCGCCGATGGCGTTCAGCGGCATCAGGATATCGGCCGCCACCTTGCCCGCCTCCTCCAGAATCGCGCCGGTGACGTCGGGCGTGAGGTCGGCGTAGCCCTCGATCTCGGGGCGCTGGTCGATCTTCAGCGTCTCGTGCAGCACGAAGCGCAACTCACGCAGGGGCGGGGTGTAGCTGGGCATGGTCTGTCCTGTCGGTTCTGACGGGGAAGGGCGGTTATTCCGCAGCGGCGGCGCGGGTGCGATCGGCCAGCATCCGCTCGACCAGCGCGATCTGGGCCTCCATCTCGGCGATGGCCTCGTCCAGTTCGTCGCGCTGGGCGCGCATGACCCCGATGCGATGGCTGGCGCGCTCCATGGTCGCGGAGAGCTGGCGCACCTGGCCGTCGCCCGCGTCGTAGAGCTCCAGCAGTTCGCGGATCTCGACCAGGCTGAAGCCGAAGCGCTTGCCGCGCAGGATCAGCTTCAGCCGCGCGCGGTCGCGCGCGGTGAACAGTCGCTTCTGGCCCTCGCGGATCGGCTGCAGCAGGCCCTTCGCTTCATAAAAACGCAAGGTGCGGGGGGTGACGTCGAAGGCGGCGCACATCGCGCCGATGGTCGAGGTCGTGTGCGGAGCGGCGTTCTGGGTCATGGCCACGACATTGCCTTCCGCTTACGTTAACGTCAAGTCTCATTTGCGTGAAGGGCGGGTCCGGCCGGGGCCGGACCCGGTCCGCGCAACCGCGCCTATTGCGCCGCCGTCGCCTCGGCCGTCGGGGTCTCCTCCTCGGCGGGCTCGGTGCGCACCAGCGCGCGCACGAGATCCTTCATCACCAGAACTCCCACCGCCGCGCCGTCGCGCGTCACGGTGTAGTTCTTGGCGGTGTCGCCTTCGGACAGGCAGATCACGTCCTCCAGCGTCGCGTTGTGATCGACGCTGTCGGGTTCGGTGACCTTCGCCGCGCCGGGGTCGCGCATGATCGAGCGCACGCGCAGCACCCGGGCGCGATTGATGTCGCTGATGAAGTTCACGATATAGGGGTCGTTGGGGCGCAGCAGGATGCGCTGCGGTTCTCCCTGCTGCACGATCCGCCCATCCTTCAGGATCACCAGATGGTCGGCGAGCTTGAGCGCCTCGTCGAGATCGTGGGAGATGAACACGATGGTTTTGCCAAGCTCGCGCTGGATGTCGAGCAAAAGGTTCTGCATGTCGGTGCGGATCAGCGGGTCGAGCGCGGAGAACGCCTCGTCCATCAGCATGATCTCGGCGTTCGAGGTCAGCGCGCGCGCAAGGCCCACCCGCTGCTGCATCCCGCCGGAGAGCTCGTGGGGATAGCTTTCGCCATAGCCCTCGAGGCCGACCCGGTTGAGCCATTTCGTCGCCTCCGCCGCCTGTTTGGCGCGGGAGAGGCCGCGCACGGCCAGCGCGGTCGCGGCGTTCTCCAGCACCGTGCGGTGCGGCATCAGCGCGAATTTCTGGAACACCATCGACATGCGCTCGCGGCGAAGCTGGCGCAGTTGCGCGGGGGAGGCGGTCAGCACGTCGTCGCCGTCGATGTCGATCTCGCCCGCCGTCGGCTCGATCAGCCGGTTGATGTGACGGATCAGCGTGGACTTGCCCGATCCCGACAGGCCCATGACCACGGTGATCTCGCCCGCGCGCATGGCGATATTGACGTCGCTCAGGCCCAGCACATGGCCGTATTCGGCTTGCAGCGTCGCCTTGTCCACGCCGCCGCGCACCTTTTCGAGCGCGCCGAGCGGGTCGGGGCCGAAGATCTTGTAGAGGTGGCGGATGGCGATCTTGACCGGCGCCCGGGGGGTTGCGTCTTTCATGCATTCATTCCTTCCGCGCCGCGTTCACGCGCTGCAGCGCCGCCTTGGTGACGCGGTCGAGCAGGATGGCCAGCACCACGATGCCGAGACCCGCCACCAGCCCCACGCCAAGCTCGAGGTTGCGGATGCCGCGCAGCACCAGCACGCCCAGACCGGGCGCCGAGACCAGCGAGGCGATCACCACCATCGCCAGCGACATCATGATGGTCTGGTTCACGCCGGCCATGATGTTGGGCAGCGCCAGCGGCACCTGCACGCCCCACAGCTTCTGCCGGTCGGTCATGCCGAACGCGTCCGCTGCCTCCAGCACCTCCGGCTCCACCAGCCGGATGCCGAGGTCGGTCAGCCGCACCACCGGCACGATGGCGTAGAGGATGATCGCGATGCCGTAGAGCTTTGGCTCGGTGACGCTGAACAGGAAGATCAGCGGGATCAGATAGACGAACGGCGGCAGGGTCTGGAGCATGTCGAGCACCGGGATCACCGCGCGGCGCAGCCGGTCGCTGCGCGCCATGGCGATGCCGAGCGGCGCCCCCAGAATCACGCAGATGAACGCGCAGACGAAGATGATCGCCAGCGTCTGCATGGCGTAGTCGTAGTGGTCGATGAAGGCGAGGCCGCCCAGCGACGCCGCCACCAGCGCCACCGCCTTGCCCGAGCGCGCCACGCCCCAGGTGACCAGCAGCAACAGCCCGATCATCAGCCACCACGGCGCCGCCTCGACCCCGTTCAGCGCGGTGCGCAGCATCCAGCTCAGCGGCTGGGTGAGCGGGTCGAGCACGATCGCCAGCGTGTCCTTCACGTCGAGAAAGCCCCGCTCCAGCCCGCGCGTCAGATCGCGCGACTGCGGCAGCGCGGGGCAGGCGCGGTTGAGCGCGTCGAGCGAGGGGAACGGCGTGTCCCACAGCGCGACGTCGGGCGCTTCGGTTTCGCCGCGCGCGCGGGCGATCAGCTCGGCCATGGACAGCGGCGTGGTGCGCTGCTCAAGGCCGCCGTCGCACCACGGGCGCAGGCCCAGGCTGTCGAACAGGCCGGCGTAGGGGATCATGGGCGGACAGGCTCCGTGGCTGGCGTATGCGCGGGGCCTTCACCGGCCCCGCGCGCTGTGGTTCGCGTCGGGGTCAGCGGGTCAGCGCCGACAGCTTGCCGCGCGCGTCGTCGTCCAGCCAGCCGCCCCACACCTCGGGCATGGTGGTGACGAACAGCACCGCCGCTTCCTCGGCGGTGGCGTTGTTCTCCTCCATCCACGCCAGCAGCCCGTTCATCACGTCCACTTCGAAGGTCATCTTCGACAGCATGTCGGCGACCGCAGGCTCGCGCTCGCGGAAATCGGCGGTCACCGAGGTCAGCACCGGCGCGGGCGGAAAGTCTGAGACGCCGGGATTGTCCACCTGCGGGTTGCCGTTGTTGGCGTGAATCGCCTCGTCGATGTCGCCGATGCGCACCTTGACCATGTCGTAGCGACCCAGCAGGCCTGTCGGCGCCCAGTAATAGCCGAACCACGGCTCCTTGTTCTCGAACGCGGCGGCCATCGAGGTGGCCAGCGTCTCGCCCGAGCCGTGGTTGAACACCTCCAGCCCGCCCGAGCTCAGGTCGAGCGCGCGGATCAGGTTGTCGTTGACCACGCGGCAGCCCCAGCCTTCGGGGCAGTTGTTGAAGCGGCCGCCGACCAGCGCGGGGTTGGCGATTACGCCCTCGACGGAGGTGAGTTCGGGGTGCGCTTCCGCCAGATAGCGCGGAATCCACCAGCCCTCGACGCCGCCGGGATCGAGCACCGCGCCCAGCCGCACGATCCGGCCCTCGTTCTCAAGACGGGTGTAGACGTCGCTGGTGGAGTTCAGCCACAGCTCGGTCACCACGTCGGGTTCGTTGTTCTCTGCGACCGAGGCGACGGCCGGCACGGTGTCGGACGGGATCACCGCCACGTCGCAGCCGTAGCCCTGCTCCATGATGAAGGCGGCGGTCGCGGTCACGATCTGGGCCGAACCCCAGTTCATCTCGGTGATCGACACCGGGCCGCATGCCGAAGCGGCGAAAGGCGCCGAGATCGCGGCGAAGGCCGCGCTCGCGAGAAGCTTTTTCATGGGTTGTCTCTCTGTTTCTTCCAGGGCCGGGGCGAAACGGCGAGTGGGACAGGACGCCGGACGAAGCGCGCCATATTCCAGGATTCGGGCCCTGAAAGCCCGTCCGGCGCCAATCATCGAGCGTCGAAACCGGCTTGACCCGGATGTTCGGCGCAGTCACGACAATAATGATCCCACTCACCAAGCCCCAGCGAGCACGGTAACCTTAGTGGACCAGACCGAAATTGGCAAACTAATGCGGATTATTGTGTCCGGCGCGATGTCGGAGAGGGGAGACGCGGTTTTGAAACAGTGCTTTATCGCATGATATGCTGTAAGCGCCGCCGGATTTCGGCGCGGGTGTTGCGGCGTATCGCGCCGGGCGCGCGCACGAAAAAGGGCGGCGCTGCGGCGCCGCCCTTTCAGCGATCGGGAAAGCCGCCTCAGCAGCTGTAATACATCTTGTATTCGACAGGGTGCGGGGTGTGCTCGTAGGCGTAGACCTCCTCCCACTTCAGCGCGAGGTAGCCCTCGATCTGGTCGCGGGTGAACACGTCGCCCGCCAGCAGGAAGTCCATGTCGGCCTCCAGCGCGCCGATCGCCTCACGCAACGACCCGCAGACGGTGGGGATGTTGGCCAGCTCCTCGGGCGGCAGGTCGTAGAGATCCTTGTCGGCCGGCTCGCCCGGGTTGATCTTGTTCTTGATGCCGTCAAGGCCCGCCATCAGCAGCGCCGACATCGCCAGATAGGGGTTGCACGACGGGTCGGGGAATCGGGTCTCGACGCGCTTGGCCTTGGGCGACTGGGTCCATGGGATGCGCACCGAGGCCGAGCGGTTGCGCGCCGAATACGCCAGCAGCACCGGCGCCTCGAAGCCGGGGATCAGCCGCTTGTAGCTGTTGGTCGAGGGGTTGGTGAAGGCGTTCAGCGCCTTGGCGTGCTTGAGGACGCCGCCGATATACCACAGCGCCTCCTGGCTCAGGTCTGCGTACTGGTCGCCCGCGAACAGCGGCTTGCCGTCCTTCCAGATCGACTGGTTGACGTGCATCCCGGTGCCGTTGTCGCCCTTGATCGGCTTGGGCATGAAGGTGGCCGACTTGCCGTAGGCGTGCGCCACGTTGTGGATCACATACTTGTATTTCTGCAGGTTGTCGGCCTGCTGGACCAGACCGCCGAAGATCAGCCCGAGCTCATGCTGGCAGGACGCGACCTCGTGGTGGTGCTTGTCCACGTTCATGCCGATCTGCTTCATGGTCGAGAGCATCTCGGAGCGCAGGTCCTGCGCGGCGTCCACCGGCGGAACCGGGAAATAGCCGCCCTTGACGCCGGGGCGGTGACCCGTGTTGCCGCCCTCGAAACCCCGGTCGGCGTTCCACGAGGCGTCGATGGCGTCCACCTCGTAGGACACCTTGTTCATCTCGACCGAGAAGCGCACGTCGTCGAACACGAAGAACTCGGCCTCGGGGCCCCAAAAAGAGGCGTCGCCGACGCCCGAGGAGATCAGATAGGCCTCGGCCTTCTTCGCGGTGCCGCGCGGGTCGCGCTCATAGGGCTCGCCGGTGTCGGGCTCGACCACGTCGCAATGCAGACACAGGGTCTTTTCCGCGTAGAACGGGTCCATGTAGGCGGTCGAGATGTCCGGCATCAGCTTCATGTCGGACTGGTCGATCGACTTCCAGCCCGCGATCGACGAGCCGTCGAACATGAAGCCTTCGGTGAGGAAGTCCTCATCGACCTGGTTCTCCAGCACCGTCACATGCTGCAGCTTGCCGCGGGGGTCGGTGAAGCGGATATCGACATAGGCGACTTCTTCGTCGCGGATCATTTTCACAAGGTCTTCGGCGTCGCTCATGGCTTCCCCTGCTGTTTTCGGTTGCTGGTTTCAGGATCAGAGCGCGTCGGCGCCCTCTTCTCCGGTGCGGATGCGGATCGCCTGCTCGACATTGCTGACGAAGATCTTGCCGTCGCCGATCTTGCCGGTGCGCGCGGCCGCGACGATGGCGTCCACCACCTGCTCGACCTGCGCTTCGGTCACCACGACCTCGACTTTGACCTTGGGCAGGAAATCGACCACGTATTCGGCGCCGCGATAAAGCTCGGTATGGCCCTTCTGGCGCCCGAAGCCCTTGGCCTCGATCACGCTGAGGCCCTGGATGCCGATTTCCTGCAGCGCTTCCTTGACCTCGTCGAGCTTGAAGGGCTTGATCACCGCCTCGATCTTCTTCATCGCCTCCGCTCCGCTTGTTTGGGCGCCGCCTTGCGACGGATGCGCCGCGTTGGGTCAGAAAACACCGCGTGACAGTGATTACAATCCAGACGCAGGGCAAGCGCCGTCGGCGCGCGGACAAAATCGGCTTTAATGCCTAATTATAAGGCAAAATGCCTGAGAATCGGGCGATTGACGACGGGAGGCGCGGGCCATGGAGTTGCTCACCACCGAACAGATGCGCGCCGTCGAGGCGGCGGCGATCGCGGCGGGTGCGGTCTCCGGGCGGGAGCTGATGGAGCGCGCCGGGGCGGCGGTGGCGGCGGAGATCGCGCGGCTTGTCCCCGATTGCCGCGCCGGGCCGCGGCGCGCGGTCGTGCTGTGCGGGCCGGGCGGCAACGGCGGCGACGGCTATGTGGTCGCGCGGCTGCTGACGCAGGCGGGGTGGCGCGTCGCGGCGCTGGGCCTGGGCGATCCGGCGAAGGCGCCGCCGGACGCCGCCGACGCGCGGCGCGGCTGGGCGGCGCTGGGGCCGGTGCGGCCGCTCGCCGATCTGCCGCTGGTCGGGCCCGGCGCGCATGTGATCGTCGATGCGCTGTTCGGCGGCGGCCTGACGCGCCCGCCGCCCGTCGAGGTCGGCGCGGCGTTCGACGCCTTGTTCGATGCGGTGATGGATGCCGAGGATGCGGCGTGCGATCTCGACGAAAGCGCCTGGAGCGAGGCCTTTCCCAAGCAATGGCGCGTCGCGGTGGATGCGCCGTCGGGCCTGTGTCTCGACACCGGGCGCACGCGCGGATTTGCGTTGCGCGCGGGCGTGACGATCACGTTTCACGCCCCCAAGGTCGGCCACTATGTCGAGAAGGGGCCGGATCTGTGCGGGCGGCTGCTGGTGGCCGACATCGGGCTTGAGGGGGTCACGCCCGATTACCGCGAGACGCCCCTGCGCCGCCGCATCGACTTGACCGAAGCGCCGACGCTTGCCGCCGTCAAGGCGCGCGGCGCGCACAAATACGATCATGGCCATGTGCTGGTGCTGGCCGGCGGCGCGGGCCGGGGCGGCGCCGCGCGGCTGGCGGCGCGCGGCGCGCTGCGCATCGGCGCCGGGCTGGTGACGGTGGGCGCGCCGCCCGAGGCGATGGCGGAGAACGCGGCGCGGCTGGATGCGATCATGCTGCGCTGCGTGGCCGGCCCGCAGGCGCTGTCGGATCTGCTGGGCGAAGGCAGGGTGCGCGCGCTGGTGATGGGGCCGGGGCTGGGCGTGGGTCCGGCGACGATGGCGCTGCTGGAGGCGGCGCTGGCGCCGGAGCACCGCGCCGTGTCGCTGGTGCTGGACGCCGACGCGCTCACCACGCTGGCGCAGAACGAGCATGGGCGGATCGACGACATCAACAGCTGGTTCGCCCTGCGCAGCGGGGCGCGCGTGGTGCTGACGCCGCATATGGGCGAGTTCAAGCGGCTGTTCTCCGGTTTCGAGGACGGCTGGGGGCCGGAGAGCTACGCCCGCCTGTTCGGCAAGGTGGCCGCCGTCGAGCAGGTCGCGCAGATGAGCGGCTGCACCGTGCTGCTGAAAGGCCCCGACACGGTTGTCGGCTCGACCGGCGACACCGTGTCGGTCAGCGCCGCCGTCTATGACCGCGCCGCGCCCTGGCTGGCCACGGCGGGGTCGGGCGACGTGCTGGCGGGGATGATCGGCGGGCTGCTGGCGCGCGGCTGGCGGCCCCGCGAGGCCGCCGCTGACGCCGCTTGGCTGCATCAGGAGGCCGGGCGCGCGCTGGGCCCCGGTCTGATCGCGGAGGACATCCCCGAGGCGCTGCCGCGCGTCCTGCGCCGACTTGCGCGACGCCCCGCGCGCGGGCCTGTAACAACTTCTCCGGCGCCGCTTGGCGCCGGGCGCCCGGTCGGCTAAACGGCGAGACGAATACGCGGGCGTGGTGAAACTGGCAGACACGCGAGATTTAGGTTCTCGTGCCGCAAGGCGTGGGGGTTCAAGTCCCTCCGCCCGCACCACGAAGCCGAACGCCGCCGACCGATGCGAGAGGGTTTGAAGATGCAGGTTACCGAGACCATGGCCGAAGGCCTGAAACGCGCCTACGCCGTCAAGGTGCCCGCCGCGATGCTGGGCGACAAGATCGCGCAGAAGCTTGAGGCCGTGCGCGCCGACTTTCAGATGAAGGGCTTCCGCAAGGGCAAGGCGCCGACGCCGCTGCTGAAGAAGATGTTCGGCAAGAGCGTGCTGGGCGAGGCGGTGCAGGAGAGCGTGGACGACGCGCTGCGCAGCCATTTCGAGACCACCGGCCACCAGCCCGCCGCGCAGCCCGACATCAAGATCGCCAATCAGGATTTCAAGGAAGGCGACGACCTCGACATCGAGATCGCCTATGAGCAGCTTCCCGACATCCCCGAAATCGATTTCTCGACGATCACGCTGGAGCGGCTGGTCGCCGAGGTCGAGGACGGCGCGGTGGGCGAGGCGCTGGAGAACCTCGCCAAATCGGCGCAGAACTTCGAGCCGAAGGACGGCGCCGCCGAGGACGGCGATCAGGTGGTGATCGATTTCCTCGGCAAGGTGGATGGCGAGGCGTTCGAGGGCGGCGCGGCGGAGGATTATCCGCTGGTGCTCGGCTCGAACAGCTTCATCCCCGGTTTCGAGGCGCAGCTTGTCGGCGCGACGGCGGACGAGGCGCGCGAGGTATCGGTCAGCTTCCCGGCGGAATACGGCGCGCCGAATCTGGCCGGCAAGGACGCGGTGTTCTCCTGCACGGTGAAGGAGGTCCGCGCGCCCGCGCCCGCCGCCATCGACGACGCGCTGGCGCAGAAGTTCGGGGCCGACGATCTGGAGGCGCTGAAGGGCCAGATCCGCGAGCGGCTGGCGGAGGAATACAAGGGCGCCGCCCGCGCGCTGCTCAAGCGCAAGCTGCTCGACGCGCTCGACGAGAAGGTGTCGTTCGACCTGCCCGAGAGCCTGGTGAACGCCGAGGCGGGCCAGATCGCCCACCAGCTCTGGCACGAGGAGAACAAGGACGCCCACGGCCACGATCACCCGGCGATCGAGCCGACCGAGGAGCATCTGGCGCTGGCGCGCCGCCGCGTCGGCCTCGGCCTGCTGCTGGCGCATGTCGGCAAGAGCGCCGAGGTGAAGATCTCCGATCAGGAGATGACCGAGGCGGTGATGCGTCAGGCCCGGCAGTATCCGGGGCAGGAGCGGCAGTTCTTCGACTTCATCCGCCAGAACGAGGGCGCGCTTCAGCAGATCCGCGCGCCCCTGTATGAGGACAAGGTGGTGGACTACATCCTTGAACTGGCGAAGGTCGAGGAGAAGCCGGTCTCCAAGGACGCCCTGCAGGCGGCGCTGGACGCGCTTGACGAGGATTGAGCGCATCCGCGCCTTGCCGCCGGGGGGCGGGCGCATTACGACTCAGGCCGCTGGCGGCGCGCATCCCCGCGCCGCATCCGTCGCCCCCTTTGAGAAGGCCGCCCGATGCGCGATCCCATCGACGTCTACATGAACACGCTGGTGCCGATGGTGGTCGAGCAGACCAGCCGCGGCGAACGGGCCTACGACATCTTTTCGCGGCTGCTGAAAGAGCGGATCATCTTTCTGTCGGGGCCGGTGCACGACGGCATGTCCACGCTGATGGTGGCGCAGCTGCTGTTTCTTGAGGCGGAAAACCCCAAGAAGGACATCTCGATGTACATCAACAGCCCCGGCGGCGTGGTGTCGTCGGGCCTGTCGATCTATGACACGATGCAATACATCCGGCCCAAGGTTTCGACGCTGGTGGTGGGGCAGGCGGCGTCGATGGGGTCGCTGTTGCTGTGCGCGGGCGAGAAGGACATGCGTTTCTCGCTGCCCAACAGCCGGGTGATGGTGCATCAGCCCTCGGGCGGCTTTCAGGGTCAGGCGTCCGACATCGCGCTGCACGCCAAGGAGATCCTTGAGCTGAAAGAGCGGCTTAACCGCATTTACGTGAAACACACCGGTCAGGACTATGACACCGTGGAAAGAGCGCTGGATCGCGACAATTTCATGACAGCGGAGCAGGCGCGGGACTGGGGACTGGTGGACACCATCGTGTCGCGGCGCGAAGACGCGCCCGATGCTGCCTGAGGCGGGCGCCGGGCGCCGCGCCCGCGCTTGAACCCCGGTCGCGACCGTGTTCCTATGGAACATGTCGCGATTGCGACAGGGCAGGTCGGCGGCGCGTCCGCCGGCGGGCCCCACGGCCTGAGGAGACGGACGGATGAGCAAGACCAGCGCTACCGACGCCAAGAGCACGCTCTATTGCTCGTTCTGCGGCAAGAGCCAGCACGAGGTGCGCAAGCTGATCGCGGGCCCCACCGTGTTCATCTGCGACGAATGCGTCGAGCTGTGCATGGACATCATCCGCGAGGAGACCAAGAGCGGCCTTGTCCGCTCCTCCGACGGGGTGCCCGCGCCGAAACAGATCTGCAAGGTGCTCGACGACTATGTCATCGGGCAGGAAATGGCCAAGCGCGTGCTGTCCGTGGCGGTGCATAACCACTACAAGCGGCTGGCGCACGCCAGCAAGTCGAGCGACGTGGAGCTGGCCAAGTCCAACATCCTGCTGATCGGCCCCACCGGCTGCGGCAAGACGCTGCTGGCGCAGACGCTGGCGCGCATCCTCGACGTGCCGTTCACCATGGCCGACGCCACCACGCTGACCGAGGCCGGCTATGTCGGCGAGGACGTCGAGAACATCATCCTCAAGCTGCTGCAATCGGCCGATTACAACGTGGAGCGGGCGCAGCGCGGCATCGTCTATATCGACGAAGTGGACAAGATCAGCCGCAAGTCGGACAATCCCTCGATCACCCGCGACGTGAGCGGCGAGGGCGTGCAGCAGGCGCTGCTCAAGATCATGGAGGGCACGGTCGCCTCCGTGCCGCCGCAGGGCGGGCGCAAGCATCCGCAGCAGGAGTTCCTCCAGGTTGACACCACCAACATCCTGTTCATCTGCGGCGGCGCCTTCGCCGGGCTGGACCGGATCATCTCGCAGCGCAACAAAGGCTCGGCGATGGGCTTCGGCGCCAACGTCAAGGCCGAAGACGACAAGAAGACCGGCGAGCTGCTGATGTCGCTTGAGCCGGAGGATCTGCTGAAATTCGGCCTGATCCCCGAGTTCGTCGGCCGTCTGCCGGTGATCGCCACGCTGCGCGACCTCGACGAGGAGGCGCTGGTCACCATCCTGACCGAGCCGAAGAACGCGCTGGTGCGCCAGTATCAGCGCCTGTTCGAGATGGAGAGCGTCAAGCTCAGCTTCACCCGCGAGGCGCTGAAGGCGGTGGCGCGCCGCGCCATCGAGCGCAAGACCGGCGCGCGCGGCCTGCGCTCGATCCTTGAGGACGTGCTGCTCGACACCATGTTCCACCTGCCCGACATGGACGGGGTCGAGGAAGTCGTCGTCAACGAGGAAGTGATCGACGGCAAGGCCAAGCCGCTGCAGATCTACGCCGAAAAGCGCGACGGCGCGACCGCCTGATCTCATTCTGTTCGCGCGCGCCTTGATCCGCGCGCGGCGATGCACAAGTTAAGGCCAAGTGAACCTCACCTGGGGGCGCGGCGTCGCCATGCAGGGGCGCCCCGCCTTGCGAAAGGGCCAGAGCCAGATGACCGAAGTCACCCTTCCCGTCCTGCCGCTGCGCGACATCGTGGTTTTCCCCCACATGATCGTGCCGCTGTTCGTGGGACGCGAGAAATCCGTGCGCGCGCTGGAAGAAGTGATGCGCGAGGACAAGCAGATCCTGCTGGCCAGCCAGAAGGACGCCAGCCGCGACGACCCCGCCGCCGACGAGATCTTCGAGATCGGCGCCGTGGCGAACGTGCTGCAACTGCTCAAGCTGCCCGACGGCACCGTGAAGGTGCTGGTCGAGGGCAAGAGCCGCGCGCGCATCCTCGGCTACACCGACCGGACCGAGTTTTTCGAGGGGCGCGCCGCGCTGCTGGAGGAGACGGTGGACGAACCGGCGGCGGTCGAGGCGCTGGTGCGCTCGATCGCGGGCGAGTTCGAGAAATACGTCAAGCTGAACAAGAATGTGCCGCAGGAGGCGGTGGCGACCGTCGGTCAGATCGAGGACGGCGGCAAGCTGGCCGACACCATCGCCGGCCACCTCAGCATCAAGCTGACCGAAAAGCAGAAACTGCTGGAGCTGACCGAGGTCGGCGCGCGGCTGGAGCGCATCTACGGGCTGATGCAGGGTGAGATCTCGGTGCTCCAGGTCGAGCGCAAGATCAAGACCCGCGTCAAGAGCCAGATGGAGCGCACCCAGCGCGAATACTACCTCAACGAGCAGATGAAGGCGATCCAGCGGGAGCTGGGCGAGGGCGAGGAGGGCCGCGACGACGCCTCCGAGCTTGAGGCGCGCATCGAGGAGACCCGGCTCAGCAAGGAGGCCCGCGACAAGGCGCTGGGCGAGCTGAAAAAGCTGCGCCAGATGTCGCCGATGTCGGCCGAGGCGACGGTGGTGCGCAACTATCTCGACTGGATGCTGTCGATCCCGTGGGGCAAGCGCAGCCGCGTCAAGAAGGATCTCAAGCTCGCCGAGGCCGTGCTGGAGAACGACCACTACGGGCTGGAGAAGGTCAAGGAGCGCATCATCGAATATCTGGCGGTGCAGCAGCGCAGCCAGAAGCTGA
>Ga0210024_1002272_pt1 | contig 16573 bp, 12 predicted proteins | sample CryGeymeta201525_FD_183988 | JGI IMG/M metagenome (GOLD analysis project Ga0210024, IMG submission 183988) | Groundwater microbial communities from Crystal Geyser aquifers in Utah, USA - Crystal Geyser metaG 2015-25 (SPAdes) (version 2) | ecosystem: Environmental > Aquatic > Deep subsurface >... | reverse complement strand
TTCCAACAAAAGAGAAATGCAATGTTTCGGCGCTTTCCGAAACATCAAGGGTGAAGTTTCCATCAGCATTCGTTACCGTTCCGGTTGTTGTACCTTTAACAATTACTGTTACTCCGGGCAGAGCTTCCCCTTCTTCTGATTTAACAGTTCCAGTCAACTTTTTTGACTGCTGGAATAAACCTGATGAACTGTTTATAATCATCCCTTCGGGGCTTAAAATAATCTGGCGATCGTTGATTGAATAAACAACAGGTTCTCCTTCGAAAATTTCATCAAGGATATTTGCAACCCGCTTATTGTTTATTTTAACGTCAACTTTTCGTTCAACATCAATTAGTTTATTGCTGTACAGAAAATAGAATTCGCTGTTTTCCTCTATTTCCAGCAACACATCTTTTACAGTAGTATTCTTCAGATTAAGCGATAATTTTGTTGCCTGCGAATACGAACTTACCGCAAGTACCTGGGCAACCGCAAAGAAGAACAAAAATGACGTTAATTTCATAATTCTAATCAATTGAGTTAACTGCGGATGAAAGCCACCCGAGTCAACCATTTTTTCATTTTTTTCCATAATTTTGTAATGGTTTGAATTTGACAATATTTTTTTGAAATCTCGTTGTTTAAAGACAAATCGGAAATGGGAGGTGTTGGAGCACTTTCCATTTCGTTTTTAATTAGTTGGTGTTATTTCATTGGCAATCATTTTTTAAGTTAATAGTCAGATTAATTTACAAATTTATTTTGAACTTATTGTATATCTGATTAATTCAACACCTTTTTCACCATCCAAATCAATGTATTCCGTTTTATACATCAACGGTGCGGCCTTGCACAAATAATCGAGCACCAGTGGCAAAGGTTCGTTTTCGATGGTAAATGTAAACGGGTGTGTTAGCAATCGGCCGGCATCATCAGAAAGTACAATTTCGGCGCTAAATCTGCGCGACAACGTCTTGCAAACTTCAGCAAGTTCAACATTTCTGAAAATTACCTTTCCATCTTTCCATGCCACGTCAGCATCAATGTCTTTTCGTGTAAATGTAACTTTGTTTGTTTTTAAATTGAAAATAGCCTTGTCTCCGGGCTGCATCTCAACCGATCCACTTTTTTCTGAATCAGTCCTGCTCAATTCAACTTTACCATCTACTAAAACCGTTTCAACTTTTTCATCGCCGGGGTACGACTTTACATTGAATTTTGTGCCGAACACTTTTATTTCTGCTTTATTTGCAAATACCTTAAATGGAAGTTTTTCGTTTTTACTGACCTCAAAAAAGGCTTCTCCTGCTAAATGAACATTACGTTCTTTCGAATTAAACTGGGTTGAATAACTGATTTTTGTGTCGGAATTAACCCAGACTTTGGTTCCATCGGGCAGAGTCAACTGACTTTGTTTTGCTGCCGGAACGTAAACTTCAAAATACTCAGGAGCCTTATTTTTTAATATCGAATTATGCAAAAGCGAGTAAAAAGTAACAGCAAAAACAATAACCGCTGCGGCTGCAATACTTCGCCAAACCAGTTTTGATGCTTTTAAAAATGTAGATTTTGATTTTGAACTTTTATATTTACCCCAGGTTTCTTCAAATTTCTGGTGCAAATGAAACTCATTTATTTCATGGTCAGCAGCTTTATCTTTTAATGATAACAGGCCTTTAATAATTTTCCTTGCATTGGCAGCTTCTGTTTTTGTTTCAGGGTTAGCATCAAAATACCCTTCCCATTTATTGGTATTCTTCTTGGAAGGTTCTCTGACAAATTCGTTATATTCATCGTCGAACAGGAAATCGTCAATATTTTGTGGATTGCTTTTCATTCAATTCTTTAATCTATTTTATGAAATTATCACCATTTTCCCTTTGGGCATTTCATCCTCAAAATCCTTACGTATGTTGCTCAAAGCCGTGCATAAAGTATTTCTGGTGGTTTGATAAGAAACTCCCAGAATATCTGCAATCTCTTTACAGTTTAATCCTGAATAGTATTTCAGATATATCATTTCTTTTTGTCTTTCGCCGAGGTTATTTAACGAGCTAATTAAAAGTTTCTGAAACCGGTTTTCTTCATCATCGTTACCAAAGTTAGGTTCAACTCCCTGATCCAGATGAAAAGCCGGATTATCATTGCTAAACAAATCGGTGACTTTGAATTCCCTGTCATTTAAAGTTTTAAATAATCTGCGGCGAATGGAACTAAACAAATAAAAACGAATATTATCGGTATCGCTTAAAAAATCCTTTCTTTCAAGCAGAGTGACGAATAAATCCTGAATAATGTCTTCAACCAGCGCAGTATCGTTGGTATATTTTCGGCAATAGTTGTACAAAAACCGATAGTGGTTAAAATAAATTTTTTGAAATGCAGCTTTGTCTCCCTTTCGGAAACTTTGCCAAATTCTCAAATCGCTTTCTTTATTTATTAGTTTCATTAGTTAGAGTTACATTAATGAAATACAACTAAATTAATTCTGTACTATTCAAATTCAGATTTTTTTTGTTTTACTTCAATTCAAATAAAATATCTTTCCTAAACTTTCAGGAACTTTAACCTCCTCTAAATTCCGCAATTCAAGGTTCAAGACTTACTCCTTCAAAAGTCATGATTACAGGTTTTATAGTTCCGTCGTTGTTGAATTCCAGTTTGTCGATACAGGTAACACGGTGGTCGCGGTCCTCGTTTGGAATAGGCCTGCGGTGATAAACGATTAACCACCTGTCGGTGCCCGGAATATTGATTACAGAATTATGTCCGGCGCCGGTTGCTATATTTTCATCCGATTCCAGAATTGTACCGATTCGATGAAATGGTCCCGTAATTTTATCCGAAATTCCGTAGGCTACTTTGTAGGTTCCGTTGGTCCATCCGCCCTCCGACCACATAAAATAGTATTTCCCGTTTCGCCGAAACAAAACCGGCCCTTCCACATAATTTTCAGGTGTAACATCTTTGAAAACAGTGCCGTCTTCCCATGGAATAAATCCGGTAAAATCATCATTCAGCTTTGCCAAATTGCATTTACCCCAACCACCGTAAAACATGTAATACTGGTTGTCCGAATCTTTGTAAACAAACTGATCGATGGGTTGGGCGTCGTTATAGAAATCGTCAATTAATGGTTTTCCAAGGTAATCCTTAAACGGGCCACCGGGAGAGTCGGCAACTGCAATCCCGATGCCGCCGGTTTGGTTTATGGAATTGTTTTCGTCGAAATAAACACTGCCTTTACGTTGCAAATCGTTTGCCCCGAAAAAGAAGTAGTATTTCCCGCTTTTTTCAACCACCGAAGGCGCCCATAACGCTTGTTTTGCCCATTTTATGACTGTGGTATCCAAAACGTGAGTATGCTTTTCCCAGGTTATCAAATCTTTCGATGAAAAAGCATCGAAAAAAACCTGCTTTTCATAATCATCAGAAAATGTAGGGTAAATCCAGAATTCATCGCCAAAAACCAATCCTTCGGGGTCGGCGTACCATCCCTCAAAAACCGGATTGCCGGATTTTTGTACTTGTTTTGTTTGTTTTGAACAGTTGAAAAAAATTAAAATCAATGTGAGCAGGAATAAGCTGGTTTTGGTTTTTAATGCCATGGTTTATGTTTTTTTATTCCTTGGCAAAATACAAATTTCATATCACAATCCGATGTCTCAATTTAAGGGAATAAAACTGTGATTTTATTGATGTGGCTGAAGCCCTTTCTTTTTTTTGCTGCATCCGTTGACTAAAGTCAACGGAAATATTTCAAAACAAATATTTCATTTTGTTTCCTACCCTACCGGCAGGCGGGTAGCTGACGGACAGGCATTAACTCCCGAATGAATTGAACATCAGAGGGCATTCTCACATTCACGAATTGAGGGCATTCAAACATTCTCCTACTCCTCGTCCCCAAACGACACTCCCATTTTCCGGGCTTTCTGAATCAATCCAAGGCCGGGTTCCACCAGGCGTAATTTACCGCCAACTTCACCCAACGGCACGGTGGTCAGTTCGTTCTTTTTCATGGCAACCATAGTCCCGAAACATCCTTCGGCAATACATTGGGCGGCAAAAGCGCCATAGCGGGTGGCTAAAATGCGGTCCATGGGCGATGGGCTGCCACCGCGTTGTACGTATCCCAGCACCGTTTCACGGGTCTCGATACCCGTTCTATCGTCAATGGTTTTTGCCATATAACTGGCCGCACTTTGGCCTTTGGGGTGTTCAATTCCCTCGGCTACAACCACAATGGAATAAGGTTTTTTGTCTTCGTAACGTTTTTCTATATTCCGTATAACCAAATCAATATTGAATGGTAATTCCGGAATGAGGATGATGTCGCCGCCACCTGCAAGCCCTGAGTACAGCGCAAGCCAGCCGGCATTGTGGCCCATAATTTCTATTATCATCACGCGCTGGTGCGAGTTGGCGGTTGTGTGCAGGCGATCCATGGCTTCGGTGGCAATTTGCACCGCCGAATCAAAACCAAAAGTTACGTCGGTTCCCCAAACATCGTTATCGATAGTTTTTGGAATACCAACGATGTTCAGGCCTTCTTTCGAGAGCAAATCAGCCGTTTTCATGGTTCCGTTTCCGCCGATACAAACCACGGCATCGAGCCCCAGTTTTTTATAGGTTTCAATTATCTTTTCAGGTTTATGGTTCTCTTCGCCATGTTCGGCAACAAGTTTGTACGGTTTTTCACGCGAAGTACCAAGAATGGTGCCACCCAAAGTAAGGATTCCCGAAAGTTGCGCTTCTTTCAGTTCCATATAATCGCTGTTAATTAATCCCAGAAAACCGGCATTAAAACCCAGCACCTCCATCCCGTATTCAACAATAGCTGTTTTCCCTACCCCGCGAATTGCGGCATTCAAACCGGGACAGTCGCCACCGGCAGTTAATATTCCTATTTTTTTTGATTTGGATGAAATATTCATAACCTTAAATTTAAACTGTTAAACCTTTTTTGTTTTCGGTTTTCGAAATTACAAAAGAATTACCGTTTTTATTACTTTTGCTGACAACTGATAATAAAACTTAATAATTAACCATTTAAAAATTGATAACGATGAAAAGATTATTTTTAATGATGATGGCTTTAGTAATTGTTGCAGCATTGTCGTCGTGCCAGGGCGGTAAAAAACCAGCCACCGAAGAAAAAAGCGCGGTTGTAGAAGAGCCCGTTGGCCCAAACCAGTTAACTCAGAAAGAAATTGAAGAAGGCTGGGTGTTACTATTCGATGGCCAAACCTCAAATGGCTGGCGTGGAAATAACAGGCCCGACTTCCCTTCAGGATGGCAAATTGTTGACGGAACACTGCATTGCGTTGGTACAGGAACCGGCGAAGCCGGCGCTGAAAATGGTGGAGATATTATCACCACCAAAGAATTTTCAAACTTCAGGTTGAAACTGGAATGGAAAATTTCGGAAGGTGGAAACTCGGGTATTTTTTACCTTGGGAAAGAAGTACCTGAATGGCCAATTTACAAAACTGCACCAGAAATGCAGGTGCTCGATAACGAAAAACATCCTGACGCCAGAGCAGGCAAAGATGGCAACCGCATGGCCGGTTCATTATATGACCTGATTCCTGCAAAACCACAAAATGCAAAACCTGTTGGCGAATGGAACACTGTTGAAATTGAAGTTTTCAAAGGCAGCGTTTGGCACCGTCAAAATGGCGAAACAGTTTTGGAATACCACTTGTGGACCGAAGACTGGAATAAAATGGTTGCCAGCTCAAAATTCCCGGAATTAAATCCCGACTGGGCCAATGTGCCAAAATCGGGCGTTATCGCTCTACAGGATCATGGCGACGATGTTTGGTACCGTAACATTAAAATTTTGGAACAATAACCAATTTTTTCATAATTTTTAAGATTAATGTTAAATCCGGGGGTCATTGATTCCCGGATTTTTTTTTGATTATTTTATCCCCTTCAACGCCCACTCCGGGACAATATTGTTAACCACACCAAAAGTGCTTCCAATCAACAAATAAGTCATCAGGGTAACGATAATTATCCCGAGAAAATTCAGCGTAAAACCGGTGCGCATCATGCGGTCGATGGTTACCCGCCCAGTGCCAAAAATAATTGCATTCGGGGGAGTGGCAGTGGGCAGCATAAATGCCAGCGACGAAGCGATGGTTGCGGGAATCATAAACAGCAGCGGATTATCGCCGGTGGCAACTGCGATACTTGCAAAAGCGGGAAGCAACATCTGTGTTGAGGCCACATTAGAGGTGAGTTCGGTTAAAAACGACATCATGGCAACAATGGCCAGCACAAAAATAATGGAGGGTATTGACCCGCCCCAGGACAGTTGCTGGCCAAACCACATTGCAAGCCCCGATTTTTCAAACCCATCGGCCAACGCAAAACCTCCGCCAAACAACAAAACTATTCCCCAGGGTAAACGTTTGGCTGTTTCCCAGTTGATGATCTTTTCGCCAGTCCCGTTTTTCGCTGGCCAAATAAAAAGCAGCAGCGAAACAAAAATGGCGGTTGTTCCATCGTTGATATATCCGGGTACTTTAAAAAAAGAGGCCCAACCTCTAAAAGTAAAACTTCCCGAGCTGATTTCGGCGCGGGTAATCCAAAGCGCTGCCAGCGCAAGAAAAAACACAAAAACAACCTTTTCCTGATAGGAGGCCTTTCCTAATTCCCTGAGTTGAATTTTAAAGGTATCTGCCGAAAGTTCGCCCCAATGTTCTTTTGGCCTGTACATCAGGTAAAGCAATACAAAAGCCCCGGCTGACATGATAACAGTTACCGGAAAGGCAAAAAGAAACCATTGGGCAAACGATATTTCGGGCGCTGTGGGATACAAAACATTCAAAATGCGCACACAAATCAGGTTGGTGGGAGTGCCCACAAGAGTTGCAATTCCACCTATCGAGGAGCTGTAGGCAATTCCCAGCAGCAAACCAAGCGCATATTTTGAGATTTTTTCGCGGCCTACACTTTCTTCAATTTTAAAAATAATTGAAGTCACAATCGGAATCATCATCATGGTCGTTGCCGTGTTCGAAATCCACATTGACAACAACATGGAAGCAAGCATAAAACCGAAAAGGATGCGAGCCGGACTTACGCCAACAAATTTCAGGATATATAGCGCTATTCTTTTGTGGAGGTTCCAGCGTTCCATGGCCAGCGCCATCATAAAACCGCCCATAAACAAAAAAATGATGTGGTTCATGTACGCTCCCGAAACTGTTTTTCCATCAATAATGCCCAACAAAGGAAATGCGGCCAGCGGCACCAGTGCGGTTACCGGTAAGGGCAACGCTTCGGTAACCCACCAGATGGCCATTAGCATGGCAACCGCGAAAGTGCAGGTGATTTCGGGCTTACCGGGTTCCAGGTCGGTAAACAATAAAATACTTGTAAATACAATCAGTCCAAAAAACAAGCTGATCATTTTAGTTTTCCCCGGATTCCTTGTTAATTCGCTTGTTTTGACCATTCTGTTTGCAATAAAGACGAAATCTACCTGACCAAAACATGTTTTTTGATAAACCCGGGGTCTATTTCCACGCCAAACCCCGCACCAGTTGGCACTTTTACAATGCCGCCATGACTTTGCAAATCTGACGTGGAGCAAGCCAGTGGCAATTCATTGTTAAATCCCTTAAACTCATGGTAAGTACCGGCATTTGGAACTGCCGAAACAAAGTGCATCATATACAGGTAGCCCAAACCCGAACCTGAAATGTGCGGGGTACACTCCATGTTTTTTACAGCAGCCATTCGTGCCACACGCATCGAGCGAATCATTCCGCCAAAATAATAAATATCGGGCTGAACAATCTGCAAAGCTTCATTTCCGATTAACCACCTGAAATTGCGAATACTGGGTTCCTGCTCCCCGCCCGCAATTCGAACATTCAGCGAATCTGCAACTTCCCGGGTTTCCTCGTACCAGTCGAATGGAACAGGTTCTTCATAAAAATCGAATTTGTACTCCTCCATGATTTTACCAATCCGAATGGCCTCCTTAGCGTTGTATGAACCATTTGAATCGGCATAAATAACCATATCGTTTCCAAAAGTTTCACGAACCAGTGGAATGAGTTTTTCTGAACGGCCCGGCGGAATTTCGGGGTCGCTCATTCTTCCGCCAACTTTAAATTTAAGCGCTTTGGCCTGGGTTTCGGCAACCTGTTTTTTAATCCCTTCGATAGATTCCTCAGCCGATTTTCCCCTGAAGTTATTGGCCTGATAAACGGCTATTTCCGGATGATGAATTTCCCCAATCAACTCGCCCATCGGTTTTCCGGCAATTTTGCCAAGCATGTCGAGAATGGCAAACTCGATGGTGGCCAGCGGCACCCAAAGCGCCAGATTTTGAAGTTTATAGTTGCTCTGATATACATATACTTCCTCCAGCAATTGCTCCAGGTTGCGGGCATCCTTCCCCCGGAAAAAAGGTTGCAACCGCCGGGTAAAAATGGGGTACAGCGAAACCATTTGCATATTGTTGCCCACGGAAATTCCTTCAGCCCCATCTTTGGAACGAATGCGGCAAAGAAAATTATCATCAAACCGCAAAAGTTCGAGTGTATCAATGATTACCGGTTCAGAGAAAAGTTCGCGTTTCAATACCGGTTTAGAAAGAACTTCATCTAATTTGGTGTAGCGCTCTGCATCCGAAATGTTATTTGCCCGCGCAGCGCCTGAAAACAAAGCGCTTCCGGCTGATATTGCAGCAGCTTTCCTGAAAAAATTGCGACGCGATGTGTTCATGTTGATGGAGGGCTACAGCGCTGAAGTTCCCGATTTTACCGAAACCACTTTTGCATCTTCCATAATTACCTCATAAGTATATCCGTAGCCAAAATCTTTGTTGAGTATTATTTTGCCTTTTACAGTTATTTCATCGTTTAATTTTGGCAGGTCGGCGCTGGTAATGGTGAGGTCGAAATTGCCGTTATCGCTGGTGCCATCCTGGATGTGTATCCAGTTTTTGCCCATCACCTGTTCGTTTACCTTTACAACAATGCCCCTGATTTCCACCTCTTTTTCAGAAAAGTTACTGCGGTTGCCAAATATTTGTGCAACTGTAATTTCGCCTGCTTGTTTTTCGAGAGTGATGGCGCTGTTTTGCTGAATATCAACTTTGCCTTTATGACCTTCCATCGCTTTCGGCTGTGCCTGAGCAAGCGGGGTTGTACTAATACTGTTTACAAAAAATATTTCATCGAAAGTACGGTCAATTTCCTTGCTGTGAAAATTATTCATAGGAAGGGCTTCATCGTAATAATAAACAGAACCGGTTTGCACCTCCTGTTTTGAGACGGCCATCCACTTCTCGGCCATATTTTCCTTTGCCTTAATGTAAGTATAACTATTTCCCTGGATTACTTCAACCACTTCAAAAGATTTGCCGCCATCAGCTTGTTGCAAAGTTTGCACGTTTTTATTCTTAACGCACGACGAGAAAATCAACACGATAACCAACATCACAAAAATTCGCATAACTCCCTGTTTTTTAATTGTTAATATTCAATCAGAATTTAAATAATACATTATTAAGGCCCAAATATAAAGTTTTAATCCATCATTTCTTTCCGCAAAACAGGATTGAATTTATATTTCTATCCGGAATTTGAATTTTACCCGTGATTTATAAACATACGGCTAACAAGGCAAAATGAAAGGAGGTATTGACTTAGGTACTTATTTACTTTAAATTTGGTAAACCATTAAATATCAATTTGAATAATCATGAAAACGAAACCGTTTCGAAATGTTAATTACATTGGATTGATTGTTATTATCCTCATCTTTTTATTCATCTACTTCTCCTACTTTTTTATATACATTCCGCGCAATGAGGCACAGCTTCAGCAAAAAGCCTTTCGTATATTAAAGGAATACGGGAGTAATATGAATGATAAACAAAAATATTTTGAAAATCACTTCAAAAATTTTGGTGCTTTTTATGCCTGGGATTTATATGGAAAATCAAATAATGATGATATCACCAATATTATTAAAGCACTTCAGAAATATGTAATTACAGGCAATAGCAAAGGAGAAACTGATACTTCATACATCGATTTTAATGGTAAAAAGCAGTTCATTCGATTTTTCACAAAATCCTTCAGTGTAAATTCTGTTGATTTGATTAAGCGATTCTATGAAGGAGACAAAATTAATTCTCTGTTATCAATGCTTGAAGACGGATTTTTAAATAGTGTTCCTGTTGATTCGTTTATGATGGGATTAAAATTTGATGAACTTTTTGAAAATATTGTCATATTCGATGAAGACGATGTTTATTACAATATAAAACGTGATAAATGGTCAGATATTACCAACCCTTTGGCATTGCGGGACAGCACAAAAAAATTTCAGGGTGGTTTATATAAAAAACTGAATATTAGCGGTAAAGAAAAACACATCATGGTTCTTCCGATTAGTTTTATGGGAGAATGGGTATATATTGCGGGTTTTATAACGGATACGGATTACCGTAATAAAACCCGCACGCTTAACCATCAGCTAATCATTTATATTGCCAGTATTCTAATGCTTGTATTTGTGGGAATGCCAATTTTAAAAATCATCTTTATCGATCCGCTTGAGCGTTTAAAAGCCACCGATGCCGTTGGAAGCGGAATTTCGATCATGTTTGGGATTGGCCTTTTAATTATAATAGCGATTAGTTTGTTAAAAAGTCAGGTTGCCGACCGTGCTGTACAATCCTGGCGGATAAATCAAATTTCAAGTACGCTGTACTCAAATGTCAATAAAGATATTACTTCAATTGAAAATTTATATTCAAATACTATCTGGAATTCCGACCCATTTCAAATCTCAACATTATTTTTCGAAGTCCCATTTGCTTTATCAGATATGGTAGCAAAGCATTTTGAAAGCAATAAAAAATTCAAACAGGTTGACATATTAAAAAGTCCGTTCCAACTCAATGAGATTATTTTAATTGATTCGAAAGGAATTGTGCGAAAAGCAGTTACGCGAACCGCCTTTTCAGAAGTAGTTGAAGTTAACCTGGCTGAAAGGCAGTATTTTAAGAACGCCGTCAACATCAATAATTCCTGGCCAACAAGCAACGGATTAAACTTTTATATTGAGTCGATTAAATCATATAACACAGGTAAGTTTGAAACTGCCGTTTCATTCCATGCCAGTCGTTTCGATTCGTTACCGGTTATGGCTGTAACATCGGCAATTCCATCGCTGTACGACCAGGTTTTGCCAAAAGACATCGAATTTGTTATTATCGACAACACCGGTAAAGTATTATATCATTCGAAAAAAGATAAAAACCTGCACGAAAATTTTATACAGGAATGCGAGTCCAATTTCAGGCTGATAAAAACCATTGAATCGCAAACCGAAAATAATGTTAAGTTAAACTACGACGAAAAAAAGTGGCTTGCCCGGATTGTTCCCATAAAAGATACCCCGCTTTTCCACATTACCTTGCTCGATTTGAATCAAAACGATAAACACAATGCCCGTATTTTTCTGATTACATTTTACTTTTTTATTTTTTCCCTCATTTTTATGGTAGTTGCTTTGCTGACTATAATTAGAGTTCTGCGCCCTAAATTCGACCCGCAAAAGAAATCATGGATTTTCAAATGGATAATCCTCCAACACGCGAAATACGGCATTTACCGGGCATTAACGACAATTCTGGCAATTATCGTTGTTTTTCAGTTTTTGGGTATTTTTATTGCCAGTAATCCGGCAGCAAATTTAATTTATCAGTTCATTTTTATTCTTTTTACCTTATTTGTCACGTTGTTCATGCTGATTGACGAAAGAATCAAACCCGCCGATTTTCTTCGGTTAAAGCATTTCCCTGTAATTTTCATCTTCACCGTTTTTGTTTTACTGATTTTAATAATGCTTGAAAAATCAGGTTTTATCAGGTTTTTGATTATTCCTTTATTCATAGTGTTGCTGATATCGATAATCATACCGGGCATTTCAAAATTCTTCGCAAATTCTGAGCTAGTAACCGGGGATTCAAGCTCCAAAATAAAAATTAAAGTCAAAACCACATACCTTGCTTTTCTGTTTTTGTGGCTTGCAAGTTTATCGGCTGTACCCGTGGTGCAATACTATTTTTCAGTTAAAAAGCAGGAAGGAAAATTTTGGAAGCAGGAGCAGTTAGTGAAAGTGGCGCAAGAAAACCTAAAATTATTTAAAGGTGTAAACGACCGCAATGCTGAATGGTTTAAACGCATTCAGGGGAATGGTATTGATTACCTGAAAGTTTCGTTTGAACCTGTGGGTGAAACATTCGATTCATTGATGAACATCAGTAAAAAAACTGCTGTTTATGAAATGATGTACACTTCGCTGCCCGACCCGATTACAAATGGCAAAAATTATTCTGAGTTATTAAATACTCAGGATTATGTCAATAAATGGTTTACAGGCAACACATTGTTTTTCAGGCAAGGAATTGATAAAGGGGCAATTGCAGTAAGTTATTCTGACGATAAACCGCAATTTTTAACTTTTTGGTATATTCTGCTTATCATACTGGTATTTTCACTGGTTATTGTTTTTGTTTGGCTTTTGCTGAAATACCTGGCAAAAGTTTTACTTAACCTGAATCAGGAAAAACCGTTCAGTTCCGGAATTTCCTGGTTTCAAATCCTTGAAAACATGGACTCCAAAAGAATCCTTCTAAATAGTTTTGATGGTGAAAGTTTTCTAAAAGAATCTCAATTATTCCAGAGTAAAAACTCTGGAGGTAAAATAAAAGAAATACAGGCAGCCCGACTGATTTCTCCTGAATTTACCTGGGAAAAAGTATTATTAGAATCACCCGCAATAATCTGGATTTGTGGGTTTCAACAAGTTATTTACGAATTTGACAAACACGAAAAAATACTTTCGCTGATTACCGGACTGAGTCTGAATTCTGACAAAAAAATAGTGCTGGATTTGTCGTTCGACACCGATTTAATCAATGAGTTTTACGATGAATATATTTCTGCAGGCGAACTAAAACCGGAACAAATAACACAGATTTTTATACTGCGCAGAAAGTGGAAGAGTTTGTTCAACGGATTTTTAAAATTTAACGGCTATTTAAACCTGAATTTCAATGACAAAACGGAGAACCGGAGAGATGAAGATGATTTTATACGAAGAGAAAACGACAGTCCGGAAATTCAGTTTTCAGAAATCTGGAGTAATTTAACTTCGTATGAAAAAATAGTTTTATTCGACCTTGCCGATGATGGCTTAATGAACCGTAAAAATACCGCCATGGTTCAGGCGATGATAAATAAAAGATTAATAATACCTTTCCCAAATCCTGCATTTTTCTCCAACGAATTCAGGGATTTTGTTCGAAAAAGCATCAAATCGAATGAAATAAAAGCAATTGAAACTAAACTCGGGTTAAAAGGCCGCTGGCATAATGCCCGCTACCTTATTTTGCTCATTATTATTCCTTTGAGTGCATTTGTGCTTATTTCACAAGGTCTGTCAATCGAGAAAATATTTGGAATTTTTGCCGGTGGAATTGCCGCTGTATCAGGTTTAATGCGATTATTCGATAGCAGCCTTTTCAAACAGGGTTCGTAAAAACCAAAATAATTTTGAAAACGAAATTTCCCAGCCTTCTCCTTTAAGGCGAGCCTTTCCCGAGAATCGGGAGGTGGCCTGACCCACATTCATTTTTGTCGTAACACAAACTGGTTCTCAGGCCGGGGTGGTTCATATTTAACACATCCAACAATAGCTTAGCTTTCGGATTGAGCTTTCAGTCTTTAACTTTTTTCAACTTTCTTAGAACTCATCACCTTTTTCAACCCATCCAAATTCCCCTGCAAAACCTTTTCAACATCGGCGTCTTCAATATGGCCCAATATTCCGAATGGCCCGGTAAATCCGTTTTTCTTCAAAACTGAAATCATCTCAGCCTCTTTTTCACCGCTGCCAATGGGCAATATTTTTGGTCCGCCCGGATTCATTCCATTCAGATTAACTGCCCATAAATAGGGTAGCATATTTTTAACCATTTCTTCATAATTGCCTAACAAATCGTGTGCATGGTGAAAATTGAAAATGATTCCAATCTCCTTTTCCGGCAACATTTCGATGATTTTCACCAGGTTATCAGGGTTGCCAAACCAGCCGCCATGATTGTACAAGCCAATTTTACAACCCAATCTTTCTGCTTCATCACTCAAATACGAAATCATTTCGCTGGCTTTGTCCAATCGCTCATCATCGCCCATTTCGTCAAAATAATCCTCAGGAAAACTTATCCAGATTTGCGTTTTTAAACCCGTTTCCTCTAATGCCTGCAAAACTTTTTGGTTGTTTGGTGAAAGCTGGCCAATCGAATCCGATTTATCAATCCACATCCAAACAGCATTCATTTTAATTCCGTTTTCCGTGGCTATATTTATCTCTTTGGCCATTTCAGGCAGATGTTTTTCGCGCCAGTCGTAGGCATACGAAACAAAACCAAGTCTTTTAAGCATTTCTATCCGCTGCTCCGGTGTGCGGTTTTGGTTGTCGAACGGTACAATGCACCAGGCAAAATAATTTTCCATGTCAGGTTTCACAGATTGGTTTTTATCGCATGAAATTATTACGAAAAGCAAAATTACGGTCAACATAATTTGAGAAAGTGTGCGCATCATATTCATTTTTATTTTTAATGGAATTGTAAATATACAATTTCGAACCAAACCATAAAATGTTCTTTTTACTTTCGAATATTTTCGTTTTATTTGTTTTCGAAATAAAACAAAGCAAATATGCTACCAAACCAAAGAAGGGAAAAAATTCTGGAACTTTTAAAAGAGGATGGTTCAGCCAAAGTAATTGAACTGGCAAAAATCTTTAAAGTAACAGAAGTAACTGTCAGGCAAGACCTCGAAAAACTTGAAAAGGAAGGTCTTATCCATCGGGAACATGGCGGCGCATTTTTGAAAAGCGTGGAAGACAATGTAAGAAATTTCGCCCTGATGAACCAGGATAACATGGATCGGAAACAGCTTATTGGCAAAAAAGCTGCTGAATTGGTGGAAAGCGGCGATACCATCATTCTCGATTCGGGTTCCACAACCACCGAAATTGCCAAACATCTGGCCGGGAGAAAAAATCTTACCGTTATTACGAATGCGCTGAACATCGCGCTTTTACTGGGCGCTGAGCCTGGCATTGAAGTAATTGTTACCGGCGGCGAATTTAAACCACCCACCCTTTCGCTTACCGGTCAAAAAGCAGCCGCGTTTTTCGAAGGAATCCATGTTGATAAACTGTTTCTTGCCACTGCCGGGATTTCACTTCGTTCCGGACTTACCTACCCAAGCCTGAGCGACATTGTGGTGAAAAAAGCGATGATTGATGTGGCAGAAAAAGTGTATCTCGTGGCCGACTCCTCAAAAATCGGAAAAAACGCTTTTGCCAGCCTCGGCGCACTTTCACTCATCGATTACATCATCACCGATGCTTCAATCAACCAAACCGATGCCCAAATTCTGCGCGATCACGAAATCGAATTTATTATTGCCGGGGAATAAAACGAAAACAAACGAAAGTAAAATATAAACTGAACTGCAATGAACAAACTATCAACGCTTACCTTAACCCTAATAATCATTATTTCGCTGAATGTTTTTGGAACTGAACCAAAATCATATCCCGAAAAAACCAGAATCCTGATTTTAACAGACATTGAAAACGAGCCGGATGATGCCATGTCGATGGTGCGTTTTTTATTGTATGCCAACCAGTTCGACGTTGAAGGAATTGTGGCAACCACGTCGTGCTGGCAGCGAAATAAAACCGCAGAATGGCGCATTCACGAAATTGTGGATGCCTACGGAAAAGTACGCAACAACCTTGAAAAACATGAAAAAGGTTATCCAACACAAGCTTTTCTGAAAGGAAAAATAAAAAAGGGCTACCCCGATTTTGGCATGGCCGCTGTTGGTGAAGGTAAAGATTCGGAAGGCTCCGATTTGATAATCGAAATGGTTGACAAAGACGATCCACGTCCGGTTTGGATTCCCATCTGGGGCGGCGCCAACTGTCTGGCACAAGCCTTATGGAAAGTGAAAAAAACCCGTTCGGCGGAAGAAGTAAAAAAATTTACCAGTAAAATCAGGGTTTACACCATTTCCGACCAGGATAACTCAGGCCCGTGGATACGAAACACTTTTCATGATTTGTTTTATATCGTTAGTCCTGGTTATGCTGAGAACGGAGCAAACAGTTACCATTATGCCACCTGGACTGGTATTTCAGGCGAACGACATTATAATTTCCCCAGTGGTGCTGACAAATACATCGTCGATAACGAATGGGTGGATAAAAACATTCAGCAAAACCACGGCCCGCTTGGCGAACAGTATCCTGATGTTGCCTACATTATGGAAGGCGACTCCCCTTCGTTTATGTACCTCATCAACAATGGGCTGGGCTCGTCAGAGCATCCTAACTGGGGTTCGTGGGGCGGGCGGTATGAATTTTATCAGCCTTACACACGAATCTTTTTCCATGAACCCGAACAGCGGAAAATATGGACCGACACCGACGACTGGGTGGAAGTTGACGGCACAATTTACATCAG
>Ga0210024_1002271_pt1 | contig 16579 bp, 13 predicted proteins | sample CryGeymeta201525_FD_183988 | JGI IMG/M metagenome (GOLD analysis project Ga0210024, IMG submission 183988) | Groundwater microbial communities from Crystal Geyser aquifers in Utah, USA - Crystal Geyser metaG 2015-25 (SPAdes) (version 2) | ecosystem: Environmental > Aquatic > Deep subsurface >... | reverse complement strand
TTCCACTTCCATCTTTAGGCTGCTCCCTGTGACGAGATTGCTAACACCTATTCTCTTATCACAAAGCAGCCTTTCTTGTACATCCTCAACCTTCTTCAGCTAAACCTCATTCTGGGAAATGCACACCCACGCAATTGACGTAGATAACTCACGGAGGGATAATCGCAATGCCATTGGTAGATTTGCGTCCGCAAGCAACTCAGCGAAGCGTTGAAGAACTCGTTGACCATCTCAACTCGTTCAGCCTCGATCTCAACATCTCCGCGGGGGTCTGGTATTTCTCTCCCGGCGGTGGGAGATTCCACGACCGCTATGTCTCACCGAAGAGCATTGAGGAGCGACTGGACATCGCTGCCAGTCTGCAGCAATACGGCCTCAGCGCGCTGGAAGCGCACTACCCCACCGAAATCGGTGAAGACAATCTGGACCTCTGGAAGAGTTTCTCGAAGGACACGGGGATGCGAGTCGTGACGGTCATACCCAACCTCTTCTATGATGCAGAGTTCGAGTTCGGTTCCCTGTCTTCTCCTGTCGAGAGCGCCCGGAAGCTGGCGATCGAGCGGACGAAGCGCACGTTGGAACTGAACATCGAGTTCGCCACCGACTTCGCCGTGGTGTGGCCCGGCATTGACGGGTATGAGAATCCCTTCGGGGTCCACTATGCGGCGATGTGGGATCGCTTTGAGGATGGACTTGCGGAAGCGCTGGATGCCGTACCGGGAGTCCGTGTCGCCATCGAGCCTAAACCCTATGAGCCTCGCGGGGTCAACATCTACCACAATACCTCGGACGGATTGTTGATGTGTCGGGACGTGGAGGATCGGTTGACCAACGAGGCAAATGAAGCAATCCTCAATGAAGGTAACGCCCTGGTCGCAATCAATCCCGAGGTCGGGCATGTCCTGATGGGCTGTGAGGATTTGAGCTACACCTTTGCCCGCATCCTGCGGGAGGGACGACTGGCGCACACTCATTGGAATAGCCAGCCACTGGGCAACTACGACCAGGACATGAACCTCGGAGTCATTGCCCCGGAACAGGCGGAAGCAGGTCTGTACGTGTTGAAGATGTTCGGTTCCCGAGGCTACTTTGGGATTGACATCAACCCCGAGCGGATGCCGGTGCCGCGCGCTATCATCAACAACATGGATGCCCTTCGATCCATGAACGACCGAATCAACTCCCTCGATCATGAGAAGATTCTGCATTGTACCGAGCACCCGGAGAGGAACCGCGGCTATCTCGAAGCGATGCTGATCCGTTCGCGGGCGCTGCCCAAAACCAAACTTCCGGAGCTGCCGGAGTTTGAGTGATTTGTGCGGGACTTGGCCGCGTCCTACCGCATCGGGTGTTTCTGGAAGAAATCCCACATCAGGTCGTTGGCTGAGATATCGTGCGTGGACTTTCCCAGAAATGCCAACCGGCAATCGCGTCCGGGCCAAGTGTGACCGCCGCCCCTAATAGCGATGAGTATCACTTCTGCCCCATCTCTCCCCGGGCCGTAAGCGGTTCGTGTCACGATCATCCCGTCGTTGGCTCTATTCGGCTCCTTTGTTGTTACCCCTCGCTCCGGACACCCGTTGGCTTTCACCCAGGCGCTGATGGAGTAGTCCACCGAAAGGAAATCAGTTTGTGTGAGGCTCCTGTCGCCTCGTCCTCCAGCGTAGGGAGCAAACTTGTCGTCGGTACCGTGGAAGTGCATGACAGAAACAGGCCGCTTGGGATTGCAGGTCTCCGTTCCCATGGGACCACTAACGGGAGCCACGGCGGCAATGCGGTTGGAGAGTTCCGACGCCAACCGGTAGCACATCATCGCTCCATTGGACATGCCCGTCGCGTAGATCCGGTTTGGATCAACAGACACCCGTCTGCTCAGATCGTCCAATAGCTTGTCTACAAACCCAATATCATCAACATCTTCCCGAGAGGCATGGCCACAGCAGTACCCTGCGTTCCATGTCAGCATCTCTGACCGGCGTCCAGTGCCGTCAGGGTAGACGGCGATGAACCCGGCCTCGTCCGACTTATCATTGAGACCGGAGAACGTAATCATCGTTCTGCCGTTTGATCCTCCGCCGTGGAACGCGAGAACTACCGATGCGGCCTTCGCGCCATTGGAGGAACGGGGAACATGAACGAGGTAGGAACGCGTGCGTCCCTGCGCCTCCACGAAGAAGGTGTAGTCGCCGGGTTTCAGATTCTCGCCTGCCGCCAATGTGGCAACTACACAAAGAAGGATCAGGATTCGTGGCAAACTCATTTTCATGTTGCGCATCGTCAATCACCCCGACAGCATGATACCAAACCTGAGAAGACCGGGCAATTGTTGAGAACTGCGGAACCGTAAGGTAACCTGCGGCAGACCCAAACCCACAGGAGAGACGAATCTTCATGCAAGCTGTGCAACTGACACCCGATATGTACCAACCCAAAGCGCCAGAGAAACACGATTATCGGATTGGCATTCTCGGTTGCGGCGGCATCGTCCGCGGCGCGCACCTTCCCGCCTACGGGAGCTTCGGATACCAGGTTGTCGCCGCGTGCGACCTGACAGAAGACAACGTGAAAGACGCGAGGCCCGCTTCGGGTGAACCCGAAATCCTCGGCAAAAGTCCCGAACACTACGGGATGACTTATTATACCGATGGACAGGTCTACTTCTACATCTCCTCAGGCGGCAACAATGCCCACACCCCCATGACCTCCGGCGAATGGCATCACGTCGCGGGCACGTTTGACGGGAAGAAGCTGTGCCTTTATATTGATGGAGAATTGAAGCAGGAAATCGAGACTCAATACCCGGCAATCACCACATGCGAGTGGAACGTCGTCGCCGGTAAAGATCCCAACACGGCGGGACGGTTTGCCGGAATCATTGACGAAGTGAAAATCTACAGTCGGGCGCTGAGCGCAGATGAAGTGAAGAAAGCCTACGCTGCGGTCAAGTAAAGACAGCCTGCAACTTCGTCGCTGCGTGTGATCGTCGGCGCGCTTGCGCGCCTGCTACTAACGCTGATCTGGAGTAGGAAACCATGAAGTATTGGATCATGATGATGGGTGTAGTTATCGCAAGCTGTTCGACTGTCCTGGCTGACCGACCGCTGTTACTGACGGCGGAAAAGCGCATCTCGTCTCTGCCTCCCGGTTGGGGTGAGTTGTCCTTCTCCCTGCCGGAGGTCCCGAAGGGACAACAGGTGCGTCTCAGCCTGGATGCTCGCGTGGACTGGACGGACCTGGCTGGCTTCAACCCGTGGATGGTCGTCAACGTCAACGGCGCCAATCTGCGCGGGCCGAGCCTGCTGAACAAGCCGGTAGACTTTACGACACGCAACGGCGTGGACTTCGTGTGGGAGAAGGGCGGGCAATGGACCATCCTTTACTCACCCAATTTCTCCGACACCATCCGAACCCATCCCATGCCCTGGGGATTCCCCGATGTTGATCCATTCCACTTTGTATGGGGCATCACGCCTTGCGCAAAAGTCGGCGCGAATAAGATCACCATCACTCACGTTCCTCTCCTTTCGCAGGGAACGACTCTGGTATTGCGGAACGTCACGGTCGAGGTCGGCGAGCCGGTTCAATCGCTGGGTGGAGGCGGAGTGCAACCGGCTCCGGATGGCCCGCTGCCGACATACATCACCCGCGGCCCACAACGGGTGGCGATGAAGGTGTTCGTCAGCCCCAGCGGCGCGCTCCGACTGAACATCGGCAACCGGACGTGCAACCTGCTCAGCCGCACCAGCGAGCCGGAGGGCAAGTGGGTCGAGACAAACCCAGACACGTGGAAACCCCTGCCTCCACGTCAGAGCAGTGAGCCCAAATGGAAGGGCACTGGCTACACGGTCACGCGAAAAGTCACCGCGCTCGATGACCACATCCACGTCGCCGATACCATCGCCAACACATCCGACAAACTGGTGGGAGTCATCTACGAGAACCGACTCGATCTGGCACAGGCCGACAAGCCCAAAATACTGCTTGCGGGTCGCCCACCCATCGCAGAAACCTACGCTGTGGATGAACCGGGCCATCCCTCCGCTATCGCTGAGTGGAAAGAAATGGCTTTGGGCATGTTTGCTGAGGACGACATATTTCGCGTCCATGTCAGGGCCTTCCGAGAAGCGAACGCCATCGGTTTGGGCGATCCCCGCCTCGGCATCGCTCCCGGCAAATTCCACACTCTCGAGTGGAGCGTCTATCCCGCGCCCAAGGGAGACTACTATGATGTCATCAACGCCGTCCGGAGGAACTGGGGCTGCAACTTCACGATTCCGGGACCGACGCTTTTTGACGGTGCGACCGATGGCAGCAAAAGCCAGGAATACATCAGCGACATGGTCAGAAGTCGCAAGCTGAAGCTGGCCTTCTCCGGGCAAACCGACTTCAAAGGTGACGAGATCAAGAACGGCGTAGACCTCGCCGAAGGCACGGCCATCCCGCTGGCGCGTCGGTGGTGCGCCAGCGCTACAGAGTGGGTGAAGAAACTGCACGCCGCCGATCCCGATTGCAGGGCAATGGTCTACATGCACCCCTCGATCTGCACCGAGCCGGACGCGGAGAAGAAGTATGCCGACTGCAAGATACTCGACCCAAGCGGCACGCACCTTACGAGCCCCTATCGCTATCCCGTTTATGAGTACATTTCCTCCCTCGACAATGCCTACGGCAAAGCCTACTTCAAAACGCTGGAGACCATACTCAGTGAGATCAATCCCGATGGCATCTTCATGGACGAAATCTCACATGGCAGCGTCCCGCAATACGCCTACAACACGATGTGGGACGGCTGCACCGCTATCATTGACCAGAACACGCACGCGGTGGCGGGGCAATGTTCCAGCATCGTCCTGCTGGAGCAACCCTGGAAAAGCGCAATGGTCAAGTTGCTCCGAGAGCGTGGCAAGCTGCTCGTCGGCAACGGCCCTTGCTACACTCGCACGATGCTCGGTTGGAAGATGCCGGTGCTCACGGAGTTGGGCTCGTATTCCTTCCTGATCAATATGCACCTTTCCAGCCCTATCGCTCTCGGCAACCATGACAACGACAACGACGACCGCATCCGTGCGAAGATGGTCCAACGGGCGCTCAACTATGCGGGAGTCATCTACGGTTACAGTTGGGGCGACCAACCGCAGGGATTCCACTACATGCACGTGATGTTTCCCATCACTCCCGTCGAACTCCGTCCGGGGATGATCCTCGGCAGAGAACGCATCATCACGAACCGCTCGGGGAGCTACGGCTGGCCGGACGGGAGCAAGGCAGAAGTGTATGTATTCGACGGTGAGGGGAAGCCGGTTCTCAGCCCGTCAGTCAAGCAGGTTCGGCAAGGAGGGAAAGTGCTGACGGAACTGAGGATGCCGAGCGACCACTTCGCGGTGCTGGTGAAGAGGACGAGTGCTTAGCGATGCTACAGTCACCTCACCATACGCGGTCCCGCGCAAGCCTGTCACTGCTGGCTTTGGTGCTGACGGTAACCTCTGGCAGAGGTGACATCATACTTCCCGGCCAGACGCTGACCGTCGTGCTGTCGGAGAGGACCGGGCAAGTGCAGAACATCGCCGATGCCAAGGCAACTCGATTCATCGTCGGAGGCGAGGACCGGTATGATTTGGACGGCAAGCTTGCCACCGAGTCGGAAGACATCGTGACCCGCAAGCAGGCCGGAAAGGATACCGTGGCCTTTGAGTGCGTTAACATGAAGCTCGGGCTGAACGTGAGGAAGGAATTTCGGCTGAGGGATGGCGTTCTGACAAAGCAGGTGACCTACACCCGCGACGGCTCGGACAAGCTCCTCCTCAGAGTATCGTCTGAGACGAAGGTGGAGCCACCGCTATACCAGGAGGGTTACTACTACATCGCAACGGACGACGGGTATAAGGTGTCTGCGCTTCCATTCCTGGCCGGTTCGAGCGTGAAGGAAGCGATTCCCTGGACGGTTTCAACGGGGAGCTTTGTCTACTACATTCCAAAACTCGACCGCACCCTCGCCCACTACCGATACCGGGTCAACGGCCACTTCTTCTACGGCGATGCAGACCGCGCTCTGGAGTCGAAGCTTGTTCCCGGGGGTGCGGTCACTGCGATGGGGCAAGGGTTCATCAGCAAGACCGATTCACTGACGTTGGAGGGCCGGTATGTCCTGATCGATGGCGATGCCAGAGACTACCACAAGCACCTGCTGAACCAGCCGCCCTACACGGATTACAGGAATCACAAAATGCCGGAGTGGTTCAATAACTCCCGGATGTTCCTGAGCGACATCGGCGCGACGGGCAAGACCTGATCGAGAATCGCGAGACCGTGGCTCGGGACGTTATGAGCTTCCTGCAACTCCTCGAGAATGACGAGTACCTGATGGTGTTCTTCAACCACTGGACGGTGCAGGGAGACTTCCCGTATCGAGGGACATTCAGATACTACACTTACACAGACACCGGGTATAGTGATCCCGTGCCAGTTGAGAAGCTGAAGGAGAACCTCAAGTGGCTCAAGTCCCTTTCCCCAAGGATCAAGGTGGGCGGCTACGCGACCTTCACGCCCACGGCCGGCACGCCCCCTTACGACAACCACAAGGATTGGCTGATACACAACAGAGACGGCTCGGTCGAGTTTGCCGGCGACGGCACGGCCTTGGGTGGGATGCCCGACTTCTCCAGCGGCTACCGCGAGTACCTGCTTGACCAGATGCAGCACTTCCTAACCGACCTCGGCTTCGACTGGATACACATTGACTATCCCACGTTCGAAGCGGTCAACTGGAAGACGAAGAACGTCGTGCAAAGCTACGAGGTCGCGAAGTTCTATGATGAACTTGGGACGCTCTTTGAGGCGCACGACGCGGCGGTGGTTCAAAACGTTTCGTGGCTTGCCTCGCTCTGGGCGCACGGGAGCTACATGGAGTGTCAGCAACCGGATCGCTGGGAGAAGAAGGACTGGCGGATCGTGGCCGTGCCCGGTTCGCTCGCGGCGCTCTATCGCAACTACCGTCCCGGTGTCTGGTCGAACCTGTGCTATGGCACGAGAGGTATCTACGGTATTCGCAACGCCCAGACCGGAATGAAGGGATGGATCAGGAACGCGATGACCTGGTGGAGGGATACGCCTCACAGCCTCGCACACGAGAAGGTGATTGATGAACTGCTGGAGATGAAGGTCAGCCAGGCGCGGGTGCACCCATCGTGGTGGAAGCTGGAAACGGACCGGCTGGAATTGGAAGTCCTGGAACGCGGGAGTAGTCTCCTCCTGCCGATACTCCTTCACGGCGAGAAACCCTCTGAGGAAACCATGACGCTTGAAACCGACGCTCTCGGCTATCAGAAAGGGAACTTACTGTTCACCTTTGACTACCGATTGTCTCGACCCGATCCGGTGGACGTGTTCACTCCCGTGCCGTGGAAGGCGGACTACATGGAGCTACTGGGTTTCGGGGTGGAGAGGGGGATTGGCAGAGAGTACACTCACCGTATCAAGCTGGAGCCATTGCGCAACTACTACCATCTCCTCACTCAGGTCCCCGCGTGGGTCTATGCCTGCAACGGGGAGCGGACGCCATTCCTTCTCCCGGAAACCAGGGGAGTCAAGGTCACGGGCGCGCTGCCGCTCGGAGCGTCGAGCTATCGGCTGGTGGTGGAGAACCAGAACGCTGCGGCACAGGTACTGGCGTATCTGCCGCGGACGTGGGCGCGCTCCGCTGTGACGATCAACGGCAAGCCGACACAGCACAGCCTCATCAACTTTCTGAGTGAGAGAGCCTGTCTGGTGGACGTCCCCTCGGGCAAGTCGGCAATCGTCGTCTCGGCAGCAAAGGGGTCACCCGGTGACAAGCTGACGGGGGCGAACTACAGCAATCCCTTCGAACTCGTCTGGCATGACGCCGCGCAGAGGCTTTTCTACTACAACATCGAACACCGCGCCTACGAGGAAAACGGCATGAGCTGCGTTGCGCTGAAAGAGCGAGGCCCCGGCGGCGGCTCCGCGGACTTCCACATGGCGGCGAAGGAAAAAGCCGGGGGAATCAGCCTGAAGATGAAGGGAGAGAACACCGGCGGCAGAATCGAGGTCGCCCTCTCCGCTGGAGACACCTGGACCTGCGAGATCAAGGATGACTTCATGGGGTGGAGGGCATTCAACGTCTACAGAGAGCAGATGAAGCCGAGCAGCACGAGAAGGAAATGGGATGTGACGACTCTCCTGTCACTGCGTGCGTATCCTGTGGGCGGCAGAGAGATGCGCGTCGCTGATATCCACCTCCTCCCAGCGCGGGAAGGCGACCTGCCTGTATCCGGCAAGATCGCGAAACGAAGTCTGTCCGTGTTCAGGACCTCCGCTCCACCGGTGATTGACGGCTACGGAAACGACCCTTGTTGGGCGAAGTGCGAGACCGTGACGGATTTCTACAAGTACTCGACCGAGAGTCCTTCGGATTCCAAGTCCCTGGTCCGAGTCTGTTACGATGACAGCAACCTCTACGTCCTCTTCGACAACCTCGAGCCGATCACAAGCCTCGCTGCTTCAGCAACGAATGAGTTCCAGGTCTTCACCAGCGACCACGCTCATCTGTTCATTGACCCGTTCAGGGATCTGGCGCACTACTACGAGATCGGCATTGACACGTCCGGCAAGATTGCCGATATCAAGAACGGCGACTCCGGCTGGGATATCAAGTGGAATGGTGAATATGAGGTCAAGACCGGTCTCAACTACAACGTCGGCTGGATGGCCGAAATGCGCATCCCGTTCAAGACCCTCGGCAAAAGCCCGAAGACTGGCGACGTGTGGGGAGTCACCTTTGCCCGCATTGACAACTCGAAGGAGTTCTCGGTGTGGACAACGGGGGAGTGGAACGATCCGGCGGGGTTTGGGGAGATGCTGTTTGGAGGTGAGGGCAAGTGAACAGTGTTCAGTTTTCAGTGATCAGTCGTTTAGGGAAGCTGCTCCTTCTTGGCTGGATTGTGTTCTTCACTGTGCCATCATGGGGCGAGGAATCGGACAGACTCCGCATGACGGGTGACGTTCTCTTCCACTGCTCCTTCGATGGCACGATTACGCCGGAGGTTCACAAGGGAGAAATAGGTTCCACAACGGCAACCGCCGCCGAATACACCAAAGGGATCAAGGGAAAGGCTCTCGTTACCAGCCACTCGAAGGGAATTTCCTTCCCCACCAAGAGCAACATCAGTGTCGCTCAGGGAACGATAAAGTTCTGGGGCATGCCGATGGACTGGCAAGCGGGGGATGGTCTCTTCCACCACTTCTTCCGCATCCTCGACCAGAAGCCGGAAGGAGCGAAGGATGCACGTGCGTTTGACCTCATTCTCTACAAGTTCTGCGAGTGGGACAGCGTGGTGGCTTTCGGAATGTGCGGCGAACTCACGAGTTCGAACCTCCTGCAAATCCCGATGGACAATCTGTGGGCGCCGAAGAAGTGGCACCAGATCGTCTTCACATGGGACAAGCATGGAGCGTGTCTCTACGTTGACGGCAAAGGCAAACGTCAGAACTACCTCCGTGGCGCGCCGGATTCTCTGTTTTCCGAGAGCTTCATCGTCGGGGGGCCATACTTTGTCGAGAACAAGACCTCGACGGCGATTGATGAGTTGACCATTTACACCAGCAAGCTGTCCGCCCAGGAAGTGGAAGACATCTACAAAACCGAACTGATCGAAAGTGTGATGCAAAGATGAGGACGATTCTGAATAGGAACCTGGCAATGTTACTGACCACAGCGATTCTAATGGCCGCGACGGTGGACAAATCGTCGGCAATAGTTCTCACGAAGGAGCAGGTTGTCAAGAAGAAGACCACCACGGAGCTGTCCTTCGACCTGCCGGAGGCAAAAGAGGGGCAACAGGTGTGCCTGTCGCTTGATGTGCGTGTGAACTACCCCTACTGGTGCGCCAACAATCCCGCGATGACGATGGAGGTCAATGGCAAGCCGGTCGTCGGGCGGGACCTCATCAACAAGTCACTGGACTACCAGTGCAAGAATGGTCGCGAGGCATTCTGGACGACCCCCAACGGCAGCTCATGGTTGCTGTTCAGTTGGCCGGATTTCTCTGTGGAAAAAGTGAAAGCATTCGACTCACCCTACGCGCTCGCCGACACCGACCCTTTCCATTTCGTGTTCGACATCACGCCCTACGTGAAACCGGGGGCGAACTCCATCAAGGTCTCTCATGACGAGATCCTATCGGAAGTGGATCACTATCTCGTTCTCCGCGACGTTCAGGTCGAGGTCGGCGATCCCGTGGAGTCACGGAACCTGACCACAGTCGTCAGACCCGCGCCCACCGGTGACCTGCCAACCTACGTCCCGCACGGAAGGCAGCAGGTGAACATGCGGGTGGAACTGAGTGAGCGCGGACTAATCCGGTTGACGGTCGGTCGGCGAAGCTTCGTCATCGAGTCACGCACCACCGAATCGAACGGCCAGTGGAGAGTTGCGGGAAAGGAGAACCCGAGAGCGATCCCGCGTGGCAAGAGCTTGACCGTCAAATGGCGGTGTGACAGATACGTCGTTACCCGGACGGTGAAAGTGTTCGACGACCATTTCTTCGTCGCCGACACCTTCACGAACACTGGCAAGGAACTCCTCGGCGTGATGTTGGAGCACACGGTCCGCTCGTCGAATCCACCGCTTGACGTGAAGCTGGGTGGGCGACCTCCTTTCGCCCGCTTTCAGTGCGAAAGCGGGGGCGCCAACCCGACAGCCGTGGCGCGCTGGGCTGACCTGGCGGTGGGACTTGTCGCGGAGGACGACATCTTCCGCGCTCATATCAACGAATTCGCCCATGATGACGCCTTCGGTCTGGCAGACCACGAGTTGGGAATCGAGCCGGGGAAGTCGCACACACTGGAGTGGAGCGTCTACCCAGTTCCCAATGGCGACTACTGGGACTTCATCAATGCCATTCGTCGCAACTGGGGATCGAACATCACGATCCCCGGCCTTCATGTGTTTGTAGACTGGTCGTTCCACACGCAACAGGATGACTGGTATCGCAACTGGGTGCGCAGCCGTGGTCTCACGATGGTGACCGCGCCGGATGCCATGTTCGAGGACGGCAAACCGGCGATGGGCACAGCCATAGCGATGGCAAAGCCCTTTTGTGAACGCACCGCTGCCTGGATAGACAAGGTGCATAAGGCAGCACCAGAGGTCAAGTCGCTGTTCTATATCAACTGCACCCTTTGCACCGAGCCGGGCGCGGTCGAGAAATACGCTGACTCGAAACTGATAGATGCTTCAGGCAATCAACAGACCATGTCGGCCGGTTGCAGGAGCGGCGGTTACATTCCCGCTCCTCTCTTCGTCTCCACCCTCAACAACTCCTACGGCAAGGCGATGATGGAGACCGTCAAGTACATCGTGGAAGAAGTGAAGCCTGACGGCCTCTACCATGACATTTTCAACTCCGGCGGCTATGGGGCAAAGGCCTTCGGCATCGAGTGGGATGGCTGCACCGTGAGAATCAACCCGGACACTCATGAAGTTACCGGCAAGTGTTCCAGCGCCGCGCTGCTCGAACGCGATTGGCACGTGGCGCTGGTGAAGTACCTTCGCGACAGGAAGAAGATCATCTTCGGCAATGGCCCGGGCGAAACCCGGACGCGGACAAACCTCAAGGTCCCCACGTTTGAGGAGACCTACTTCAGCGCCTCCGTCGTGCGCGATACCCACCTCAGCACACCGTGGGGATATGGCAACCTTCCGTGGGCCGATCCCTCGCGCGGCTACTATACTCCTTCCGGTTGAGAATCGGCGGTTTGCGTTTGATTTGGATCGCTGCGTAAGATCAGTTAAAGTAGTGGTAGTTTGCCGGAACAGACTTGGTTGAAGCAATCATCGCACCAGAGGTCGCAGCCCATGAAACGCATCGAATTCACCGAAGAACAGATCGAGCAATTGTCGTACGAGAGTATACACGCCTACCACCCTCTTGTTCGCCGTCGCATGCAAGCCTTGCTGCTGAAGTCGCAAGGGGTGCTACACCAGCGCATCGCCACCGTTTTGGATCTCAACACCAGCACTGTACGAACCTATTTCGATCGGTACTTGGAGGGCGGTTTCGACGCCCTGCAACAGGTGAGCTACGCGGGGAAGCCCAACCTTCTGGAGCAGCGCAAGGACGAGATTCTCCCTGCACTGGAAGCGAACCCATCTGCGACCCTGAAGGAAGCCCAAGCGACCCTTGAAGCCGTGACGGGTCTGAAAAGGTCTTTGTCGCAAGTCAGTGCCTTTCTAAAAAAAACCGAGTTTTCCGTCGCAAAGTGAAGTCCGTGCCAGCGGCTGCTAAACCTGAAGAACAGGAAGCGTTTCTGGTGGAGACCTTGGAACCCTTGATCCACGAGGCGCAGCAGGGGTCTCGGCAACTCTATTTTGTGGATGCGGCCCACTTCGTTCTGCTTCCCTTTTTGGGATACCTCTACTCCAAGACGGTACGCTTTCTCCGCGGCTCCAGCGGACGGAAACGATTCAGTGTCTTGGGAGCTCTCAATGCAGTGACCCAGGAACTGGTCACAATTACCGATCATGCTTATATCAACGCCCTTTCCGTTTGCGCTCTCTTGGAAAAGCTCCGTGCCAGTTGCCAGGATCTGTCGCTTACAGTGGTGATGGACAATGCGCGCTACCAGAAATGCACCGCTGTCTCGGAAACGGCAATGCGCCTCAATATCCAAGGGGTCTTCCTGCCTCCTTACTCGCCTAACTTGAACCTTATTGAGCGCCTTTGGAAGTTCGTCAAAAAACAGGTGCTATACAACAAGTTCTACAGCAACTACGACCACTTCTGCACGGCCATCTCAGACTGTCTGAAGGAAACCCACACCACGCACCGCAACTCTCTCAATACCTGGCTCAACCCCAAATTCCAGACCTTTGAAAGGGGGTGTTTTCAACCATAACGAGTATAGATAAAGTGATGATTGTGACGAAAATCAGTGGCAATGTTCTCCACATCTGCGTATTCCCCTTTCCTATTGGCTATGAGTGAACACGGTTAAACGCTCCCGGATCCCCTTCTTCGTTTCTTCGCTAACGGTCACGGGGCACTGTTGCAGCAAATCACGGTAGACCGTGGTGGCTTTCTCCCTTTCTCCCATTTCAAACCACGTATCCGCCAGGCTATATTGCGCAGACCATCGCTCGTTATCATCGCGAGCATCCTTCACCGCCTGTTGGTATAGTTCAACGGCTTCCGTGTATCGCCCCAACGCGCGGAGACATAGGCCTGCACCGTGTTGGGCAGAGAACCTGTAGTAAAGGCGCTGGGGGAAGGACTTGAGGGTGAGACGGGATACGATATCCTGAAAGATGGCAAGCGCTTTGATAAAGTCTCCTTTCTCCTCGTAATATTGGCCGACCTTCAGAAGCGCGCCCGGGGCATAGAGCATCTTCCAGTTCTCGGAGGACTTCTGCCAGGCTTGAATCGCTTCTTCGTCGCAATGTTGTCGCCTATAGAAGTCACCCAGCCGATCCCACATCCGTTGTACATAGTCTGGATTGTCCTCGTTAAAAGCCAGCCCTTCCTTCAGCGCCTTTTCGGCGCCTGCCAGGTCGCCTGCATTCTGGCGAAGGTAACTGATGGTCAGAAAGATGAACCTGCCTTCAAACGATTTCGAATACTTGTCTCTCAGCCAGCCGATCCATTCTTCAGCTCGTTTCGTGTCCCCGGCGCGAACCGCGTAACCGATGAGATATCCGAGGGCGCTCGAGGCTCTCGTGTGGTCAGGGCATTCATGCAGAACTCCTCGGTATGACTCCACCATCTCAGCGTCTCGATTCAATCTCTGGTAGGTATATCCCAACCAGAAACCTGACTCACAGGCAAGCCGGGACTTGGGCGACAGCTTTCTCGATTGCGAGAACTCTCGAATCGCGCCCTCGAAATCGTTCTTGTCAAAGGCGGTCCTCCCGGCGCGGTATGCAATATTTGCTTTCACCTCGTCAATCCATTTCGGATCTGCAGTGGGATTCTTGGCAAGCCAAGCTTCCGCAAGTGCCGTCTTCGCCAAAAACGCCGCCATGCACGCATGGCGCCACGCGCCGGTGTGCAACGGTTCCCCCGTCGAATCCGCAAAGTTTGCGTCCACAACTCGCTGGTAGTCGAAGAAGGCGCTCCCCGGGTCGTCGCGGACCTCTCGCAACGCCCCCAGTTTCAAGCAGCTTCGCGCCACCCACTCCGTGGCTCGCTCGCACCCTTGGACAACCTCGAGAAACTTCGCCTCCGCCTGCTTCGCTTTCCCTTGTCTCTCGAGTCCTACCCCCTCTTCATAAAGCTTTTGAGCCTTCTGCGCGGTGGTGAGAGGTGGAGGCTGTTTCCCTTCCTGAGACTGCGCGCCGAGGGGCGAGACGATGGCGAAGAACGCTGCAATCCAAACGCCCTTACCCCTTCCTTGGGCATCACGAACCGTGCTTCTTATTATGCGGATTAGCTGCCAATTCTGCATGACCCTCGTACTCCCTACTGTCTGCACGGGGATGGTCCTGCCGTGCAATACGCGCCACACCCACAATTGTCGCCAACACCGCATCCATCGCTGGCGCAGGTTTTCGTTGCGCCATTGCACGGCTTGTAGAGGGCTGCCTTCTTGCACCGCGTTTTCGTTGCGCAAGAATGATTGGTGCAAGGTTGGTCAGTGCAAGTGCAATCTGGGTCGTTGGGGTCACCGCATTTTGTCTCACACGTGCACCGACACATTGACTTTCCGCAACCACAAATCTTCTCCTCCGAACCGTCGCATGGCTTGTAATCACCCAAGTACGCGTTGCAGTGGTCCTTCGATTCACAGAACTCCGTTGCCTGCGTTGGACAACCATTTCCACCACATCCGCAGGACTTGCTCCCCTTCCCTCCGCACGGCTTGCAAGGATGCCCAGCCGCGTTGCACCGATCCTTTTGCTCGCAGGTCTGCCCCGATTCGTTCTGGCACTCCGACCCCCCGCACTCACAGGTGTCCTGACCTTTTCCCCCACACGGCTCGTACGGTCCCGCCGCGCCACTGCACACGGTTTGCGCCACGCACGTCTCGCGGGTTCCCGTCGGGCAACCGGAACCCGCGCAGGTGCAGGTCATTTGCGTTGTGCCGTTGCACCACGTCACCTGAGTAGTGTCGGAAGTGTCGTCATCGGGACAACCGCACGCGTCCGAGCAGTTGCAGTTGACGATCTCGCCGAAAGATGGTGTCGCAAGAAATAACCCCCAGAGGATCGGCAACACCGACCACAAACGTGATTGCAGTTTCATTCTCTTTCCCTTTCTTTCTTTCTGCTCTTCGCGTCCTTTGCAGATGGCTATTTGCCGACCACCAACGTCAACCCCGACGAATAAGAGAACGTCGTCGTCTCCATCCGCCGGATGCGGTCTTCGGGGATGACGTTCTTCTCACCGTCTAACAAGGTGAGTTTGGGCAGAACGGAATCGTCTTTCAGTGTTCCGCTGATCTGAAATACATTCGGAATCGCAATCTTCCCCGCTTGCGTCGGTGTTACGGCGATCTTAAGAGTGATTCGCTCCGTGCCCGGTGACAGCGGCTTCGTCAGCGTCCCTTTCTCGGAACCGCCCGAACCGCACCCCCCCGCCGCAACCTCCTCCGCATCCAGCAGACGCAACCTTCAACTCCTTCCCCCACTGCAACGCCTTCAGGCTCAACAATGGCTTGCCCTTCGCGGCCTTCGCGGAGGACGAATGTTCGCCACATCCCCCACCACCGCCGCCACACCCCGAACCGCAACCGTCCTTCGCCGCGCCTGCTTTGGCAGCAACCGGCTTGGTTACCGCTTGGTTACCGTCTGGCTCAGGTTCATGGTGAGAACCGGTTTCTCCAGCAACTCCGTAGACTTAACCGTTGCCGACAGTTCCACCACGTTCTGCTTCCCCGCCTTCAAGACGCCGGGTTTCACCTGATACTGCACTTCCACCCACCGAGAGGGATCGATGGATTCGCTGACGAAGGTGGACGGAATCGTCACCGTGCAGGCGTTACCGCACGCGCCATCACACTTGCAGGCGCCGCACTTCCCATCCTCACGCCACGGCGCTCCGGGGAAATCAACGAGGTCATATTCCAGAACCGGGTTAGCAGATTCGGAAGTCAGGCGGGCAGGAATGGAATACTTGTCGCCATAGATGGTTTTGGTTTCGAAGGTTTCCAATGTCGGTTTTGCGGGTTGCCACCGGGAGGCAACGTTCTCACGCAGGACATAGTGGAGCTTCTCATCTTTGCCGTCTTCGCAGATGACACTGAGAGAGACTGCGCTGGAGAGGTTCGCTTTGGGCTCGTTCATGCCTTGGTATGAAAAGCGGAGACTGCTGGTCGTACGGAGGTAGCGTATCGGTAGTGCTGACAATACAACTTGATGAATTCTCTCATCCCCAAACGCGGACCTTCCGCCCTCAATAAACAGTAGACAGGGGCCGGCGAAGACAATTACAGAAAAGGGGGGTATCCACTTGACGCAAGTAGCCCCTACATCTCGTGGTGACCGCCCACAAGGTCAAGGTCTCGGTACGGAGTGACGGCGGTCGCGACCGCCTGTTGCATCAGTCGATAGAACAGCATCCCGCGCGAT
>Ga0210024_1002264_pt1 | contig 16613 bp, 11 predicted proteins | sample CryGeymeta201525_FD_183988 | JGI IMG/M metagenome (GOLD analysis project Ga0210024, IMG submission 183988) | Groundwater microbial communities from Crystal Geyser aquifers in Utah, USA - Crystal Geyser metaG 2015-25 (SPAdes) (version 2) | ecosystem: Environmental > Aquatic > Deep subsurface >... | reverse complement strand
CGCCAGCTATCTGGCGAGCGCGCGCGCCACGGCGCTTGGCGCCCAGCCGCTGGCCTGCTTTTGCGCCGCCACGTGGCCGGTTTTTACTCCGCCGTTGACACGCGAGCTGCGACGGCGTCAAGATTGGCTGCGGCGGTTCATCCCCGCGCCTGCGGGGAACGCGACTGCATCGCACCTCGTCCACATGAAGGATACGGTTCATCCCCGCGCCTGCGGGGAACGCGACCCGCTTCTACTTCGCGCGCGCGGCCGGACCGGTTCATCCCCGCGCCTGCGGGGAACGCGCGCGCGCCGCCCACGCCACTTGCATCGACAGCGGTTCATCCCCGCGCCTGCGGGGAACGCCCGAACCCAAGATCGTGCATCTCGCCTAGCGCCGGTTCATCCCCGCGCCTGCGGGGAACGCGCGCCGCCCGAGGTTGCGGAAATCTGGTATCTCGGTTCATCCCCGCGCCTGCGGGGAACGCCTCGAACACAAGATGGCGATGGATGCTATCGGCGGTTCATCCCCGCGCCTGCGGGGAACGCACGCCCGCCGCCAGGATCATCGCGGCTGCAATCGGTTCATCCCCGCGCCTGCGGGGAACGCATCGCGAAGGAAGCTGCCGACGATGCAGCATTCGGTTCATCCCCGCGCCTGCGGGGAACGCGCCAAGCGCGGCTCGAGCAGCGGCGCGAATTTCGGTTCATCCCCGCGCCTGCGGGGAACGCGCGATCCGGTCGATGGAATCGCACCGCCACTACGGTTCATCCCCGCGCCTGCGGGGAACGCCAAGACTTGGTTGTGGCGGCGACAACGGCGAGCGGTTCATCCCCGCGCCTGCGGGGAACGCGGGAAATGGGTTTCGGGCGATTCAGAAAGCGGCGGTTCATCCCCGCGCCTGCGGGGAACGCTCCCGCTGCGCGTCGCGGCTCATGCTTGCAGGCGGTTCATCCCCGCGCCTGCGGGGAACGCGCGGGTCGTTCGTTTATATCGACGTCTGACGCCGGTTCATCCCCGCGCCTGCGGGGAACGCGAAGCTGACAGGCGGGGTTGTCCCGGCTGCGGCGGTTCATCCCCGCGCCTGCGGGGAACGCTATCTTCCATCGACATCTAGCTGATGCGCGCTCGGTTCATCCCCGCGCCTGCGGGGAACGCCACTGGCAGTCGCAATCGGACCAGAAAAACATCGGTTCATCCCCGCGCCTGCGGGGAACGCGCGCCAGCCGTCGCTCGATAAGCTGCGAGAGGCGGTTCATCCCCGCGCCTGCGGGGAACGCGATTCCTTGAAGCGAAACTGCGTCAGGATGGTCGGTTCATCCCCGCGCCTGCGGGGAACGCACGCTATCCCGATACTCCTGCTCCGGGTCATGCGGTTCATCCCCGCGCCTGCGGGGAACGCTGCCGCCGTTGTCATATCTGGCCGAGGTGAACCGGTTCATCCCCGCGCCTGCGGGGAACGCGACGCTTGTCACCGCATTGACCTGCGCGCCCGCGGTTCATCCCCGCGCCTGCGGGGAACGCCCGTTGTAGCCATGGGCAAACGTCGCCCAATCCGGTTCATCCCCGCGCCTGCGGGGAACGCCTGTTCCCGACGAGGCTCCCGACCTGCATGCGCGGTTCATCCCCGCGCCTGCGGGGAACGCCGTGACTGGCCGATACACGACGCCCGCGATTGAGGTTCATCCCCGCGCCTGCGGGGAACGCCGCCCTGCCACCGCGCCCATGCATCCGCCTCACGGTTCATCCCCGCGCCTGCGGGGAACGCAAGTGCAGCCGGGTCAACCAGCGGCGAGCGGTCGGTTCATCCCCGCGCCTGCGGGGAACGCCAGGCCGCGCAGATGTATGAGCCGGAACCCTCCGGTTCATCCCCGCGCCTGCGGGGAACGCCCGGTGTGCAGGACGCCGCAAGCGGCACACGGCGGTTCATCCCCGCGCCTGCGGGGAACGCAAAAGCGGCAAAAACAGGCACGACAACTATAACGGTTCATCCCCGCGCCTGCGGGGAACGCTTTGTGAGACGTTTAGGGTCTTGGATGGAGGCCGGTTCATCCCCGCGCCTGCGGGGAACGCTCAATCGCCGCCATCAAGACGGAGACATCAATCGGTTCATCCCCGCGCCTGCGGGGAACGCGTGACTGGCCGATACACGACGCCCGCGATTGACGGTTCATCCCCGCGCCTGCGGGGAACGCGCAGGAACACGGCGTCTATCACGCGCTCCAGCCGGTTCATCCCCGCGCCTGCGGGGAACGCGGTCCATGGCATCTTCGGTCATTACTCGTCCCCGGTTCATCCCCGCGCCTGCGGGGAACGCCCTGGCGCGCAGGATTGAAAATCGAAATAGTCCGGTTCATCCCCGCGCCTGCGGGGAACGCCTGACGAGGTTGTCAATTTCAACGGTGGCGATCGGTTCATCCCCGCGCCTGCGGGGAACGCCGCGTCAGCGATGTCGCGGATCGCATACTGGCCGGTTCATCCCCGCGCCTGCGGGGAACGCCGGCTGGCTTGAGGACGAGAACGGCAACATGACGGTTCATCCCCGCGCCTGCGGGGAACGCTCAAGCCATTGCTCATAGGGCCGCATGTTGACCGGTTCATCCCCGCGCCTGCGGGGAACGCGTAGCCCGATGATCCCATTGCGCACATCTGGTCGGTTCATCCCCGCGCCTGCGGGGAACGCTTACCGTCACACCCAATCACCCCGTATTGACCCGGTTCATCCCCGCGCCTGCGGGGAACGCTCAGGTGCTGGCGTCGCACAAGACGGCGGGCACGGTTCATCCCCGCGCCTGCGGGGAACGCGCCGCGCAGGCGAACGCGGTCACCAAAGAGGGCGGTTCATCCCCGCGCCTGCGGGGAACGCTGCGGTTGATGGCCAGGCTAAACCGGACAAGGCGGTTCATCCCCGCGCCTGCGGGGAACGCGATGTAAGCGCGGCGTCTGTGACCGCCTGCGGCGGTTCATCCCCGCGCCTGCGGGGAACGCAGTTCCTGGCGCCCTAGCCGCGTCCCCTCATACGGTTCATCCCCGCGCCTGCGGGGAACGCAGTTGGTCGTGACGGCGCATGAAGGAGGAGGGCGGTTCATCCCCGCGCCTGCGGGGAACGCCAGGCGGGCGGCGATTTGGTCATCGGTCATGGCGGTTCATCCCCGCGCCTGCGGGGAACGCTCGTGTTTAATGTTGCCTAGCAGCGCGTCGATCGGTTCATCCCCGCGCCTGCGGGGAACGCCCGCCATCTTTTTCGCGTAGGCTATCCTGCGGCGGTTCATCCCCGCGCCTGCGGGGAACGCCCGCACGAATCACACGCCACCTGAGCGGGTTCCGGTTCATCCCCGCGCCTGCGGGGAACGCCGCTCAGACCATCCGTATTTCTTCCCGCGAACCGGTTCATCCCCGCGCCTGCGGGGAACGCATGGTTTCCGCCGATGGGTAACACCTGCCGCTCGGTTCATCCCCGCGCCTGCGGGGAACGCCGCATGGGCTGCCTCGGCGTCGATCATCGTGGCGGTTCATCCCCGCGCCTGCGGGGAACGCCTCACCATCGCGGCGGTATTCACAGGCGACGGCGGTTCATCCCCGCGCCTGCGGGGAACGCCCTTGGCGAGCCAGCCCCGCCGTCTGTGCATTCGGTTCATCCCCGCGCCTGCGGGGAACGCGCGCGCCCGCCCTCGACCTTAAGCCATGCCGCCGGTTCATCCCCGCGCCTGCGGGGAACGCGGCGTGGTCCTGCGCGGCAACCGGCGATCCGACGGTTCATCCCCGCGCCTGCGGGGAACGCATAGAGCGCCGCAACCGGCTCGGCGCGCGCGGCGGTTCATCCCCGCGCCTGCGGGGAACGCCACAACCGCCACCATCGCGGGGCGCAAGCCGCCGGTTCATCCCCGCGCCTGCGGGGAACGCGTCACTTCCAGGCGCTCAGACCATCCGTATTTCGGTTCATCCCCGCGCCTGCGGGGAACGCGCATGTCCACGTTGCGCGACGCGATCTTGATGCGGTTCATCCCCGCGCCTGCGGGGAACGCGCGACGGCCAGAGGCGTCAGGATCAGCGACGGCGGTTCATCCCCGCGCCTGCGGGGAACGCGAATAAGCCGCCAGCATTTCGCGAGTGCCGCGCGGTTCATCCCCGCGCCTGCGGGGAACGCCGCCTCCAAGGGCCGGCAAGGTTCCAAGTTCGCGGTTCATCCCCGCGCCTGCGGGGAACGCCCTTCTCTTCGATCGAGGAAGCGGTCTGTCACCGGTTCATCCCCGCGCCTGCGGGGAACGCAGGAAGTGCCATAAGAAGCTCCATCGTGAATTCGGTTCATCCCCGCGCCTGCGGGGAACGCCCATTTACCGGGCGGCACAAACCCATTGATCGCGGTTCATCCCCGCGCCTGCGGGGAACGCTGAACGTCCGCCCGCGCCGTTAACCCGTCCAGCGGTTCATCCCCGCGCCTGCGGGGAACGCCCACGCCTGCGCGTCGGCCTCGGTCGCGAACGCGGTTCATCCCCGCGCCTGCGGGGAACGCCGCTTGGCATCATCCGCGAGGCGTTCAGCGTTCGGTTCATCCCCGCGCCTGCGGGGAACGCCCCAGCGCAAGCGCAATCCCGTCGCGATAGGCCGGTTCATCCCCGCGCCTGCGGGGAACGCCTCGGTCGAAGTGATCCGAATGGGCGCGCAGTCGGTTCATCCCCGCGCCTGCGGGGAACGCCGGAGATAGTCCGCCGCCTCCTGTGCCGCCGCCGGTTCATCCCCGCGCCTGCGGGGAACGCCCGATCAACGCCGTAGTCGCGACCTCCATGATCGGTTCATCCCCGCGCCTGCGGGGAACGCGCCCAGCGCCGCAAGGATACCGCGCCAGCGCCCGGTTCATCCCCGCGCCTGCGGGGAACGCCGTAGCGCATCGCGCGTTGACCCGACGATCAGCGGTTCATCCCCGCGCCTGCGGGGAACGCGAGTGTGTGCTCATGCTGCATCGGCCCGCCATCGGTTCATCCCCGCGCCTGCGGGGAACGCGCCCCGAGAACCGATGCGCGACGGTCTGGAAACGGTTCATCCCCGCGCCTGCGGGGAACGCTGCATCGTGCGCAGTTTCTGCGTATTCTCTTTCGGTTCATCCCCGCGCCTGCGGGGAACGCGAACCCGCGCGTCACAACGTAGCCGCCGGTCTCGGTTCATCCCCGCGCCTGCGGGGAACGCCGGTCATCAAGCCCCCTGGGCCATACGCCGAACGGTTCATCCCCGCGCCTGCGGGGAACGCCGCGGTAGTAGCGCCGTCCCCGATCCCGATCACGGTTCATCCCCGCGCCTGCGGGGAACGCCGCCACCAGCCGGACGCCGCGACGGGACCGCTCGGTTCATCCCCGCGCCTGCGGGGAACGCCCGGAACTCCTGCTCCGGGTCATGCTTCAGGTCGGTTCATCCCCGCGCCTGCGGGGAACGCCCGGGTTCCGGCGTCGAGACGGTGGACGGCGACGGTTCATCCCCGCGCCTGCGGGGAACGCGCGGCAGGGGCTTGGGATGCGCCAGAGGTGATCGGTTCATCCCCGCGCCTGCGGGGAACGCCCGCCTGGAATCGGGGGTGGGGAATGTCAATCCGGTTCATCCCCGCGCCTGCGGGGAACGCAAGAAATCTACAGCGGCACGGAGTGCGGCTGGCGGTTCATCCCCGCGCCTGCGGGGAACGCGTCTTTTTCCCGCCGCCGAGCAAAAGCGTTCGCGGTTCATCCCCGCGCCTGCGGGGAACGCCGGTCATCAAGCCCCCTGGGCCATACGCCGAACGGTTCATCCCCGCGCCTGCGGGGAACGCGCCGGGTCATTTTTCCGGATGCGCGCCATCGTCGGTTCATCCCCGCGCCTGCGGGGAACGCTCCAGTGCGAGAGCCATTGACCAAAACCGTTGCGGTTCATCCCCGCGCCTGCGGGGAACGCGCAGCGCACGATGTTAAGCTGCGATTGCGTGTCGGTTCATCCCCGCGCCTGCGGGGAACGCGCTACCGGGATAGACGAAGCAGGCGGCATGATCGGTTCATCCCCGCGCCTGCGGGGAACGCCACGCCGGTCAGCGCGGTCGCGTCGCCGATCACGGTTCATCCCCGCGCCTGCGGGGAACGCTCTTCCTGCAAGCGCTTTTACTATCACAGGTTTCACAGGTTGAAAGAGCCTACCGGCGTTCCCGATGCGTTCAGGGCGCCGGATTGTCGCCTGCATCAGCCTCCTCGGGGCTTCCGCCGCCGGGCGGATCGAACGCCACGAGGTGCAGGCCGTCAAGCAGGACGGGGCGGCGTCGGTTGGCCCCGACCGTGTCGAAGTCGAAACCGCTGTCCGTGGGCGCCGCCCAGACGATCACCGCGTCGCCGTCGCCGATCAGCGCGCGCACCTGTTCCCAGATCATCTCGCGGGTCCTGCGGGAATAAGCCCCGACATAGACGCCGGCCCGGACCTCGAGCAGCCAGACCGCCAGCCGTCCACGCAGCCGCGGCGGCGCGTCGTTGACCGCGACCACCATCATCCGCGGTGGCCCGCGTCGCCCGATGGCGGGGCGTCGGGAAAGGCGGGGCCGACCGCGTCGGGCGGCGGCTCGGGGGGCGCGACCTCTCCGGCCAGCAGCACCTGCTCGATCACCGGGATGATCTTCGCGAGCAGGTTCGTCCGGCGGAAGGCGTCACGACAGGCGATGCGGACGGCGCGGGCGGGGTCCTCACGCAGGCTTCCCCGGGCTGCGAGGCCGGCGATGCGGAAAGCCTCGGGCACGACCGTCTCGAACTTGAACAGGTCGGCGACGTCATAGACGAAGGAGAGCGGCTTTCCCGAGTGCAGGAAGCCGATCGCCGGAGCATAGCCTGCGGCCAGCACTGCGGCCTCGGTCACGCCGTAGAGGCAGGCCGTGGCGGCGGACAGGCACCGGTTCGGCGTGTCGGAGACATCCCAGGCTGTCGGGTCGTAGTCGCGCCGCCGCCATTTCACGCCGAAGCGTTCGGCCTGGAGGCGGTAGATCTCGCGCACGCGCACGCCCTCGATGCCGCGCAACTGGTCGACCGAGCGGCGCTGGGGCGCCTCCTCCTCGAAGCGCATCGCAAACATCTTCCGCACCACCTTCAGGCGCGCATCCGCGTCGAGCGCAAGACGGGCCTGCCAGAGCAGCCGGTCGGAGCGCGCGCCGCCCGGCTGGCCGGCCGCGTAGAGACGCACGCCGCCCTCGCCGACCCAGATCAGCAGCGTTCCCGCCCGAGCGGCCAGCACGACCGCCGCATGGCTGACGCGGGCGCCGGGCTCAAGCATCACGCAGGCCAGCCCGCCGATCGGCAGATGTGTGCGCACGCCGGTGCGGTCGACCACCACGAAGGCGCCGTCGCGCACGTCGAGCTGGCCCTTCTCGACGAACACCATCGACGCCCGCTCCTTCAGCGGGATCGGTCGGGGCGGCGGGGCGCCGGGCAGGGCGGCCCTGCTCATGCGGCCCGCGCGATCAGCATCAGCCCAAGGCCGAAGCCCTTCGCCCGTCCGAAGCCCCGCGCCACGGCGGCGATGAAGGCTCCGGGGTCGGTCACGGCCAGCACGCCCTCGAAGTCGAACACGCCGAGAGTGATCGCCGCGCCCCGACCGCCGCCCCCGCGCCGGATGCGGATGACGCGATAGCCCGAGACGACCGGACCCTCGTCCTCGGACAAGGCGAAGCCGGCGCGTTCGCCCTGTCGGCGCAGCCATGCGGCGCCGGCCTCGGCGGCAAGGGCGTCTCGGACCTCGGCGCGGGTGCCGGACGGGACCGCATGCAGCGCCGCCATGGCGACATCGAAGCGCGCGCCGCGCCTGCCGTCGGCCTTCGACCCGGGCGCGCCGGTGGTGGCGTTGGCGCGCAGCGTGAACCGTATTGCGTCGCCGGCGCGCAAGGCGGGCGCGAACGGGCGGCTCTCGACGGCGAACAGCGCGGTTCCCGGGGTCGGCGCCCGGCGGGACAGGGCCATCAGGTCGCCGGGGCCGACCTCGCGCCACAGGAAGTCGCGCCGACGGTCCGGATCATCGGCGAACACGTCCCAGACAAGCTGGTGCTGCGCGCCGGCGCGGGCGCCGTCGTCATGATCCGGCATCAGCCGTGCGGCGAGGCGTCGGACGTCCGACTCGGGCCTGATCCGGATCCGCGACAGCCAGAGGGGATCGGCCGTCATGTCGCCGCCTCGCCGGGGTCGGGTTGCGGCGCATAGACCAGCTCCTCGCGCTCGCTGAAGCGCCATGCCGCCCGGTCGACCGCCATATCGCGTCGGCGGACGGCCGTCACGTCGCGGTCGGCCAGCGCCGCGCGCTCGCCGCCCTCGACCGCGAGCCGAAACGGCCGGTCGTCGCCGCCGAGCCCGAGGCCCGCCGCCCAGTCCGCGTGCAGCAGCCCTGCGGCGGCGATGAACGCGGCCTCGGGCGAGGCGGCGCTGACGACGCGCGGGGCGAGCGGCGCGCCGAGAGGGCAGGACTTGCGCCCCAGCCACAAGGCGAAAACCGGCCGCAGCAGCGCCTCGGCCATCTCGGCTGCGCGCCAGCGCGCGCCGTCGCGCGGGGCGAAGGCGGCCTCGTGCAGGACGTGGCAGCGGTACTCGCGCAGGGTGATCGACGTCGCAAGCCCGCCGCGCTGCGCCAGCGCGTCGGCGCGCGTCCGCGCGCGGCGGCCGCGCGGCAGGCTCTGGATGGTGTGGTAGTCCTGCAGGATCTCGCCGTCGCGCCAGCTGCGCACCGCCACGTCATAGCCTTCGGCGAGCGCCGCCTGTCCAGCCGCATCGTCGCGCCGGACGCCGAGGCCGGCGCCGATCAGGCCCATGAGCGCCGCCTTGCCGGGTCGCTCGCGCCCGCCGCGCCGCACGTTGCCGGCAAGCTCGCCAAAGCTCGCCATCGGCGCGGCGAGCTGGATCACCAGCCATTCGCGCATCATGCGCCCCTTGCGGCGAAGGCCGCGATCTCGGCGAGCGTCACGCCGCCCTGCGCGAAGACGCCTGACATGTCGTCGGCGCGGGCGTTCATCCAGCGGTCGGCCGACCAGTCGCGGCCATAGACGCTCTCGAATGCCGCGCGCTGCTTCGCCAGCGCCGTGATCGAGACCGTCATCAGGTCCTCGTTCTCGCGATCAGCCCGAACCGGCCGCAGGAAGGCGCCGGCCAGCGTGCGGGGCTGACGGTCGCCCCGCTCGCAGAGAAGAAACTCGGCGCGGACGTGGTTGGCGAAGCTGTTCTTCTTGCCCGAGGGCGAGGCCAGCGCGAAGCCGTTGACGAAAGCCTCGATGGCGCGATCGGCCAGCGCCGCGTCGCCGGCGAGGTTTTCGACCAGCAGGTCGCGGTTTATGCAGGCGTAGACGTAGAACACGCCTGATCCGAAGCCGGCTTCGCCGACGAAACCCGCGCCCATGTCCTCGCTGGGGCGCTTCAGGTCGTCGACGGCGGTGTAATAATCGTCCTCGATCTGCGCGCGGTGGGTCGTCAGGGCGTGCGAGACCTGGACGGCGGCCTCGCGGTTGAACTCGGGCGCGTCCGCCAGCATCCGGCCGAACATCGCGATGTCGGCGGCGCCGTCTGCGGCGCGCAGCACCGTCGCCTTCAGCTCCTTGTCCTTCGGCGCCGCTTCGCCGCCCGCCAGCCGGTCAGCCAGTTCAAGCGCGAAGCGCCGTTCGTCGGGCGAGACGAAGGCGAGCTGCTCGGTCCGGGCGGGATTGGCGTCCTTCTCGGGTTTGATCTTGGCGAAGGCGCCGCCCACCTCGCGCGCAATCTCGACCGCGCGCGCCTCGGCGACGCCCCGTTCGCGCAGATGCGCGAGGATCACCTCGCCAAGCCGCTGGGTGCGCTCGCCAAGATGTCCCTCCATCGCGGCAGCGAAGCTCTCATGGGTCCGGATGGCGCGCTTCAGCGCCTGGCTTGACACGCGTAGCCGCGGCTGGCCGCCATAGGTCGCCGTCTTGGGGCGGCCGAGGTCGTCGCGGTTCGGGTTCGAGGGCGGATAGCTCGTCAGGGCGTGCAGCTGAATGAACAGGGTCACAATGCTGTCTCCTTGATGTCGATGGCGGACGCGGCGGCGCCGGCGCCCCAGTAGCGGAAAGTCCAGTCGAGCCGCGTGCGCTCGCCCCAGCGCCAGAGCGCGCCGCCGAGATCTTCGACATTGGCGGTGCGGCCCGCGATCGCGACGGCGCGGCGAAAGGCGTCGAGCTGCGCCGCGCCCGGCGCGGCTGTCATCAGTGCGCCGAAGCGGAGCGCCGACAGGGGCGGGGGGTCCCCAGTCCCCAGACGTTGGGCGAAGCGGGTCTGCGGCTCGTCCGTGCGGACATGCGCCAGCACGGCGGCGATGACGCCCACGCGCTTCAGCCTGTCGATCTGATGCGCCTCGACCCCGAGACGGCGCGCCAGCATCAGCGCCGTCGGCTCCATCAGCGCCTGTTCCGGCGCGCCGCAGCGGCGCAGGCGCGCAAAGACGGCGCGATCGGCGCCGCCGTTGGTCTGAGGGTCGTGGCGCGCCCACCATTCGCGGAACGGGCTGGCTTTTTCCATGTCGGTCATGACGCGCGCGCCTCCTTCGCCTTCGGCCCGGGCGCGTCGAGCCCCAGCGCCTGATGGATCGGGTTGGTCTTCCGGTTTCGCCCGTCAAGGTCGGCGTGCAGCAGGCGCGCCGCCCGCGCGATCCGGGCGCCGTCGCGCGCCGGGTCGGTCAACGCCTTGCCGGCGATCTCGCCGAACAGGTCGAGCGCCGAGCGGCGCAGCGTGGCGAGCCACCGCTGGCGCGGCGCCTCCGCCATCGGATCGGCGATCGCCAGTTGCCGGTGGAAGGCGTCCTCTGTGCGATCGAAGAAAGTGGTGCGGGCCGCCTCGAACATCGCCGCATCGAGCGAGACGGTGGCGCCCTCTGCGAACAGCGCGCGGCGCAGAGCGCTGCGGGTCAGCCGCCACGCCGCCTCTCCCGCCTCGGCCATGTCGCGGGCGAGCGCGTCAAGATCGCGCTGGTTCGGGGACAGATGCAGGGGCTGGATGGCCAGCACAAAGTCCTCGGCCTCCATGTTGTTCATCGACCAGCCTGCGATGAGCAGCCGCGCCCCGTCCGCCGGGTCGAGGCGGGCCTTGGCGTCGGTGATCGCGCGCGCGGCCTCCCGCAGGCCCTTGTCGTCGCCGGCGGTCGCAGCGACCCAGTCGCGATAGCCGAACCGCCCGGGCCTGGGGTGCGCGGGCAGAAGGTCGCCTTCGGGCTTCTGGCGGTAGTAGGGCGAGAGCGGGTGCCGCCAGCCGACATACTTCACGCCCTGCGGCTTCTGGTGGAAACCGGTCGCCTGCGCGCCCTCGATCGTCAGCCGCAGGCGGCGCGGCATGCCGAAGAAGGCCTGTGCGGGGTGGGCGTCCGCGCGCTGGTTCCCGTCATCGGGGCAGGTCGCGCGGTCGTTCTCCGAGGTGCGGGTCGGCGCCATCCACGGGAAGACGCGGGGGTCGGCCGGGTCGGCGGGCCGACCTTCGGGCACATTCAGCCAGACCGCGCGCCAGAGCCCGGCCCCGGACCGTTCGGACGGCAGCGCCAGCGCCGTGAACGGGCCGCCGCCGCGCATCGAGGTGCGGTTGCCGGCCCCGCCCGAAGGCGCGAACTGCTGCAGGGCGTAAAGCGCGATGGCCGCAGTCGGCAGGTCGAAGGCCGGGTGGCGGTCGCGGTGGGTCAGCACGTCCTGGTTCTTGCGCAGGGCGCTCTCGCCGGGGGCGTCGAGCAGCAGCCGCTCGATGGGCGTCGGGGCGCCGACCTCGAACCGCTTGCGGTCCTGCAGGAACCGGGGGCCGTCGCCCGCCAGTTCGAAGGCGGGCGCATGGGGGGCGAAGGCGGCGTCGAGCGCCGCGACATCCGGCGGCTCGCGCCTGCGGGCGTCCCAGTCGCGAGCGCCCTGCGGCGGGGTCGCCGCCAGCACAAGACCGATCAGGAACTCGTAGGTGGCGACGTCGAAGTCGCCCCGCCCCCAGTCGGGGGCGACAGGCTCGTCATCGGTTCCAATGCCGTCGATGATCTCTGCGGGCCGGATGACGCGACGCCAGCCGCCGCGGGTGCGCACGGGGATCCATGCGGAGGAGACGAGGTTCATTCAGTTTTCTCCAACCGCCAGATGAGCAGAGAATCGGACACGATCAAAATCGTCGCATAGTGAAGCGTTTTGTCACCTGATTTTGGTGAGGCCGTCGGTCGCCGTGTAGCGGAGCGAGAGCGACCGAAGCAGAACCATATCGTCATCGCGCACCACGGCAACGTGTATCCCCTGCTCGAACTCAGGCCATGCCACCTTCACCCGCGCAATGGCGCCCTGCAGCGCCTCGGGCGGCGCAGCCTCGCGCCAGCCGGACCCGAGCCATTTCACCCGCGCCGTCACCTCCGACAGCGCCCAGGCGCGCGTCGGGTCGGGGTCATCGCTCCAGGGTAGGGCCTCGCCCTCGACAAGACGCGCGAGGCGCAGCGTGGCGGTCTCGTCGCCGAGGCGCGTGCCGACCTCCTGCTCGGCGCCGACTGCTCGAGCGTTCCAGTAGCCGCGGGCCCAGTCGAGGGCGAGATTCCTCGCCTGCTGGCGATGGGCGATCTCCTCGGCTTCGCGGCGCAGGTCTGCGGCCTGCAGCGGCTCGGGCGGCGCCGCGTCGGCGTAGGCCGCTTCCACCAGCGCGCGCAGGCCGTCGGGTGTGACGATGGCGCCTCGGTCGCCATCCGGGAACAGCGCGCGCGCCGTGCGCCACTGCACGCCCGCGCGATAGATGCCGCCCCCCTTGGGCTGGGTCGGCGACAGCCAGTCCGGCCCCCCGACCTCGCGCCAGTCGGGGGAGACGACGACCAGAAGCGGCTCCTTGACCGGCCGCCCGTCGCGCTGGTGGCGCCAGAGACGGCCGGCCCGCTGGATCAGCAGGTCGGCGGGCGCAAGGTCGGTGACCATCAGGTCGAAGTCGTAGTCGAGCGACTCCTGCAACACCTGCGAGGCGACGATCACGCGACCCGCTCGCCCTTGGCCATTGCGACCGAAAGTGCCGACCACGTCGCCCTCGATGGCGAGCCGGTCGCATAGTGCGAAGCGCGCATGAAAAACGGCGGCGCGGCAGCCCCGATCCGCCAGCGCCGCCTGCGTGGCGATGACATCGTCGACGGCGTTGCGCAGCACCGCCACGGCCGCGCCCCGCCGACTTGCCGCAGTGATCCGATCAAGCGCGTGCGCCCAATCGCCGACCCGCTCGACGGCGACATGGCGGCGCGACAAAGGGGCCGGATCGACGGGCTGCTCGCGCAGGCCGTCACGACCCGCGAGCGTCATCAAGGGATACGCCGCATGCGCTATCGCCGATGTCGCGGCGTCTATACCCCGGCCCCAGGCGTTGACGAGCGCTTGCCGTTGACAGGCGGTCAGCGTGGCGGAAAGAACGACCGCCGAGCCGCCGGCCGCCGCGTGAAACTGCAGCAGCCGCGCCAACTCCTCGCCGACATAGGCGTCATAGCCATGGGCCTCATCAATGATCAGGATGCGCCCGGCAAGCGCATGCTGCCGCAGGGCGAAGAACTTCTTGGGCAGGATGCCCAGAAGCGCCTGGTCGATGGTGCCGGCCCCGATCTCGGCGAACAGCGCGCGCCGCCGGTCATCGGCGATCCAGGCGGCGCAGGCTGCGGCCACCGTCTCGTCCCGCGCGTCGGGGTCGGTCCGACCCGCCAGCCGCACCTCTGCGAAGCTCTCGGAGAGATCCCGACGCCCGTGCAGCAGGGCGAGCGACGGGCGCGTCTCCGGCGCGAACAGCCGTCGATGCGCATCATGCAGACGCGCGAACATCGCGTTCGCCGTCGCCATGGTCGGCAGCGCGAAATAGACTCCTTCCCCTTTCCCGGCCAGCATCATGCGATGGGCCAGCACAATTGCGGCCTCGGTCTTGCCAGCGCCTGTGGCCTCCTCGACGATCACCAGCGTCGGCCCATCCGGCAGGCTGATCGTCTCGGCCGCGCCCTGCATCGGTCGCGGCGCGACCACGTCGAACAGACCCGCCATGCCCCCGGCGGCTGAAGGGCTTTTCGCCGCAAGCCCCTTCGCCTGCACCGCGCGCTCGGCCCGCTCCAACGCCCATGGCCAGTAGGTTTCAGGCGGCTCCGGCGCTTCGCCGAGAGGAAAGAAGGTCGCGTCCGATCCCACCCAGTCGGCCAGATTGATCAGACCGGCGAGGCCCCAGCAGAAGCGCGTAACCCTTGCGCCGCCGTCCGGGTCGTCGAGCGGCATCACCGGCTGGCCAAGGCGGCGCCAGACGGCGCGCGCGACCTCCGATGCCGCCTCGACAGCCTGATCGCCGATGAACTGGCGGGACTTGAAGCCGCCATAGTCGTCGACCGACCGGTCGAGCGGGCGGCCGTGGTGGCCGCCGATGGTCAGGGCCACGGCCTCCGGCTCGCCACGGTAGAGGCCGGAAAGGACGTCCGTTAGCAGCGAGGGCAGGCGCCGAGCCAGCAGATGGGCGGTGGCGAGACCATGGTCGAAGTTCTGCCCGGACTCGCCCGGTCGGAGCGGCCCGAACACGGCTGGAAACAACGACGGCGCCTTGGCCTGAAAGCCCCGCGACGCCTTGCCGATGTCATGCCAGCCGGCGAGGCAGGCGCGCACGGCGCAAAGGGTCTCGGGCGCGACGCCGAGCAGGTCAGCCTCGCGCCGCAGCCGCTGCGGCGCCTGCGACTGCAGCGCCAGCGCTGCGGCGGCCACGTCAAGCGAATGATGCGCAAGCGTCTTTCTGGCTGGCGCCGTCTCGGTCCGGTCGGTCTTGGCCCAGAAGGAATCCGCGAACATCTGAATAGTCTATCATTGATTGCCATATCAAAGTGAAAGTATTTTATTCTACAAATTCGTCGTTTTCGTGCAGGGGCGCCGCCGACGATCTCCGAAACCACGCTTTGCACTGGTCGTTACGGGTGCAGGGTAAGCGGCGTCTCCACGGGCGCCAGAGGCGTCGATCAGCCGGCCTTCCCGCCCATGGGCGCAGGGTGGAGATGGTGGCGACGGCGCGCCGGTTCTGCGGCGAACGTGGCGAGCGCCCTCGCCGCATCTTCGTCGAGCGGCCCGCGCTGGACGCAGCCGGGCTGGGAACGCCGCTGGAGAATTCGTTCATGGCGGCGGCGGGATGTCCAGGCCGATCAAGCGCCTCCCGCATGGGTCCAGGGGTCGATGATCTCGACGCCGCAGCCCTGGAAATCCGTCACATTACGGGTCGCGACGGCGGCGCCATGGGCGCGCGCCGTGGCTGCAATCTGGCAGTCGGGAAAGCTGATCGGCCGGCCTGCGGCGCGGCGATCGACAAAGATTGCGGCGAAAGCGACGGCGGCGGCGCTGTCGAATGGCAGAACGCGGCCCGCAAAGTCCTCCGCGATCATGGCGTCGATCCCGGCGACCAGGCGGTTGCGGCGTTCGCCATTGGGCAGGATCGCCGCACCCCGCCGTAACTCAGCCTCGCCCACGGCGCTCAGATGAAGCGCCATCGCGTCCTGGGCGCCGAACCATGCCAGCACCGCCGGAGACGGGTTCAGACGCATCAACTCCGAGATGACGTTGGTGTCGATCACAACCATCGCCGCCGCCTCAGTCGAAGCGCGGCGCTTCGGGCATCGGCTCGCGCGGCGGCAGGGCGAGATCCACGCCGCCCAGCGCGGCGAACCGGCGATGGATGATCTCGCCAAGGTTCCCGGGCGTCGCCGATTTCCCGATGGCGCCGCGGAGGATTTCCCGAACTTCCTCCTCCATCGAACGGCCATGCTCGGCCGCGCGCATGCGCAGGCGGCGCTTGAGACTATCGTCGAGATTGCGAATTGTGATGCTCGCCATGGCGCCCTCCGTCAGGTCTATGGAGAATAGGCATTGATTGCGTTGCAATCAATGCCGGTGGCGGTCCGGGTGGTTCTCTCGTCGCCCTGGTCAACCGCCGACATCACCCGCATTCCGATATGGCGGGGGTTCCTCCACCTCGTCGCAATCATGGATCGGGCGACACGGCGGGCGCCGAGGTGACGGCCGATCGCGACGCTGGACCGACCGCCAACGGCGGTTCCACGCCCGCCCGCTCACAGTCTCACCCCATATCATACCGGCGTGCATCAATGGCGCGCGGTCCTGACGCCATCCCCGCCGAGGACCGCCCAATCCGGCGCGCTCAGCACTCGGGCATCAGGGTGGGAAGCTGCGGCGGCTCGAACGCGCTCCAGAATGGGCGCAGACGGCCCTCCACCCATCGACTCGATTCCCGCCATTGCTCTTCGCGGATGCTCTTGTAACCATGTGCGAGAATGGATTTGTTGCGTCGTGACAGCCATGCCGGGCCAAACAGTTTCTCACCTGCGCGCCAGTCGGGCGCATAGGCGCGCAGCACCGGGTCGGCAGGATCGCGGAGACCAAGCAGCCGGTAGGCGTTGTTCTGGGCCAATTCCACAAAGGGGGCGTGTGTTCTGCGGTCATGGCGCAGAGGCATCTCGCCGCGCATTGCTTCGGGCAGCGCATCGGGCGGTATGCGCCCGCTATCGAGACCATAGCGCGCCATGAGTTGCGCCTGCGCGGCGGCTTCGACCAGGCGATACAGACGTGCGAGCGCGTCGTCGTAGCGCCCGCGCGCGGCGCGGCGCTGCGCGTTCAGCCATAGATCGGCGCAGAGTTCCCACGACGGCGCGGCCT
>Ga0210024_1002260_pt1 | contig 16623 bp, 19 predicted proteins | sample CryGeymeta201525_FD_183988 | JGI IMG/M metagenome (GOLD analysis project Ga0210024, IMG submission 183988) | Groundwater microbial communities from Crystal Geyser aquifers in Utah, USA - Crystal Geyser metaG 2015-25 (SPAdes) (version 2) | ecosystem: Environmental > Aquatic > Deep subsurface >... | reverse complement strand
TGACGCCTGGGGCTCAGGAAGATAGGAATTAATTACCGAAGTAAAAATAGAGGGAGTAAGCATAGTAATAATTTCTAATTGACCTAATTGACCTAACTAACCTAAATAATGTCCAATGATCAATGTCCAATTGGGAATTGGGATTTCTTTAGGTTAATTTGTTATCTCACTTTTTGATAAATTTTATTGAATATTAAATTTAGTTCTTTTGCTTCCCGCCAAAGTATTCTTGCTTCATCCTCAAGGTTCGGCACAGCTATGACAATCATTCTTATAAAATGTTTTGTTTCTCGACATTCTTTTTTTACAATTCCTATTTTATGTCTAAAATCATTTTTACTTTCAGCATCATCAGCTTCACAATAGTTTGCACCAACAGAAGTTCCGGATTTTATAAGTTGAGTTATTAATGGATTAGTAATAGGATTTCTTAGTATTTTATTACAAAACTTTATTATATTTTCTCCAAATTTAGCTGTTCTTTCCTCCAAATCATATTTACTTTTATTTATTGAGTTTTGTTTATTGGTCATTTTTTAGATCAATTAGAAATTAGGTAATTAGGTTAATTTGTTGTTATCAACCCTTTAATATTTTCAAACACACCTTTATTAACAATTTTTTTGTTTAGCAAATCTTCGATTGTGGCGTATGGTCGGTTATTAATAATCTTATTAACCGTAATCGCGCCGATTCCGGGTAAGGTGTCCAGTTCTTCAGGCGAAGCGGTATTTAGGTTGATAATTACTGGAGACTGATTGGTATTTGTGATGGCTGAGTTATTAACAGGGACAACCGGATTGGAATAATCCAACGTTCGTGTATTTTCTACAAAGATTCCCGTACTAATTTCCCAAGAAAAAGGAATATAGATTTTTTCTTGATCGGAAAGCAGACGTGCACGATTGAAGTTACGACTAAAAAAAACTTTATCCGCTTCCTCAGTTAATCCGTTAGCGAAATTAAGTGCATCTTGAAGTCTGGCGCTACTACTCACTTCGTAAACTCCAGGTTTTTCCACTGCTCCGGCAATATCAATCATAATATTTTGATGAGTAATTGGTGTTTCTGTGTCAGACTGAATTTCAGAATGATCTTCTGTTGGGGTAGATCGGGAAGCAAGATAAATTCCAAATGTAATTATTGTAATAATGGTTGCGGTTGATAATAAAAAAACCTCAATCCGGTATTTTTTTAAACGCTTTAAAATGGGTTTGAATGATGCGAAAAAGCCGTGCATAAAATAAATTCAAATTTCAAAGTTCCAAGATACAAATCAAATCCAAAATTCAAATAACAAATAAAAATCTTTATATGTAAATTTTTACACAGTTTACAGTTCTGTCAACGGACTATAAACATCATTTAGGAGGAATTAGGGGATAGTAGTCGGTAGTTAGGAGGAATATACCATGAGTATTTCTAATTCCTAATTATTCTAATTTCTAATTGATCTAATCAATGCTCAATGACCAATTTTTAATTGGGATTTATTTAGAAATTAGGTCAATTAGGTAATTAGGTTAATTTAATAACTAGGTCAATTAAGATCTATTATTCTGTCTCTACTTTCACCTTCTTCACAATCATCACACTGATTATTATCACAACGAAGATTCCAATAATAAACTTAATCGGTATTGCATAAAAATCCGTGTTTGCATAAAGATTGGGAGAGTCAACTCCGAATGAAACCGTGGTTGAAAGTTGATATTTTCCAATGAAAAAACCATTAATGATTAATGTGGATGGAGATAGACACATTTTCTCTGATCTTTTTTTATTCGTACAGTCTGGTACAAATGACGGTTGAGCTTGAGTTAATCTTTTGGAATGAGCAAGAATATTTTTTGGAAGATATTCATATTTGCTGGTTTCACCGAAATTACCACGAAGCACAATTTCTCCATGAGGTTTAAGATAATTTTCGCCCAAGTTTTCAACGACAGAATCAATTATTATTTTATCTTGACTGTCAATCACACGAATAGTTTTTCCACGAAAAGAAAATTGAAAACGCGGTAAAATCTCAAAACTTGAAATCTTACCCTTCAACTGGACTTCTCCGGTTTGGGTAACTGTAATTAATAAATTAGAGCCGATTGTGGCTTTAACCTGAGATGAAGAAATGCCGTCGATTGAGGGAGGAGGTTGAGAAGTTGCCAGAAGCGTGTAATAATAATCACTAATTGGCGCACCTTCTGGAATGCGAATTCTAAGAAGCAGTTGTTGAGTTGAGCGGGTTTTTAAAAAAAATGGTTCACTCATTTTAATATCAGAATTATCCAAAGAAAAACGTACTGGTCCGGAAAATTCATTTTCAATGATCATGTCTCCGGAAATTCCTCGTGGAGAAAAGGGCATGACATTAACACGAAAAATTGCCGGATCACCAAAATTTTCTAATCGGTAAGCAATTAAAATTGATTTTCCTGGTTTAATAATCGTTTCAATCAAAGGAGGAGAAAGGGAGAGGGTGAGTTGCTGAGCAAGGGAATAAGGGGTTAATAGACAAAAGCTAAGGGTTAAAAAAACTAAATTAATGATTATTGTTTTTATATTCATAGAAATCTCTCAACTTCTAATCCCTTCTTCCCTTAACTATTAGCCCCTTAATCCCTTAACCCCTTTTCTTAAAAAGATGGTGTGGCCACAAAATTAATCACAGCCTGATAACTTCCAGCCGCTTGAATTGGTGATATATTAGCCTTAAAAGTAATTGTCGCCTCATGAGTAATATCCCGTGGAGTACCGGTTGGATTTGGGACAATGGTTGGATTTGGTGTTGGAGTAATGTTTAGTGTAACATTGCTGCTTGTCATAATTATTTCAGGATCCTCGGTTGCACTGCGATCGGGAAACGGACGAAAATAGGTGAGACCTCCAAAATCAACCGGAATATCTTCACCATCCATATTATATCCAAAACCATAACTTGAAGGAGAACTCCAAATATTAGCAGATGATTTTGAACATGATGTTCCACTATCACAGGTGGTGTTAGGAATGGTATAACCGTTTGAAAGTTCTTTTAATAATGTTTCCTCGATTGCTGTAACTGTATATTGTCCGGCTGCGCCAAAAGAGACTCGTATTACTGCGTTGTCAGTTTTGGGAGTATTTGGAAGTAATGTTCCCAAGTTAATATTGGTTTTTGAGATATAAAAAGTAAAGGGGATAACCGAACGAATATATTGAAAACCAGCCTTGACAATATACCCGCTTGAATGAAATTCATTGGCCGCCAGTTGTCCGAGTGTTGTGTCAACTGAGTAATGATCAGACGCCTGTTTTTTTCCGCCAATATTAATGTTTGGTGCCTGAATTGTATATTGCGGGGAGTTGAGGTTGACAGCGAAGACAGAAGAATTATGAATTAAGAAAATAGAAATAAGAATTATGATTAGTAAAATTTGTTTCAGTTTCATAAAATAAGTATCAATATGTATAAAAATAATGTCATTGCGAATCCTCGCTCAAGTGGAGGAAGTTATAATCCCGAGTATAGTTCGAGGGACAATCCTGTTAATATAAAATATCCTATTGGTATCGGGACCGCCACACTCCCAGATACCATTCGGCATCTGGTTCGTTCGCGATGACAACAACAAACATTAATTGTTTTCAAACTTTTCAATCAATCTCTCCATCTTCTCCGTATTACGTTTGATTTCATGCAGTTCGTGATCTCCCATGAAGCTTTCGATTGCCGACTTAATATTTTTCAGATGATTTTTTAGCATTAAAGATAAAAACAAAAATGTATCCTCCTGTTTTTGATTTATTTTTCCCTCTAAATTCTTAATTCTCAATTCATCATTCTTAATTCTGACGTATTCTTGTCCCAGTAAAAGCGCAAACGGTGTTAAAAAAGCAAGAGAAAAAACCGGAATTAAAGTGCCAACTTCTTGATTTGGAGGAATAGAGAACATAAATCCAACCATTAGAGTAAAGGCAGTGGTGATAGCAATTATTGGCTCCATCAGTAAAGTCAGAGCGAACAATAAAAAATATATTAAGAAAAAAAAAGGCGAGCTGGTATTGCCGGTAGTACCGACGATCAAGAGGATTACGAGTGTAAAAATCACCGATTCAAGCAAACGACCGGCTTGGTTAATCAGGCGGCGGGATAGAAACATAAGAATAAACAGAACTGCGCTAATCTGAAGGTCATATTGGGCAAGATTAGTTTTTGGAAAAAGAAAAGCGATAGCAATGGTAATGATTAATATAATTGAATGAACAACCGGCTTGGACATAAACTCAGTATAGACTAAATCTAAAATAAATGTCAAAACTCAAATGTCAAATAACAAATCAATATCAAAATTCAAATGATAAAACTAAATCCATCGTAAATCTTAAATCATAAATCGAATATAATTATATTTCCTCAATCTCTTAGTTTTTTTGTGTTACAATATAAACTACCTTATTCTTATGGCAAATAATATCCCAAAAATTCAGGCACCGGTGTTTCGGGATGTGATTGAGGAGTTGAAAAAGGTAACCTGGCCAACAAAACAACAAACAATCAGACTAACATCAGTCGTGATTATCATCTCCTTGATTATCGGATTATATATCGGTATAATTGACGTTTTACTAACCAAAGGATTGGAGTTTTTTACGAAAATAAGATAAGATAGTAAATTCAAATGACAAAATCCAAAGAGTCAAATCAAGTCCAAATGACAAAGATACAAAACTACAGATTTATGATAGGATTTAGTTTTGAGATTTGAATTTTGATATTTGTTATTGATTTGTAATTTGGTATTTGGATTTTGAAATTAGTATTTTAGATGATATAGATGTCTTCACAACAAATTGCACAAGAAAAACAAGAGATTGAAAAAATGCAGGATGCACCACAAATTGAGACGTCGGCAAAATGGTATGTGATTCATACACAAACCGGATATGAAAATAAGGTTAAGCAAGCGCTTGAACAGCGAATAATCAGTTTAAGTGTGGAGGATAAGATTTTTTCGGTAGTGATTCCAATTCGCGAGATTATCGTTGTTAAAAAAGGAAAGAAAAGTAAATCAACTGAAAAGGTTTTTCCAGGTTATGTTCTAATAAAAATGATTCTTGATGACAATTCTTGGTTGGTGGTGCGCACAACCGAAGGTGTGACGGGTTTTGTTGGCGCCGGTCTTAGGCCAACTCCAATATCTGAAAAAGAAGTGCAGGCAATCATGAAGTTTGTGCAACAAGAACAACCGAAGTTTAAAACAAAGTTCTCAATTGGTGAAGCAGTTAAGATCACCGAAGGACCGTTTGCTGACTTTTTGGGAAGCATTGAATCAATTGACGATGAACGCGGGAAGGTTAAGGTTTTAGTTTCAATATTCGATCGAGAAACACCGGTGGAACTGGATTTTTTGCAAGTGGCGAAACTTTAATTATTATAATGATTATAACCGTTATAACAATTATATTATGAAGAAAATCAAAACACTTATTAAACTAAATTTGCCTGCTGGCGAGGCGACACCAGCACCACCGGTTGGACCGGCTCTGGGTCAACACGGCGTGCCAATTATGGAGTTTATTAAAGAATATAATGCACGAACCACTAAACAAAAAGGGCAAATCATTCCGGCTGTAATTACGGTTTTTGAAGATCGAACATTTACATTCATCACCAAACTTCCACCGGTTACAGCTTTGATTAAAAAAGCGCTAAATTTAACAAAAGGTTCAGGTAAACCAAATACGGAAAAAGTGGGGAAACTAACAGTAGCACAAATTGAAACCATTGCTAAAGAGAAATTGGCAGATTTGAATACAGATAACTTACCAGCAGCGATGAATATTGTTCGAGGAACTGCAAGAAGTATGGGAGTGGAAACGGAAGGATGATACGAATAAAACAACTTATGCGAATGATGCAAATATACGAATAATTCGCGTATGCGCGGCATTCGAATTAATCATTTAATATTCGTATCACATAAAATTATGGGAAAAGTAAAGCCGAGAATTCTTGGTTTGGAGGATGTAGAAAAAAAACAAAAACAAGAACAAAAACAAAAAGCCAGTGAGAAAAAATTGAATAAACAAAAAAAATCTCCTGTAGGGGTCGGGCTTGACCGACCCGTTTCAGTTGGGCGCGACCAATCCGTTTCGATCGAACATGCCCAACCTATGTCCGACACCGCGCCAAAAAAAGAAAAGAAACAACCCACCAAAAAAAAGACTGTACGTCGACGTGGAGAAAAGTATCAAAAAGTTAAGCAAATGGTTGATAAAAATAAACGATATTCTTTAAAAGAAGCATCTGCATTAATCAAAAAACTTAAAACAGCAAAGTTTGATGAAGCAGTTGAGTTGCATTTAAACGTGGAAAAAGTTGGATTGAAAGGTGAGATTGATCTTCCTTACTCAACCGGAAAAATAATTAAAGTGGCTGTTGTAGATGACGCTTTATTGGCAAAAATTGAAGCTGGTAAGTTGGATTTTGATATTTTGGTTTCGCATCCTTCCTTTATGCCAAAACTGGCAAGGTTTGCAAAGATTTTAGGTCCAAAAGGTTTGATGCCTAATCCCAAGAACGGAACGATTTCAACCACACCTGAAGAAGTGGTAAAAAAGTTTGCAAAAGGAGTTTTGCGTTGGAAAACAGAACCAAAGTTTCCATTAATTCATCAAATGATTGGTCGGGTTTCTTTAAGTGAAAAACAAATTGAGGAAAATGCTGCGGCTTTTTTAAGTGCTGTTGGTAAACAAAAAATTCAAAAAGTAGTGATTAAACTCACGATGAGCCCGGGAATTAAGATAGACCTAGAAAAATTAGGTTAGGAAATTCCAATTTCAAAATTCAAATAACAAATCAAATCCAAAATTCAAAACTCAAAAGTTCAAATAAGATCATAAATCTAGAGTTTTGCATTTTTGTTATTTGAGCTTGATTTGAATCTTTGAATTTTGTTATTTGAATTTAAATCTTAAACCTCTTCTTTGCAAGTGAGACGATTATGTTAGTGGCGTCCTCAAGATCCATATCTTTTCCTGTACGTATAACTAAATCATAGTGATGAGCTTTACGGACATTGTGCTTAAACAATGTTTTTGTGAATTCCTCACGGTTTTTATCAGACTCTTCAATATCAGTGATTGCTTGTTTTTTAGTCATTTTTTCATACTCCATCATCCATTTTATTCGTTGATCCATCGAGCAAATAATTCTCACTTTCAAAGCTGATGGTGAGAGAAAATTAACACCACGTCCCACAATTACAGCATACCCACGGTTGCCAATGGTAGAAAGAATTTTTAATAAATGTTTGTAATATGAATTCAAAGTAAGGTAATTTTTACCAAGTGTATCGGCAATGACTTTGTTAACTAATCGATAACGTTTTTCGTCAACTTCATTAATTAATTCTTTTTCTAAATGGGTTTCTTTAGCAATCTCATTAATAATTTCTTTATGATATATTCGCCATGGTTGACCGAGCTTTTTAACAATCATGTTGGCAATAACTTTTCCGCCTGATCCGCGCTCACGAGAAATCGTGATGATAGGAAGAGGTTGATTAAAAGTCTTAAATACTACAGGTAGTTTGGGTTGAAAGCGAAAACAGTTTTTTGAAATAAGCTGAAATAGCTTTTTCATAAAACAGTATATAATGATTATAATTGTTATAAATTTTATAATAGTTTAAAGAAAATGCAAGATCAACATAGTCAGTTTTGGCAGTATCTTTCTCAAACTCAAAGGGATTTGATTTTAGAAGGTAAGTATCTAATGGATGATATTATTTGTGATCACGCATACCAGTTTAAAGATTACTCTTTTTTAATTTTTCCATTTGCCAAAGCTTATGAGGGATTTTTAAAGCAAATATTTAAAGATGCCAAGCTAATTACTCATCTTGATTATATTTCTGATCACCTACGTTTGGGTAAGTTGATGTCACCGAATCTGGCTGATAGGATAGGGGATAAGTCTTTGTACTTTAAATTAGTTAACATCTATGATATTGAATTTGCAGAGAAAATATGGCAGACTTGGAATTTGGGACGAAATCAAATTCTGCACTATTTTCCGCATAATTTAAAGGCGGTTAGTTTTAGTGAAGCGCAAGAGATTGTTGATAATATATTGAAGACAATGGAGATGACGTATGAGAAGTTAAACCCAAATGTCAAACAAATAATCAATAATTAATAAACAATAAATTATCAATTATTAATTTTCAAATGATCATTTTCTTTTATTTGTTTTTTATTGATTGATAATTGATTATTGAACATTGATCATTAAATCGTTTTACTGTAAAGTTGGTCTGTTATTTGTCTTTTGTCATTTGTAATTATTTATTATGATTGGTCTAACATCTATCCAAGTTTCCGAACTTCTAAAGCAATATGGCTTAAATTCCATTAAAGAGGAAAAGAAAAAGCTATTAGTCATTAAATTTATTGAACAGTTTAATAACTTCTTAACGATTCTTCTATTTATTGCTGCGGGTCTTTCATTTTTAATTGGAGAAAAGATTGACGGCGGACTAATTTTGGCAATTGTAATTTTGAATGGCATTTTTGGTGTTTATCAAGAGTTTCAAGCAGAAGAATCTTTAGCAGTATTAAAAAAAATAACAGTGACAAAAGTACGGGTGATTCGTGATGGAAAAGAGCAGGAGATAGACAGTATTTACTTAGTTCCAGGAGATTTGGTAAAAATTGAGGAAGGAACGAAAATATCTGCGGACGGAAAACTGCTTGAAGTGGTTAATCTGGAAATTAATGAATCAATTTTAACCGGCGAGTCTTTAGCTATAACCAAAAGAATTAAAGATGATTTGTTTTCAGGAACAATTGTTTCACGCGGACGCGGGATATATCAGGTAACCTTAATTGGTATGCAAACACGTTTTGGCAAAATTGCAGCTTCACTTAGTGGAATAAAAGATATTAAAACACCACTACAAAAAAAACTTGAAGATTTGACAAAATTAGTTGGAATCATAGGTGTTGTTGCTTCAGTGTTTGTTTTTGTGATATCAGTTTTACAGGGTTCAGCATATTTTCCGGCATTTTTACTGGCAATTTCACTGGCTGTGGCAGTTGTCCCGGAAGGATTACCGGCAGTGATGACAATAACATTGGCAATTGGTGTCAAGGTGATGGCAGATAAACGTTCAATTATTCGTAAACTTTCGGCAATTGAAGCACTTGGAAGTGTGACGTTAATTGCCACTGATAAAACCGGAACCTTAACAACCAATAAAATGAAGGTAAAAGAAATCTATGTTGATGATCAGATTTATGAAGAAACAAACTTTCCGCGTTTGGAAAACCACCCATTTAGATTAATGGTAGAAAACGGAGTGTTGTGCTCAACTGCATCACTTGTTTACGTGCATGATCACGGAAGGTGGGATGTTTTGGGAGATCCAACCGAAGGTGCACTGTTATTTTTGTCGCAAGCAGTTGGACTATCACCGGAGGAAATGCGAAAAGAATGGAAAATTATTGATGAAGTACCATTTGACAGCGTGTCGAAAACAATGACCGTTTTGGTTCGATCTGTAGGGGTCGATCGTGATCGACCCACCTCAATCGGGCTTGACCGACCCGTTTCCATCGAGCGTGACCAACCCATTATTATCAATCGTGACCGACCCATTTTATTTATCAAAGGTGCGCCAGAGGCAATTTTAGAGCGTGTGTCATTTATTCAAAAAGGAAACCAGATTGAAAAATTAACATCAGAACATCGGGCAAAAATTGAAAAGCAAATGCAGATGTGGACGAGAAAGGGTTTGCGTGTATTAGGATTCTCCTATAATAACCAATTATCAATGAACAATGATCAATCAATTATTAATAATTCAATGATCAATGAAAATTCAATAAAAATTGAAAAATTGGAAATTGATCATTCTTCAATTTTCTTGGGTTTAGTTGCCATTCACGACGCACCCCGTCCGGAAATAAATGATGCGGTGGCACGGGCAAAACAAGCTGGAGTTAAAGTGGTAATGATAACAGGTGACAATGAACAAACTGCTGAAGCTATTGGCGTCACCGCGGGAATTATCGATAATAATGAAGATATTATCACAGGAAAACAGTTGGATGAATATTCAGATGAGGAGTTGATGAAAATTTTGCCACAAACACGAATTTTTGCTCGAACCACTCCTTTTCAAAAACATCGGATTGTCCAGTTGTATCAAAAACTTGGAGAAATTGTAGTGGTAACTGGTGATGGTGTGAATGATGCTATTGCTCTAAAGCAAGCAGATATTGGTGTTGCCATGGGATTGGTTGGAACTGATGTGGCGCGTGAAACTGCAGACATGGTGATTACTGATGATAATTTTGCTTCGATTGTTAACGCGATTGATGAAGGAAGAAATATCATTAAAAACTTAAAAAATGCGATTAAATATTTACTTGCATGTAATTTATCTGAAGCAATCTCCTTAATTATGGGATTATTTTTAGGAATCCCACATTTATTTTATCCAATTCAACTTTTATATATCAATCTTGTTACCGATGGCTTGCCAGCACTGGCTTTGGCCTTTTCACCGCGAGATCATCACCAAATGCAGCGTCCACCGGATAAAGAACTGAGTTTACTTCGATTTGCAGAAAAAGAATATATTGCGATTGTGGGCATAATTACAGCAGTTTTAGTTTTATTAGCGTATTTTATTTTTAGTTGGTTGTTTCCAAAAACTGGACAAACAGCGGCGTTTACGGTTTTAACTTTGATTCAATCATATATTTATATTGATCTATGGTTAAGTCATCAGTCACTGCATAAAAACCTTCATCTTCTTAAATCAAAGTTATTTGCAATGGTATTTTTTGTACCTTTTATCTTGCAGTTTTTTATTGTTAAATCAATCTTGATTAGCCGTTTTTTTAAAGTTGAACTACTTTCAATCTGGCAGTTTATTATGCTCTCTGTTTTTTCCGGATTTGTTTGGATTGGCATCAAACTCACCAAAAAAGCCGTTCATGTGACTGCGTGATTAAAACTGAGACACGCGATTTGATAAAAATCTATACCAAGAAATTGTCATTGCGAGTCTCGAATTAGTCGGGGGTGGTAATTCCGTTACCAATAGGACAAATATTAATACTAATTTAAGAATCTCTTTGAAGTGGAAATAGTTTTTCTTTAGGTGGGTCAGAGAATCTTTTTTCTGATTCTACCATAATTCTTGTTGCTAATTCAGCGTCTCCATGAAGAGATGCGAATATCGATAGTATCGTGACGAGAGTTCTGTGTATTTGTGAACCCAACGAAATATCTTCAGCCTGATATTTATTTAAATCGTTAGAACAAGTTTTAATGAATCGAACGCCGGTAGTTTCACTAAGCTCTCTTATTCTTCGTGCCATAATATTTCTTATTGCTTGGTTTCCGGCTGAAGTAAGAAAATCTTTTGCGTCGACTAATACTTGGAGTTTATTTTGTGATCGAAGTGCGTCATTAACCATTCTTAATGCTTGGTAAAAATCAACATCGGGAGGAGCTTTCAGATAACATCTTGTTTTCAGCGCTCCTCCAATCTGCTGCAATTGGGCACAACACAATTGTTTTATGCAGTTTTCGACTTCCATTAGTATTCCCGATTCGTGTAATCCAAAATCACTTGCTAAGGCGACTGCTTTTGCTAGTAAGGATGATAAAAAATAGCTACTATCGGCTACGGTATTTTTAATAAAAGGAAGAACTATATTACTAAGTAGTTGTCTTGCTTGGATGCGTCCTTGCTCCATATCGGGTGCATAGTAAACTGTCTCAGTTAATATTTCGGCAATTGTAATTTTTCTTACAATATCATCTTCTTCGCTTATGATTTTAGGATCGGGTTTTTTTAAGAATGCGGACATCAGCGCATTATATGCTTTAGGGTTAGTTGCGATTACATCAGCTCCATATGAAACAATATTATCCAATAACCAAGATTCCTCTTCATAACGTCTCAATTGGTAATCACAGTCTTCATATTTGAAAGTTGTTGAACCTATCTGTGAAGTAGCAATTAAAACAAGTGTTTGTCTTAATTCATTGTTTGGACTTAGTAGAGCACAGACCTGTCCAGGGAGTAATTTTCTTTGAGTTGGATTTTTAGAATCTTCTAATAAGCGATTTAAATTTTCAGGAATAGCTATTTCTCGACTTTCTGGATACCATTGTAACTCTGATAAATAATTCCATTCAGCTCTTTGCTTCGTATGATTTGGTATACCCATTATAGAATCTAGTCCGGGCTTTGATAAATCATCCGGAAGAGGCTCTTCAGACTGAGCACAAGCAACGATAAATAACGATTCGAAAGATGTTGGATATCTTTCAATAAGAAAACCCATATTAAGAACTTCAGCAGACTTGATTTGTGTATCACGAGGGAGTGTTGCAAGTAATTGATTAGCTTTGTTTAAGAATTGAGAAGTTTTATCATCTTGTTTTAACCATCCAAGATAATTTAGATTTATTTGACTTACTTCTTTAGCCATTCTCGAATTTTAGCCTACTTAGATAATATATTCTTGACCTATAATTTGCCAAATTAGGACAGTTTTAGTATAATATGGACATTCATTTTGACAATTTGGACATTTATGAACATAACTTATATTTTTCCACCATTAACAGAACAGCAACCGAAAATTGATTGGGTAATAAAGCAAAAAGGTAAAAGCATCTTAACATATCAAGTTGACTGTCGTTTGCTTGATCATGTTTCCGTGAGTAATTTTTTTGAATTATTTCTCTCGGTCTGTAATAACAGAAAAAGCAAGATGGGTCAAGTTGGAAATTGTGTAACGAAAATTAATACATTACTCAACCATAAGAAACAACCAATTTTAATTATCATAAAAAATATCCAGTATTTATTACCTCTTCTTGGTTCGATTTTGCTTAAGCTAATGGTTATTAAAGAAAATAGCCATAATATAATTAGTTATCTTTTCACAACCACTGATTGTCTGTATTCAGACAGGATTTATGAACAGTTAAAAGCTTTGCCGTTAATTCTTGATAAGGTTCAGTATTTTGGTTATAAAAAATTTGACTATAATTTGCGTGAATCAGAAATTATTTGGAATAGCTTATCTGAAATTCAGCGTCGTTTGATCCGACGTATATTGATTGGTGAAACAGTTCGAAAAGAAGAGTTTGCCGCGGACATTGATTATTTAATCAAGACAGGAATTATTTCTAATAAAAAACAAACGTATACTATTAATTTACCATTATTAACTAATATCTTACTTAAATCATCCACCCAGTCGTTAAAACTACATAATCATACAGTCTGGAGTGGAGAAGAGCTGATGACTGCAAAATTCAGTGCAAAACAAAATCACATTTTACGACTTTTACTTGAAAATGTAGGAAAAGTTGTCAGTCAAGATCAAATCGCAGATAATTTATGGGATACGAAAGATAGCGAAAATAAATTTTCAGTTTGGGCAATTGACAAGTTCATTCAACGTTTGCGACTACGGATGAAACAAAATTTAATTGCAGATAAAATTATTGCAATAAAAACAAAGGGTTATTGTTATCAAAACACTACTCACTGTATTCGAACGGAAGAATTAATAATAAAAGATGGATTGAAATTTATATTGATGGAAAATAACAAAGATAATGTTTATTTTTATAATAAAGCATTTCAGAAAAAACAACTAAGAAAAGTGTTGTGGCAATCAACCCCAAAAACAGACAAAGAAATAATTGACTGGATAAAAGAAGTGACTACGGCTGAATCGCATTATTATTTTTCAATCTGGAAAAACAAGAAGATGATTGGTCATGTTGGCCTAGATAGGATTAATTGTTTAAACCAATCAGCGCGAATGGGATTTTTCTTGGATAATCCAAAACTTTGGGATAAATTTGGAAAAACGATTTTTTCTGTGATGATTAATGAGGCCAAAAATCGCTTTCATTTACAATTTCTTAGCGCTGACGTGGCCGGAGATGAACCAACTCAAATTCGTATTCTTGAACAGCTAGGATTTAAAAAAGACTTGGTTAAAAAAAGCCTTCTTACGCTGGAATTATTCTAACCAAAAATTCGGCAACCGGGCAGGTTGCTAACGGGTTGATATAAGGCGATATAATCTTTGTTTTTTGCATTTTATTTAATCTTGACAACTGTATATTGCTGTAACATACTTTATTTATGAAAAAACTCAAAGCAATTCCAAAATTCAAAAATGAGGATGCGGAAAGAGAATCTTGGAGTACTCATGATACAACTGAATATGTTGACTGGTCTAAAGCTAAATTGGTATGTTTTCCCAATCTTAAATTATCAACTGAAACGATTAGCCTAAGATTGCCTGCTTCGCTTTTAGATGCGGTCAAACAACTGGCTAACAAACGCGATGTGCCCTATCAATCACTAATGAAGATTTTCATTGCCGAAAGACTAAAACAAGAAACTTACATGAATATTTGATCAGTTAGCTTTCTTAAAAAATCGTTTTCTTAAAAAAAGGAAAATAAGCAAAACCGGAATCCAAATCGCTGCATAAACTCCAATCCAGATCAAAAATCCAATTAGCAAGCGTAGCGTTGAGATCATTGATCGCACTGCTTCTTTCAAAATCTGTTCCGGTCTCCAGGAATCAAGCGGAGCATAGGGGAGTGAAAGTTCATCGGTTGATAGGTAAACGGTAATTTTGGCCAAGTTGACGTTTTCTGCCAAGTATTTTTTTTGTCCAATTTGGGTATCGATTTGATCTTGAATATTTAAAATTTCCCGCTGAACATTTAGAATATCTTCAATGGTTATTGCTTTATTAAGCATGTCTTCAAAGATAGTTTTTGTTTTATTTAAAGTAGCCAATCGTGTTTCAATATCAGTGTATTGATTGGTAACATCTTCACCTGTTAAATTTTCTGTCACCACCTTAACTGAAAGTGATTTAAAAAACTTTAGAGCTGCTTCTAATTGTTTATTTGGTATACGGACAGTAAGTGAGGCATTGGCGTTTTCATGCGGATTATTAATTGAAGAATTGATCATAAATCCACCCAGCTCTTGAGCTTTTTTCAAAATTTGACGGTGAGTATCTTCAACTTTTTTCACCACCAGTGATAAATATGAATCAGCCACAACCATTCTGTCAGACGTAGGAGCGCCTGTTTTGGAATAAGAAGCTGATGGAGGAACAACTGACTTTGACATCATTGTTCCATCTTGAGTAGAGCCAATGCTTTTTGCACTATAATCTGTACCGATAAAATTTGATGAACGCATTAGATAGTTTGGAGTTGATTGTTTGATAAGAAGATAAAATATGAAAATAACAAGAACGAATGTGAGCTTATGACTTTTTATCCAACCTACGACTTTAGACATGCAATAATAGTAGAAATTTTCTATAGGAATGTCAAACGAGATTTTATGACCAAAATTCGGCAACCGGGCAGGTTGCTTAGTGGGTTGGCAGAAGGGGCTAAAAAAGATCAATTTGGCGATTTTGTATAAACTATTCTTTAACTATAATATTAATAAATAAAATATTGTAAAATATAGTTATGGTTTTAATGTGGGACTATGACATTAATGAGTTAAAGAAAACCGAAGCCGGACGGATCAAAATCCTGGAACGGATGATTAACTATGGTCCGGGCAAGGGAGAAAAAATTTCTCTGTCACAAGTGAAGAAAAATTGGGACAGATTAGATCTCTATCCTTCGAACAAACGTTTGTTAGAATTATTAATATGGGGCAAAGTAAAATCATTACCACCGAGCAAGCCAGTGTTCTCGATCAAATAAGACAAAATAACTACCTGTGTACTAATTTTTATTTTACCGGAGGCACGGCTTTAAGCGAATACTATCTTCAGCATCGTTATTCAGAAGACTTGGATTTTTTTACGGAAAAACCATATGAACAGAAATTGATTATCGACTTCATCAGTAATTTATGCAAGCAAAATCAATGGACTTATGAACTCAAAACGGTTGAAATGCTAATGACGTTTTATCTGCATATTGGGACAATAACACTTAAAGTTGATTTTTCTCATTATCCGCATCAACGCGTAGAAAAAAAATATATTGATCATGGTTTGGCAATTGATAGCTTGACTGATATTGGCATTAACAAACTAACAACTATTTTTCAACGCACTCAAGTGAAAGATTTTGTTGACTGTTATTTTTTATTCAAAAAACTGAACTTGTGGGATCTGATTTATGGGGCAGAAGTGAAATTCAGACAAAAGATTGAACCATGGTTATTGGCCACAGAACTAATGAATGTTGATAAATTTACAGAGATGCCACGGATGATTAGATCATTAACATTGATGCAATTAAAAACCAACTTTCATCAATTAGCCGATCGTTTTGCTAAACCAAAAACAAAAAGGTAAAGATTTTCGTGGAGGAATAATATACCCAGTATTAACCAAACGAATAATCGGACTGAACTGAGGCTAAATTGATTTTGAGGCTAACTTATCGTGATTTCAGCAAACTATTAATGTCAAATAACTCATACTGTTGTTTTCTCATTATCTTTGCAAAATCATTATCACTCATATTATACGCCATCCTATTAAGCTGTTCAAATGAAACGCCTTGTTTTAAAAAGTTTATGTTTTGTTCTTTTG
>Ga0210024_1002259_pt1 | contig 16624 bp, 13 predicted proteins | sample CryGeymeta201525_FD_183988 | JGI IMG/M metagenome (GOLD analysis project Ga0210024, IMG submission 183988) | Groundwater microbial communities from Crystal Geyser aquifers in Utah, USA - Crystal Geyser metaG 2015-25 (SPAdes) (version 2) | ecosystem: Environmental > Aquatic > Deep subsurface >... | reverse complement strand
CTTTGAAAGGCTGAGATGGGGTTTGAAAAGTTCGCGAAGTGCGTGCAGAGTGTGTCCGGCAGCTTGGGAGTTGTTTTCTTTTGTTTTCACAACCAACAGGTTACACCCCAAGCTGCCATTTGTTAAGCGATCTTAAATTTTGTCGTGTAGTGTGATTTATGATTAAGAGATCACATGAAGGCTTGGCTTTGTCACCGGGTCCGCTTGGATTCTCGCAACTTCAAAACAGCCTGTGAAAGCTCACGAAATCTACAACGCCATCGATCCTGCCCTTGTTACCCAGATGCTCAACTGGTTCCGGGAGAACGACAGGAGTGTCTACCGCTCTGCGATTTCATCGCTTGCCCAATCGAGGAAGCTTCGCTTGGCGTTCATTCAGAAGAAGCCACTTGCTGATCAGTATGCCTGGGTTCTCAAGACGCTCAAATCAAAGCAGTCCGATACGGTTGGTGAACATCTGGTTCAGGTTTGGCTGATGGCCGGAAATCAGGAAATGCTGGCGAAATTTTGTGACATCATGGAAATTGAGCATGACGGCAAGGGCTCGGTGACGGGCGATCTTCCGGAAACGATGGGTGCGGCGACGCTCGACCAGGCGGTCGATCAGCTTGTTGGCGACTTTGATCCGAAGCTGGTCACCTTGTATCTGCAGGTCTTCAATCTCCAAAGGCCTGGTGGCTGGGAGGCTCTTTCGAACAAGCTGGAGAGTGATGATCGATTGGTGCTCGCGTGACGAGCGGCCTCGTATCAGTCGAGCTACAGGCGTTTTTCAGCAATGCCCCTTGGAAAATCAAGGGTTTCAGCGTCTAACATCATCGAAAATAGCTGTTTTTGCTCCCCAGTCCGCCAAGTTGGGTTAGGTGTGGAAAAACTGGCGTTGCCGCCTCCTTGAGGGCAAGTTTCCGCCGCGATGACGAAGGACGAGATACGGGCGGAGCGCGAGAGCGCTTGGATCGGGGATGCGGTGCTGGCGCTTTTTGCCAGGAACTGGGTGCTTCGCGAGCGCGGCACGATGGACGGTGAGTGGTTCACCCGTCTGACTTCGAACGATTTCCTGAGTGCCTTTGGGAACCCGACGCGGGTTGAGGCGAAGATCGGCGCGATCTACAAGAAGGAGGGTATCGATGCGGCCTTTGCGTGGATGGACGAGGAGCTGGTGCCGCTGTTCCGCAAGCAGATGGCGAAGCGCGGGTAAGGAGTTGATTTGCGGTTCGATCTGGGTGTCTTGGCCCGCGAGGGTCACTTCAATGATCGATCTGTATCGTGCTCGAGGCGGTGGCGGAGGGGGTGATTTTCAATAATCTCGGCTTCCTGATGGACACTCACGTGAACCGGATGGCGGTGTTGAGACCGAAGTTGAGCAGGAGGGATCGGATTGAATTCTTGGAGGAAGTTTTCTCGTATCACGGCGATGCCAACGACTTCCTTTCTCACTTTGGCGATGCCTCGAAGCAGGTCTGTACCGAGGTGATTTGGCGCGGAATCAATGGACGGGTGGGGATCGATATGTCGCTGACCAAGCGCGGCGGTCACCCGACGCTGAGCGCCGGCGACCTGGTGAATTATCATTTCAAAAGCGGCGGCAAGCACTTCGAGTTCGTGCTTTTTGCGGAGGCGGCTGGGTCGGGTCGCCGGGCGGTGATTCACACCGGGCCGGAGGGTGAGGAGAAGCTTCGTCGGCAAATGAAAGAGTAAGGAGGGTATGAAATTTGATAGCCAAGTATAACAATAGTTGGCGATGATTTGAATAGCTTTAGCGCTCCATGGGGGAGCGCCCGAAGAGAAATATTATCGGGCCGGTTCTCCGTTCCCTCCGAAATCATCTGGGATGGACCCAAGATGAGGCCACGGCACATTGTAATATCGAAGGATTGGATTTTTCTCGGGCGACCTATGCTCAAATCGAAATGCAGATTCGAAATGTCACCGATCTTGAGCTTGCGCTGCTTGCTCGGGCTTTCCGCGTGCGGGCTGATCGTCTCCTGCCCGATGAGCTTCCGTCGTGGAAGTCAAAAGGGCGGCAAAACACTTGGCGATATCGCTCAAATACAAGTGAGGATGGAGTCGAGGAGTGATAGCGCTGTATTACCTTGACGCAAGACATTTGGCGGAATAATTATGCGCCAATGCCAAACAAGTCATACCGAAGTGGGAATTGGATTATTGGAGCCGCTTTGTTTGGGGGTTTTGTGGCGTTGGTATCGTCTGCCCTATTTGCAGAAGAGGTTTTTTCTGAGGGCGGAGAGGTTCTGACCCCTTTTGATGTGCGCGTGATCGATAGGATTCCCGATGGAGCCCCGCGGCCGCCATCGAAGCCCCAGCCACGCATTTATGTGCAGCCTGAGGACATCCGCACAACGAAAGTCATAGATCTGGGCGAACGAGTGGTGACGATCCAAAAGATTGCGCCGATCGAACTCCCTGCCATTCCCGAAACTAAATCCGTTTCCGATCCGAATAATCCGAAACTTCGCGAGTTCATTGAGGCTCGAAAACACCATCAAACGGTATTCATCGGGGCGACGACCTATTTTTCCAGCAAGACCCCGGACAAGGCCCGGTCACTCGTCCGCTACTGGTCGGCTCAGGGTGCCGCTCCGATTCAATTTTGGACCGATGCGAATCTGCTTCATATGACGGGGTTTGGCGAGTTTGAGGCGGAAGATACCCGCTACTCGCTGATGATGATGGTGTCTCACTTCGATCTGGAATGGCCTAAGCTCGCGAAAGCTTGGGGTTCATACACGATTCCGGTCCCGGAAATTCCTGAGTTTATCGATGGCGTACCTGCGTCGTTCAGAATCATTGAGGGCAAGCCAACTGAAGAGCAACTCAGTCTGATCAAGGCGCTGATGAGACTCTACGACAGGGACAAGGAGCGGATGAGGACAGCATACGAACAAAGGATGGCAGCGGCCAAAGTTAGAGCCCTTGAGCGGCAGGAGAACCCTCCAGAGAAGAAGAATCTCGTGCTTCGCTACTGGCGTGCCGATGCCGCGGGCCGTGCTGGAACTAATCCAAAACCCGCCGACATCCGATGAGACGGCTATTTCACCAATCGCTCGTTTTGTGTCTGTTAGCTCATTCTTCGGGAACTGCCCTCGCGATCCAGGATACGGCGAACAACAACACCATGAGTGACGTTTGGGAACGTCACTTCAACAACGGGAGCGAGTTCCAAGCGAGCAATCCGAACCACGCCGCGTCCGCCGATCCAGATCAGGACGGCTGGAGCAATTTCGATGAATCGGTGGCGGGCACCGATCCTTTCTCTGCTGCAGTTCCGGACGGATTAGTCAGGCCGGTGATTGTTCAGAACCCGGCAGCGGCAGGGTGTTTCGTCATCACTTGGCCATCGATCGTTGGCAAAAACTATCGAGTCCGCTTTTCGACGGAGCTCATCACTTGGGGTGACTATGGTGAACTCATGCCGGGAAGCGGTCAGGAAATCGTTTTTATAACGGATTGCGAGTACGAGGAGGGCGGTGTGCCTGAGAGTCTTTTCTTCCGCGTGAAGATCGAGGACGAAGATCCCGATGGTGATACTTTAACAACTTGGGAAGAGTTACAATTAGGCACCTTTCCCGATCGGCCGGACTCGGATTACGACGGGTTCCGTGACGATGTTGACCCGCTTCCTCACCAAAGCGCTACCGAGGCCGATCCCGATGGACTTGGGATGTCCGCATCGATCATGGCCAATATCGTTGGTTGGTGGGATTTCCAGCAGAATGGAACCGGATCGCTGCCCCTGATGTTTCCCAGCAGGGTTTCACCGAATCATCAGCTTGGTGCTTCGTTCGGCCAGCGAATTGGGGGATGCATGGCGGGCGATGGATTGAGAAACCTCGGAGCAACAATTCCGACCCGCGCAGAACTCAACGTGTTCGGGACTTGGCCGAATCTGCGCGATACACAGGCTTGGAGTGTCAATTATTGGATAAAGGTCAATGAAGGGTCCTTGGAAACCCCAGCGGTATTGACCTTGGTCGCCTACGGAAACATCGGCGGAAACAATCCGAATCTCGAATGGCGTGCAATCCGCACTCCAGACAACCAGGGTACACGGTTCCTTCTACATTCTTTCGCACCGGGGTCATCGACGCTACCCACAAACCTCATAGCTCCAGGCGCATGGGAATCACCTAAAAAGCTGGACGACGGTTATTGGCACCACCTTTCCCTTACGATCGGCTCGGGACCGATAAAGATGTATTTTGATGGTGTCGCAATAGGCACCCCGACCTCCTCGAATATTCAGATTCCCTCGAATGCCAATACGACCGGAGCGTGGCTCTACCTTGGTGGGACGAAAAGGCTTCCAAATGGCGGAACAAGCGCAGTGCCGCAATCCGAGCTCAAGGGTCGAATCGATAGCGTTATGACCCACCGCAGGACGCTTTCAGCGGCGGAAATACTTTCGATTCAGCGGCGAGACCGGGATCAGGACGGGCTTTGGGACATCACGGAAGTCAGCAGCGGCAGATGGCGCGACGACAACTCGAATGCTTTGGTCGACAGTAACGAGATCGATTTCGTCTCTCATCCGAACCGCTGGCAGTTACCCGGCAAAGATTCAGACGACGATGGGCTCACGGATGCCGAAGAACAGGTGGTCGGAACAAATTGCGGGAAAGTAGACACCGATGGCGATCTATTGCCCGACAAGTGGGAATTGGACAACGGGCTGGACCCGACGACCGACAATCGCTCTGCCCCAGATCAAAATGGCAACCAAACCTACCCTGACTCGGATGGTGATGGACTTGATGAACTTGACGAATACAGGAATCAGACAAATCCGAATTTAACTGATAGCGATACGGATGGAGTAAGCGACTTTAACGAAGTGAATGTCACCTTGTCAGATCCTAACGATTCGACCGACAAGGATCCTGTTCCCCCTGAAGAACGGTTCAGCGTTAAGCTGGGAGTAGGTGACCGCAGCGGTAGCGAAAGCGAGGATTATGTTCTGAATTGTTTCGAGATCGATGGTGAGACAGGAGAGGAAATGTTGAAATACGTCCTGAGATCGGGTGGAGCCGGCGGGTATTCTGAAAAAACCAGAGATTCGTTCCGCAAAGGTCGGACCTATACTTTTCAGATCAAGTGGCAGAACAGCAAGGACAGCATTCGGACCGCATCAGGAGGAACCTCGGCCGAAGGACCTGACTTTGACTATCATCTGGTCATCGAGCCTCAAGGTGACCACGGAACCACACTCTTCGACGCCTATGATCCCAGGTCTCCGACAACCGGCATGAAGGCAGATCCGATCCTCGACCCTCAGGATGTCAATCCGACGGATGACGATGATGACAACGTCGTGAGCTTCACCACCACTCTCCAGCAACAGCGGGTGGCGTTGGTGAGTTTGAGACTGGAATGGGAAGCGCTACCGGATTTCAACAACGTCGGCCTCCACGTCGATCCTTGGGAAAACCAAGTTAAAGGCAACCGAATTTTTCCGGGCCGCAGAAACCCGAACGATATTGAGTTTAGAGCCAGAGCGAGACTGCACGTGAGCGGTGGCCTTGCCGGGATGCCGGTGACAGTTGCATCTTACGACATTGATGATAGCACATCGGAGGTGTTCGACGTCGATTCGAGCAGTCCGACCACTCCCATCATAGACACTAATGGAACAGCCGGCGGAGATAATTTTGCTGATGTTTATCAGACCCCAAAGGATGGCCAATTTTGGGATGATGCAACAGCTTCATGGGGAGTTTCTGTTCGCACAAAGAATTTTAGCCCGATAGGACAAACGGATTTCGATTTCAGGGTTGGCATGCAGCCTGGTAATAATTACCGGGTCGCAGCGTCCGTACACGGATTCAGCGGGCTTGCCAGTGTTCAGGTCACGAATGCAAGTGGGCTAGGGTATTTGGGGCCGGAGATCGACGACGACGGAGACGGAATGGCATCTCCACCCCTTACAGTTTGGCGGAAGCTCTGGGTTGAAAACGACTCAATGGAAGCCATTCCTGCCGACTCGTTTGGGTACAAGAGAAATGACATTAGTTGGAACCTAGAACCGGCTCGAATTCTAAGCGTTTCATTGGTCTCATCAGGAAGTGAGACCGCTTTCGGCATCCCTTGGATTGACGATCAGGAAAATTTTCTAGATCTTGACAATGGGATGATAATTGCCGGAGGCAATTCTCACTCGGTATCTGACACGGCTTCCTTTTCAGTTACTATCCCTGGAAATTATTCCAGCATTTCTGTCGATTCCGAGTTTCGACTATATGACGATGATGATTTCGGATTGTTGACCTCACCTCTTCCAAGGATCGATCTTGTTGGCGATCTAATGAAGGGGCTTTTTAAAATTGGGTTCATCGAAATTGTTGATGCGGCTTTATACAATCCAAACAAAATTGTTCCATTCAAGATTCATGATAATTTCACCTCGCCGACATCAATCAATTCGAAGAGAGATCTATTTGGTAGTCCGTCATTGTGGATTTGTCCCCTGACGGCTGCCTACCAAACTGAATTTGATGAAGATGGCGACCCCTTCCCTGAAACACCCACTGATGGACAAACTGGCACTTTTACGGCTGGAGATCATTCCGCAGTTTACGTCGAGAACTGCCGTGAGTGGTATGATCAATCATTAAGAGTAGTTGAACAGACGGGAAATTTGGCTGTGAGAAATGAAATATTGGAGAGATATGAGAATTATATTATCGCCCAGGCATCGCATGAAATGGGGCATCAGCCGGGAACTCAGCATGTAGATATCGATCATTCCGAGGGTGGACTTATGAGGGCAGGCGGTGCGCCCAGCGGTTCTCCTGAAGATGATTCGTTTTTCCCCGCAAGTATTCTTCGATTTAGAAAAACAGAAACATGGTCCGAAAGCTAAAATGCTCTAAAATTGTTTTTGTGGTATTAATAAATATCGCCTCATTTGTAAGTTTGCGAGCAAACGCAGATACTGTGAGGATTTGGCGTGAATTGGATTTGGCTGTTAGCCTGCATTTGCAAGCCGAAGGTTCACCTCCGAGGTCATGGGGGGAAATCGATATAGTGCGTATGATGAATGACGGCTCCTTGAAACCGAACCGAAAACTAATGGAGGGTATTAATTCTTTTGCTCTAGTTCCTGATGCTCCCAAAATCGATGAAGATGACGGCACGCTTAGAAAGTATTGGGGACTCCGGGTTTTCGCGATAAGTCGCCATAAAGAATTATCGGGTTCAAATGAAGAGGGCCGCTTTGCTATTCTGATCGGCCCCAAGTTAAAGGAGCCCGCCGGGATTCGGACCATGACCTATTTTATTGCCGAAGACAATGCACAGGCGATTTTTGAAAAACTCAACAAGTTTGATCCAGTTGCTGAACCGTTAGCCTTTGAGGAGGTTCCTAGCACCTCAGATCGTCCGCGATCAACGGGAGAAGCCGAACGGATTATTGAAGAATCCGAAAAGGATAAGACCGAAGTCGCGGTGAATGTGCCTACCGAAGAAGGGGGGAGGGCGGAGTCTTGGATTCCGATATTGACGGTTGCTTTTTTGACTCTAGTTGCCGGAATTATCTTCGTGGGGCTCAGGCGGTCTACTCGGGAAAAGCACTGAAGCGAGGGGAGTCGTGGTGGGAAAAGCCGGAAAAACCCGGGGGTTTTGAGTTTTGAGTGTTGCTTGATATTTAAGATTTGTTGCATGTTTCGGGCAGTTCTTGACGCGAAAAGTGCTGTCGAGGCGGATCGGGACACAATTCATGGAAACAAATGGCGGGCAATCAGGGCTGGTGATCGCTTGCGGAGGCACGGGGGGGCATCTCTTCCCCGGGCTCGCCGTGGCTGAGGCATGGACGCGACGTGGCGGCAGGGTGGTGCTGCTCGTTTCCGAGAAGAAGATCGATCAGGAGGCTTCGCGGAAATACTCGCAGTATCGCTTTGAGACGATCCCGGCCGCGGCGAAGCCAGCGACGCTTTCGCCGAAGATGCTGCCGTTCTTGTGGGACCTGTGGCGGACGATCGGCAGGTGCCGGGGGATTTTGAAGGACTTCGGGGCGGACGCAGTGCTCGGGATGGGTGGCTTCACGTCGCTGCCTCCGGTGTATGCGGCGAAGAAGGCGGGCTTGCCGGGATTCGTGCATGATTCGAATGCGCTGCCGGGCAAGGCGAACCGTCTGACGGCGCGCTGGTGCCGCGAGGTGTTCATCGGGCTCGATGCGGCGCGGGAGTATTTTCCGGGATCGGAGTGCGTGCTGACCGGGACGCCGGTGCGCGAGGAGCTGAAGCATCTGCCGAGTCGGACGGAGGCTGCGGCGAAGTTTGGCTTGGATCCGGCAAAGCCAACCTTGCTCGTGATGGGCGGAAGCCAGGGGGCGCGGAAGCTGAACTCGATTGTGGCGGAAGCGGCTTTTGCGGATGGGCTTCAGGTTTTGCACATCGCCGGACCGGGCGACGAGCAGCGGGTGATCGATCAAGCGGGTGTGCGTGAGGGCTACAAGGTGCTCGGGTTTTGCGATGACATGCCGTCGGCCTATGCGGTGAGCGATGTGGTGGTGGCGCGCGCGGGTGCTTCGAGCATGACCGAGCTGGCGTTTCTCGGACTACCCTCCGTGCTGGTGCCGTTTCCTTTCGCTGCCGACGATCACCAGACTTTCAACGCGAAGGTCTTTGCGGAGGCGGGTGCGGCTTTTCTCGAACAAGAAGCGGGTTTGGATTCCGCCAAGCTCGCGGGCTTGGTCGGTGAGATGCTTGATCCTGCGAAGCGTGAGTCGATGACGGCGGCTCTGGAAAAACTTGCGGTAAAGGACGCGGCGGAGCGTGTTTGCGATGCGATCTTGAAAACTTTGAAATGAACGAACTATCCCAACGCCTGACGAACCTCTCGAAGCCCCTGCGAATTCATCTCGTGGGTGTGGCGGGTTCGGGCATGAGTGGCTTGGCGCTTTTGCTGATGGGCATGGGGCATCGGGTCAGCGGCTCGGATAAAGTGACGAGCGCGGAGACCGAGCGACTCCAAAAACTTGGGTTGCGTTTCTCTTCGCCGCACACGGCGGATGCGGTCGATGGTGCGGATGCGGTGGTGTATTCCTCGGCGATTCGCCCGGATAATGCCGCACTGAGTTCGGCCCGTGAGCAAGGGATCAAGTTGCTACGCCGGGCGGAGTGTCTCGCGGCGATTCTTCACACGAAGAAGGGGATCATTGTTTCCGGGACGCACGGGAAGACGACGACTTCATCGATGGTCGCCCATGCGCTGAGGGAAGCAGGATTTCATCCGAGCCACTACGTCGGTGCGGAAATTCCGGTGCTGGGGCAAAACGCGCGCTGGTCTGAAGATGGCGAGTGGATGGTGGCGGAGGGTGATGAAAGCGACGGCACGCTGGCGCTTTACAAGACGGCTTGCTCGATCGTGCTCAACATCGAAGCCGAGCACCTCGATCACTACCGGAACTTGGATGAGATCAAGGAGGTCTTTCGCACGCTGCTTTCACAGACAAGTGGGCCGGTGGTTTATTGCGGTGAGGATGAAGGGGCTCGCTCGGTTTGTGCGGAGCATGAGGGATCGGTCAGCTATGGCTGGTCGAATGCCGACTACACGGCGTCGGAAATTCGCGAGCTTCGCGGAGCTACGGCGTTTGCCGTATTTCGTGGTGGGGAGCGACTGGGAGAGGTGGAGCTGGGGATTCCCGGTCGCCACAATGTGCTGAATGCGCTGGCAGCGATCGCGACTTGTGACCGGCTTGGCGCGGACTTCGCGCTGGTTTCTCGGGCGCTGAATACTTTTGCCGGAGCGCGGCGTCGTTTTGAAACGAAGTATCTTTCGAAGAAGCTGCGGATCGTCGATGACTACGGTCATCATCCGACGGAGATCGCGGCGACGATTCAGACGGCACGACAGTTGAAGTCGGAGCGCGTGGTCGTGCTTTTTCAACCGCATCGCTATACGCGGACGCAGGCGTTGGCTGATGACTTTGGTCGGGTGCTGGCGGAGGCGGACGAGGTCTTTGTGACGGGTGTTTATCCGGCGAGTGAGCAACCGATTCCGGGGATCAGTGGACAGACGATTGTCGATGCGGTGAAAGAGCATGGCGGCACCATGGTGACTTCCGTTCCTGATATTTCCACGGCGCACCACAAGGTCGGCAACGCGCTCGATGAGGGGGATTTGCTGATTACTTTGGGAGCGGGAAACATTCACGAACCGGGAACGCGGATTGCGCGGGATCAGAAGGTGCTGGAGGAAATCGTGGGCTCACAATCGAGCGATGAGATTTCGGTGAAACTCTACGAACCGATGCGGCGTCACACGACGATGCTGGTGGGGGGGCCAGCGCAGTTCTGGATTGAGCCCCACACGTTCAAGGCTTTTGCGGAAGCGGCGGATTACTGTCGCGAGCGCGGGATCGCGGTGCGGGTGGTCGGTCGGGGGTCGAACTTGCTGGTGCGCGATGGCGGCATTCGCGGTGCGGTGATTCATCCGAGCGGGGGCGAATTTGGCGAATGCTATGTCAACGACGACGGCCACGTGGTCGCCGGTGCGGGCGTGCGTTTGAAGAAGGTGGCAAGTGTCGCTCAGGCAGCTGAGATCGGCGGCTTCGAGTGGATGGAAGGGATTCCCGGAAATGTCGGTGGCGCGCTGCGCATGAATGCGGGCGCGATGGGGATAGAGACCTTCGATCAGGTGGTGAATGTCACTTTCCTCGATGAGGATGGTAAGATCCGGACGCGGAGTCGAGATGAGATCACGGCCGAGTATCGCGACGTGCAGGAGCTGCGACGGAACTTCGCGCTGCAGGCGGTTTTCAAAGGGGAAAAGGACACGGCGGAGAATATCAAATCGCGCTGGGATGAGTCGCGGGCGAAGCGCCGGACGAGCCAGCCGATTGCAGCGAGTGCGGGTTGTGTTTTCAAGAACCCAGGTGAGACGCCGGCTGGGATGCTGGTCGATCAGCTTGGCATGAAGGGCAGCGAAGACGGTCAGGCGGCTGTCTCCGAGGTGCATGGAAATTTCATCGTCAATCGCGGTGGCGCGGTGGCGGGCGACGTGTTGAGATTGATCGAGCGGATCAAGTCGAAGGCGCGTAGCGAGCGAAACATTGAACTGGAGACCGAGGTGAAAATCCTCGGGGAAGACGAGTATACTTTCTAACGATGAGTGAGGTAAATGCTTCTGGACATACTGCCCCGGGCCGGGGCAGTCACGGCCTGCCCCGGGCCGGGGCAGCTACGTTGCCAGACAACCTGAAAATTGCGGTTTTGATGGGTGGCCCCGGCTCGGAGCGGGAAATTTCGCTGGCGTCTGGTAAAGCCGTGCTCAGAGCGCTGGTCGATGCGGGGCTGGATGCGGAAGCTGTGGATGTGAAGGACGCGGACTTTGTTTTGCCGGAAGGCACGGGGCTGGCCTTTAATGTGATTCACGGGACTTTTGGTGAAGACGGGCAGTTGCAGGCGATTCTTGAAGAACGTGGTATTCCCTATACGGGTGCTGGTTCGAAGAGCAGCGCGGTGGCTTTTGATAAAAGCCAAGCGAAGGCGAAGTTTTTGGAGGCGAAGGTGCCGACACCGGCATCGGAGATCATCGATGTTTCCGGCGGCGTGAAGATGCCGGAGATGGCTTTGCCTTACGTGGTGAAAGCTCCGTGCCAGGGGTCGAGCGTCGGCGTGCACATCGTCAAAGATCTGTCGGCGGCGGAGGCAGCGATGGCGGATGCGGCGAAGTATGGAGATGAGATTTTGGTCGAGCAGTTTGTCAAAGGCCGCGAGCTGACCGTGGCGGTGGTGGATGATGCGGCGATGCCGATTGTGGAGATCGTGCCACCGGATGGAGTTTATGACATGGCGAGCAAGTACCCTTGGCTAAGTGGATCAGTGGGGAGTCAGTATTTTTGTCCAGCTGCGCTCGAGGATGAGGAGGTCAAGGTGGTGCAGGAGGCGGCGCTGGCAGCCCATCGTTCGCTGGGTGTGGAGATTTACTCGCGGGTCGATGTGTTGCTGGATGACGAGGGAAGACCCTTTGTTTTAGAGGCGAACACGATTCCGGGAATGACGGAGACCAGCTTGTTGCCAAAGAGCGCGGCGGCGAGCGGCATGGATTTTACGGCGCTGTGTATCAAGATTTCTGAATTGAGTTTGGGATTGGGAAAGAGATGACCGAAGGAATGACAAAACCCTGCGTGCATGGATCGCCCCTTCAGGGCTTCGGTTCCTATGGGGCTGGGGACCTAGGGCCTTGCCCTAGGCTGGTATGGCACGCCCCCTTGGGGCTGAAGAATTTTTTAGAATGGAGCCGTGATCAGGCGTCGAGCATTCCCTCTATTCTTTCCTTTTTTAACTTGGCGCGCTTGGCGTCTTGGCGTTTCACAAATCCAACTCCTGCCAGCCATGTTTAAACGGAAGACCTCCAAGGTGAAGAACCGGCAGCAGGTGAAGATCCTGAAGGCGAATGTGATGTCGCCGAGGATCTTTTGGTTCGATGTGCGACATGCCTTCGCGCTGCTCTTTAAGTTCGTGCTTTGGATGGCCGTGCTGGCTGCGCTGTGCTGGGGGCTGTGGCTTGCAGTTGAGAAGGGCTTGCTGAAAAATCCCGAATTCAAGATTCAGCGGATCGAGCTTTCGGAGAATCCAGCGGTCGATTTGGTGCGACTTTTGAATGTCGCCGGGATCGATCCGGAGGGAAGCCTGTTCGACTGCGACACGGGGCAGATTGAGAAGAGTCTCCGAGCCTTACCTGAAGTTTCGGCTGCAGAGGTGAAGCGTCAGTATCCCGGAACCCTGATCGTGGATGTGACGGTCCGCGAGCCGATGCTTTGGGTGGCGGAAAAGTCTCAAGGGGTGATGCCCCGTGATCTCACGACCGGCTTAGTAGTGGATCGATCCAACATCGCGTTTCCATGTCCTCGGGGACGTTATGAGGAGGCCAAGGCACTGCCGGTGATTGAGCTGCGTGAGGGCGGGACTCCGCTCAAGGCGGGAACGGAAGTGAATCATCCGGATTTCGTCAGAGGGATGCGGCTCTATGCTGCCGCGAGTTCCTACACGCCAGATGCGACGGAGTGGATCGATACGATCTGGCAGCACAAGTCGTGGGCGAGCCGGATGACGACCCGTGAGGGCACCTTAGTGACCTTTGGCCATGATGATTTAGAGCGCCAGATGGGTGATTTGCTTGCCGCCGTGCAGCATGCGAATGAAAAGGGTGCGCGCATCGCGACGATCACGCTGATCGGCACCCGCAACCTTCCCGTCACCTATGCAGAGGAACCACCACCCAAGGCCATTCTCGTTGAACCTGCCCCGGAGGCACGGATTCCCGAGGTGCAGATTCATGACGAATCGACTCCAGTCAAAGTTCGTCCTGCGATTAATCCTGACTTGAACCGTTTGCTTGACCGTTAATCCCTCATTTTTCTCAAGGTAACTACCACCATGGCCCGCACCAAAATCCACGTCGGACTCGAAATCGGAACCAGCAAGATTTGCATGGTTGTCGGTGAAGTGAAGTCGGATGGCTCCGTCAAAATTCTTGGAGTTGGGCAGAGTAAATCGGTGGGTGTGCGCAAGGGCGAGATCTATGATTTTCCCCAAGTCCGTGCCTGCGTGAAGGATGCGCTCGTCAAGGCGGAGGATGCGAGCGACGTGGAAGTCGGCTCGGTATTTCTGGCGGTCACGGGAGCGCACATTCAAGGCATCAACAATCGCGGGAGTTTTCGTTTGCCGGATGGCGAAAATACGATCGAGCAGGAGCATGTGAACGAGGCAAAGGAGATCGCGCGTTCGGTGGCGATTCCTCAGGATCACGTTTATTTGCACCATATCATTCGCCGCTTTGGGGTGGATGGCTATGAGCATGCGAGCAGTCCGGTTGGGCTCTCGGGAAAGACGGTCGATTCCGATTTTCATGTGGTTCACGGGATTCGTTCGCGGATTGAGAACCAGATCAAATGCGTGCGTGAGATGCCGCTGGATGTGGACGATCTGGTCTTTTCACCGATCGCGACGGCGCAGGTGGCGCTCGATCGTGAGGCTCGTGACCGGGGGGCGCTGGTCATCGATATCGGTGGTGGCACGACCGATTACGCGCTCTACCTCGATGGGGTGATTGAAGCGAGTGGCTGCATTCCAGTCGGTGGGGATCACATCACGAATGACATCCACCTCGTCACGGGTCTGCCGTTTTCCAAGGCGGAGATTCTCAAGGTGCGGGAAGGTGATGCGTCCGGCGATCCGGCGCGTTCGGTGGGCACGGCGAAGGTGGTGGATGAGAAAGGATTTTCCGATGCGGAGGTGAAGCGGCAGTTGCTGAACGACATCATTCGTCAGCGACTTGAAGAGACCATGCGGCTGCTGCTTGCGCGTCTTCCAAGTGGGGCGATGGAACACGTGGGAACCGGCGTGTTTCTCGCTGGAGGAACGAGTTTGATGCGCGGCTTTGGCGAGTTGGCGCACGAAGTTTTTGGCCGCGACATCTATCGGCCCGAGCCGCCTGAGTTGAGCGGCGTGCAAGCAAGTTTCAAGGACCCCCAGTTTACCACAGCCCTCGGGCTGATTCGTTATGCCCAGATCGTCGAAAGCGAGCGCGCACCGAAGCGTGGGATGCTTGGTCGACTGTGGCCGTTTTCCCGCTGACCGAACATTATTATGATTGAATTCCCACAAGACCCACAAAATACCATTCCCACTTCTTCCGTGAAGATCGTGGGCCTCGGCGGTGCCGGTGCGAACATGCTTGATCGAGTGGCCCTCGATGGCCTTGACGGCGCTGAACTGCTGGCACTCAATACCGATATTCGCACGCTTTCCGGCTCCGTCGCCGGCGAACGCATCCAGCTTGGCCGCAATCTCACAAAGGGGCTCGGCACGGGTGGTGACCCGGATTTGGGAAACCAGGCGGTGCTTGAAGCGGAGGATGAACTTCGTGCAGCACTCAAGGGCCGTAAGATCGTCTTCATCTGCGTGGGACTCGGGGGTGGAACCGGCTCGGGCGCTGCTCCGATTGTCGCGCGGGTGGCTCGTGAGGAAGGGGCTTTCGTGGTGATGTTTGCGACGATGCCGTTCGTTTTCGAAGGACGTCGACGCCGTGAGCAGGCGGAAACGGCTCTCAACGAGTTGGCGGTGCTTTCGAATGCCTTGGTGACTTTTGACAACAGCCGCATGGGTGAGTTGGTGCTGGCGAAGCAGGGGATTCATGAGGCTTTCGCGGCGGCGGACCGGATGATTTCAGAAAGCATCAAGGCGGTGATCCGCCTGGTGGTGCGTCCGGGGCTGATCAACATCGGTCTGGATGATCTAATGAGCGCGCTGCGGACGACTCGTTCGCGCTGCTTGTTTGGTTCGGGCATCGCGCGCGGCAAGGACCGTGCTCAGAAGGCATTGCGCAATGCGCTCTCGAGTCCGCTGCTTGATGAGGGTGCGCTTTTGGAAGATGCCGAGACGGTGCTGGTGCACCTATGCGGTGGTGAAGATCTGACTTTGTTTGAGATCGAGTTGCTGATGGAAAGCCTGAGCAAGTTTGTGCCGAAGAAGGCGCACGTGTTGTTTGGTGCGGCGATCGACCCGACGATGAATGACCAATTGAGCGTTACGCTCGTGAGTTCGTTGCCGGAAGAGCGGCTTCGTCAGGTTCAGCCGAGAGGTGAAGCGGGTGCAGCGATCGCCAGTGTTTCCACCTTGGAGCCAAGTGTTGGATTTGATGCTGAGGAGGAACCTGAGCCCGAACCAGAACCTGAGCCTGAAGTGCTGAAGGTTGTCGAGGAACCAGCGCCGGAGCCGGAACCTGCCATGATTTCGCTTTCCGCTGCTGATGTGGACGATGACTCGTGGATTCAAGCTTCGGAAAAGAATGATGCTGAAGAGGCGTCGGAGACGATTGAAGAGAAGGAGGAGGTTATCGAGGACGAAGAGCCTGGATTTTTTGCCGAGCCAGAGTCGGAGGACGAGCCAGCACCCGACGAGGAGCCTAAGGAGGAGGCGTTTGTTGCAAAGTTAGAGGAACCCGATGATGATGAGTCCCCGTTTGCTGAATATGAAAGTCATTCGAAGTCTCAAGCCTCGCACATTCCAAGATTCAACAAGGCAGAGGTCGCAAAGCGCAAGTTTGCTGCGCCCAAGTCTGGTGAGGACGAGATCTTTGATTCCGCGTTTGATGAATTGGAGGAGCTTCCTGACAATAAGCCCACAAAGAAAGCAGGTCATCCTCAAGGGGAACTGAGCTTCGAAGGTGGGCCGCGCGGCCGATTCGAAGGGGCAAGTCCGAGTGTTTTCGAAGGAGAAGATCTGGATGTGCCCGCTTTCTTAAGGAAAAAGAGAAAGTAATTGGGAAAAGTCGGATAAGGACAAACGTGGGTGAGCGAACGCGGTTAAAGGGCCTGCAGGCAATATGGCCCCGGCTATTTTTCGGCCATTTTGCTCGATCCCACGGGCTCTAAAACTCATCAAATCGGCTAATGTTAGCATGAATGCTGACATTGGAGGTTGATATCTACGGGAAAACACGCAATAACCTTGGTGCTTCCCCTCCCAAAATAATGCTCGGAAAACGATATTTCACGCTGGTCCCAGTAGTGTTCGGCATGCTCGCTGCTTGTTGAAACGAATTTCTGAATGTGACAAAACCGTCACTTGTACTGTTAGTTGATTTCTGGTTTCCTTCGCTCGTG
>Ga0210024_1002248_pt1 | contig 16656 bp, 12 predicted proteins | sample CryGeymeta201525_FD_183988 | JGI IMG/M metagenome (GOLD analysis project Ga0210024, IMG submission 183988) | Groundwater microbial communities from Crystal Geyser aquifers in Utah, USA - Crystal Geyser metaG 2015-25 (SPAdes) (version 2) | ecosystem: Environmental > Aquatic > Deep subsurface >... | reverse complement strand
CATCCGCGCTTTGAAGTGGCGCTGGAACGCGCCTTGACCGAACTGTTGCAAGGCCGCGCGCTGGCTGCCTTGTCGGGCTTTCCGGCGCCTGGTTTTGACCTGGAAGAAACCGCCAGTTCGACCAACATTGAAATCCACTTTGTCGACTCCAGCGGTGTCATCCACTGGAAGTTTTTGGGCGACGTGCCCGACCATGAATTTGTAGACTGGAACTTTGGCACGAGCACTGCCGAAGACTACGCCTTTTGCCTGCAGCGCCTGCACCAGGACGGGCATCAGGTCTACGTGTCTGGCACGAGCACTGCCGAAGACTACGCCTTTTGCCTGCAGCGCCTGCACCAGGACGGGCATCAGGTCTACGTGTCTGACTTCAAACAGCTCGGGGTCTACGCCTGCCGCGTGCTGGTACCGGGCCTGTCAGAGATTTACCCGATTGACGACCTGGAGTTCGAGAACAACAGCATTGCCAACCCGATCCGCGAAGCCATTCTGAACCTGAGCGATCTGGACGACGAAGAATGCGCCGACCTTCTCGACACCCTGAACGACTCGAACCTGGCTGACCACCGCCCGGTGCCCGGGCTGATTGGCCTGGCCGCTGATGCCGGCTCATTCTGGAGCGACCTGCGCCTGGGCGAACTCAAAACCCTTCTGGCGCTGGCCGTGGGTGACGAGGCCGCCACGCTTGAGGGCTGCGAATGGATTTTGAACTTTGACCAATGCAACCCCGAGCGCAAACGCGTTTACGCCTGCATTCAAAACCTGATTCGCCTGGCCGATATGGGCGACAGCGGCCCCTACCTCGACACCTTGGCGCTGCTCTATGGTGCTGGCCCCCTGGCGCAAGCCCGGGCTCTCATCATGCAAGATGACCGCTTCATGGGCTTGTCTGCGCCCGGCTTGGCGCTGAACGGTTGCGAGATGCACCACAAGCTGCTGGCGGCTTACGACAAGATTCATGCCTTTGCCTGAAGTGGCGGCTCTTGTGGGGTCGACTTGCACCGATCATGGCGGACTGAAGTCCGCCCTACAGGGAATCCTCAAGCCCATCTGGCCTGCGCCTGCGGGCGTGCGCGCCGTGTGCACCACACGTGCGGGCGGCGTGTCGGGCGCGCCCTACAACAGCTTCAATCTGGGCGACCATGTGGGCGACGACGCGGCGCATGTGGCGGCCAACCGCGCGGCCTTGCAAGCTGCCTTGGGCGTGCGCCCGGTGTTTTTGAACCAGGTGCATGGCTGCCAGGTGCTTCATCTGAACGCAGACACGCCTGACGGCGCGGTAGCCGATGCCTGCATCACCGATCAAACGGGCGTCGCTTGCAGCATCATGGTGGCCGACTGCCTGCCGGTGTTGTTCACCACCCGCCAAGGCCAGGCGGTGGCCGCTGCGCATGCCGGTTGGCGTGGTTTGGCGGGGCAGGGCGGGGGTGGCGTGCTAGAAGCAACATTTAAGTCTTTTTGCACTCTAGCCCTTATAAATAAAGGGCTAGTAGCATCTGATTTAATAGCATGGCTGGGCCCTTGCATTGGCCCACAGGCGTTTGAGGTGGGCGCTGAAGTGCGCGCTGCGTTCGTGGCGCACGACACCGCCGCCGCCACTTGTTTTCAGCAGCTGGCAAATGGCAAATGGCTGGCTGACCTGGCCGCTTTGGCTCGCCAGCGCCTGCGTGCCCTGGGCATCACCCAACTGTATGGCAACGACAGCAGCCCGCCCTGGTGCACGGTGGGCAACGCCTCACGCTTCTTCTCGCACCGGCGCGACCAGGTCAGCGGTCGCTTTGCTGCTTGTGTCTGGAAAACATGATAACTAGCACTCACTCACGCACATGAAGCGAGTGGAAGTCGCACTCAAGCTGCTGACGGGCGAGTAGTTGACGGGCCAATAGCATCCCAACCCCGCACGCGGGCCAGGCGTTCTCAGGGATGCAGAAATTACAAATATCCCTTTTTCGGCGGCACTGACGGGCGCATTGCGTCGTTTCAATCCACTTGTTTAGGGCTTGTTCATGAATAAGCTGTACATTTGGCCGCCGGATTTGGGATGCAATGCGAGGCGCAAAGCGTGCCGTGCAGCTCTGCTGCACAAGCGATTTGCAACGACGCAGTGCGCCCAAAGTTGGCGAGTCAAATGTGCATGTTATTTGTGAACAAGCCCTTAGCAGAGCTAAACGGCGCGTCTTGCGCCTAGCACTGCATCCAGTCAGCACTCGCCATAAACGGTACATTTGCAATTTCCTCATCCCTCAAAGAAACAAGAACTTGTTTCTTGTGAGGCTATAGGTCAAGCGCTACTGCCACCGCCTGCCCGAGCTCGATCACGGCCATGGCGTAGTAGCTGCTCCAGTTGTAGCGGGTGATGACGTAGAAGTTGTCGGTGCCCGCCACATACACCGGCGGGGCATCACCCATTTGCAATTCAATCAGCGCCAGTTTGCCGGTGTGCTCTAGGGCAGCACCGGTCAGCACCGCACCTTTGTCCTGAAAGCTGGTCACGCTGAAGGTGGGCAAAATGTCCGGAGCCATGAGGCTGTCCATGTCCAGTTTTTGCGCCTCAAACGTCACCGGGAAATGCGTCGCCAGACCAGGTTGCCAGTCAAAAATTTTGAAGTAATTGGCCACCGAGCCAATGGCATCGGCCGGGCTGCCGAGCAAATCCACCACGCCGTCACCATCAAAATCCACCGCGTATTTGTGCCAGCTTGACGGCATGAACTGCGGCAAGCCCATGGCTCCGGCATAGCTGCCTTTTTGCGTCAGCGGGTCGCGCCCGGTGCGTTGCATCAGGCTTAAAAACTGTTCCAGCTCACCCTTGAAATAGGCGCTGCGCTCGGCCGCGCGCGGGTGGCTTTTGGGAAAGTCAAAGCTCAAGGTGGCCAGCGCGTCCAGCACCCGGTAGTTACCGGTTTGCTGGCCATAAATGGTTTCCACACCGATGATGCCGACGATGATCTCGGCGGGCACGCCGGTGGCTTGTTGGGCACGTTCAAGCGTGGCCCGGTTGGCCTGCCAGAACGCCACCCCGGCCTGGATGCGCCGGGGTTCAATGAAACGGCTTTGGTAAGCCTGCCAGTTTTTGGCGACACCCACGGCCGGTGGTGTGGCGGCTTTGGCAATGGATGCCACAAAACGGGCTTGTGCCAGGGTGCGTCGCACCCACGCCGGGTTCAGATCACGACGCTGTGCGATGTCGTCGGCCACTTGCATGGCCTCTGGGCGCTGGCCATAGCTCGGACCGGCGATTGCCGCACGGGTGGGGCGCGTTTCAGTTTTGCTTTTTTTATGATGTTTTGTGGTGCTAGCCCAGGAGGATATTGTGGTTATAGCTATTGAAATAGTAGCAATTGTCAGCCGTTTCACGAAGGTTCTGACCAGAGGTTTAAAAGCGTTCACGGGGGGATTAAAGGCTGGGGGCGCGCAGGGGCGCAAGGTGTTGGAATTGGCGTGCCAGTGTAGCAACTTGGGCACGGCTTGTAGCCCGCTGGGTGGGGGCGTGCGCCGCGTAACGCACGGCTTCAAGCTGCAGCAACCACGCTTGCCATGACGCTATCGCCTGCGCCTGCGCATCCGCCTGCTGCTGCAATAGCGCATGCAACTGGCGCGGCGTGCTTTGTGCCGGCACAGTCAAACCGGCTTGCGTCAATTTAAGCCGGGCTTTAGACAGCAGACGCAGCCAGGGGTCATGCTGCTGGCGCTCCCACGCGCTCCAGGCTGCACCCAGCAGGCTGACACCCACCACCAGGCCGCACAGCACGTAAATCAGGTCTTCCCAACTCGGGGCATCAAAGCCCAGGCGCTTGAGCAAGTCCAGCTGGCGGTTTTGGGTGTAGTTCAGCACCCACTGGTTCCAGCGGTTGTTGACCGCGTCCCAGGCGGCGCGCACATTGAAGGCCCATTGCGGGTTGACGTTGCCCAGCAAGGCGCTGGCCACCGCGCCCTGTGGCGACTGCAGGCGCAGCAAGCTGCCGGTACGCTCAGGCGCCACTGCCCCGGTGGGGTCGACCCGCACCCAGCCCTGGCCACTGAGCCAGACCTCGACCCAGGCGTGCGCGTCGCTTTGACGCACCGTCCAGTAACCATCCAGCGTGTTGCGTTCGCCACCCTGATAACCGGTGACGATGCGCGCCGGGATGCCGCTGGCTCGCATCACGATCACAAACGCAGCCGCCATGTGTTCGCAAAAACCCAGCTTGCGGTCAAACCAAAATTCATCAGCACTGTTGCGGCCATACACGCCGGGCTCCAGCGTGTAGCCGTAGCCGCCGTTGCGCAGCTGAGCCAGCACGGCTTCAACACGTGCGGCGGGTTCGGGGTGGCTGGCCTGGAGTTGTTGCGCCCAGGCCTGGGTGCGCGGGTTGAAACCAAACGGCAGTGTCAAGTTGGCTTGGCGTTGAGAGCGCTCCAGCTCAATACCGGCCTGGTAGCGGGTGTAACTTTGCACCTCGTAGCGCAACAGTTCGGTCACCGGGCGGGTCAGCACCCATTGCAGCTCGGGGGTCTGACGCGGTGTGCGGCCGGGTACTTGGGGCGCTTGGGGTGTGGCATCAAGCGTCAACAACCAGGGCTGCTGGTTGGGTTCCAGGGTGATTTGGTAGCGCACAGGCGCGCCCTGCACGGTGATCTGGGGCGGGGTGAGGTCGAAAGTTTGCTCCAGCCAGGGCGTGGCGCTCCAGCTTCGGCCATCAAAGTGGCTCAGCACCGGGCCGCGAAAGTACATCTGGGCGCTGGGTGGTGGGGCGGTGTCAAAACGCACCCGCAGTGCCACACTGCCGTCCAGTGCCAAACTGGCGATGTTGCCCACAGTCATGCTGCTGGACAAACCACTGCGCCCGGCCATGGCATCACCCGGCAGCCCCCACAGCGGTGCCAGGCGGGGAAACAGCAAGAACAGCACCAGCATGATCGGCGCACCCAGCAGCGTCATCTGCCCGGCGATGCGCGCGGCTTGCCACAGGGGCGGTTGACCCACTGGCATGTGGGCGTTGACCAGCGCCGTCAGCAGCCCCCACAGCGCCAACAGCATGGCGGCGGCGGTGAGCAAAGATTGTGAGTAGAAAAATTGCGTCAGCATCAAAAAAAAGCTGAGGAAAAACACCACAAAGGCATCGCGGCGGGCGCGCAGCTCCAGTGTTTTCAGGGCCAGCAACACCACCACCAGCGTTACACCTGCATCGCGCCCCAATAACGTGCGGTGGCTCAGCAGCGTGGCCGCCACGGCCAGAGCCAGCAGCCCCAAGCGCCAAACGGTACGGGGTAGGGGCAAGCCGCGCCAGGCCAACCAGCCACGCCACAGCACCACCGCAGCGCCCATCAGGCTGCACCACAGCGGCACCTGGTTGACCAGCGGCAGCGCTACCCAGGTGATCACCAGCAGCAGAAACAGTGTGTCGCGGGTGTCGCGCGGCAGGTTTCGCAAGGTGGTTAAGCCAAGATTGTTCATTGGGTTTGAGCTGATGGCGAGCAGGTTTGCGAGACAGTATGGGCGGGGGTTGGGTGGGGTGGGCGTCACTTATGCCAAAGCCAGCGCTTGCAGGCAGCGCAGTTGGTGCGCCAGCCCGTTGGCCGGGGCGATGTCCTGACCCGCAATGCGCAAGCCGTAACGCAGCCCCAATTGTTCGGCCCGCAGCACCCAGGCGCACAGGCGGCTGAGTTGCGCCTCTGGCGCGGCTAGCTGGGTTAACTGGGGCTCCAACCACAGGGTGTGCGACTGCAGCGTCACCTGGTCGCGGCTGATCAGCTCGCCGGTTTTGGCGGCTTTTTTCCAGACGATGGTTTTCAGGTTATCGCCCCGGCGGTAAGGGCGCAAACCGTCGGGTTCGCCGCTGTGGTGCGGGGTTGCAAGCGCTTGGCCACCAAGGTCTGCACTGTGGCTGGGCAGCGGCGGCGGATGCGCCTCGGGCTGGGGGTAAACCAGCACCTGTGCAGCGGGTCGCCACAGCGCCCAGACCCGAAAAGTACCCAGGGGGAACAGGGTTTGCACGCTCAGGGTAGGCAGGCGTTGCAGGCCTCGCCGGGGTGGTTTGAAGGCCAGCTCGACGCTGCTGCTGGCCTGGGCAGGCACATCGGTTTGCACCTCTTGGCGGGTGTCCTGCACACGCAACGCCAGGGCATGGCGGGGGCTTTTTTTATGGTTTTGAAGTTGTATGACAAATTGAGCTGTAGCCCCGTAATAACAAGGGCTAGGTGCTACTAAATGCATAGTGAGTCCACGCAGCGTGGCGTGGGCCACATGCATCGCAACCAGGCTGCAACCCGCCAGCAGAAAGGTCAGCAGGTAACCCAGATTGAGCTGGTAGTTGATGGCAGCCACCAACAACACCAGCAGCGTCAGCCCCAGCATCAGCCCGGCGCGTGTTGGCAGGATGTAGACGTTGCGCTGGTTCAGGGTGACGTGGTCGGTGAACGGCAGGCGACTTTGCAGCCAGCGCTCGAACCGCTTGCTGAAAAAACCTTGTTTCAAGGCAAAGCCACCGCGTCAACCATGGCTGAAACCTGTGCCAAAGCGCCTCGGCCCGCATCACCTGTGGGGATCAAGCGGTGGGCCATGGTTTGCGGCAGGATGGCGCGTACGTCGTCCGGGGCGACAAAGGTGCGGCCACTGAGTAGGGCGCGGGCTTTGGCAGCTCGCAGCACGGCCATGCCCGCGCGCGGGCTCAAGCCCTGTACAAACCACTGGCCGCTGCGGGTGGCGGCCATCAGGTCTTGCACATAGTCCAGCAAGGCATCAGACGCATGCACCGCCAGCACCTGGCGTTGCAGTTCGGCCAATTCGGTGGTGTTTAGCAAGCTGGGCAGGGCTTCCACCAACGCACGGCGGTCAGCGCCAGCCAGCAATTGGCGCTCGGCATCGCGCGCCGGGTAGCCCAGGCTGATGCGCATCAAAAACCGGTCCAGCTGCGACTCCGGCAGGGCGTAAGTGCCCTGCTGGTCGTGCGGGTTTTGCGTGGCAATCACAAAGAAGGGCGAGGGCAGGGGGCGGGTTTCACCCTCGATGCTGACCTGCTTTTCTTCCATCGCCTCCAGCAGCGCACTTTGGGTTTTGGGACTGGCGCGGTTGATCTCGTCGGCCAGCAGCACCTGGGCAAACAAGGGGCCGGGGTGAAATACAAATTTTTCTTGCCCGCGTTCATAGACCGACACGCCCGACAAATCGCTGGGCATCAGGTCAGAGGTGAACTGCACGCGCGAGAACTGAAGGCCAAAGGTGCGCGCCAGGGCATGTGCCAAAGTGGTCTTGCCCACGCCTGGAACGTCTTCAATCAACAGGTGGCCGCCAGCGAGAAGGCAAGCCACGCAGTCTTGTATTTGCGCAGCTTTGCCCACGATCACCGTGTTAAGCTGTTTGACCAGTGATGTAAGCTTTTCTTGTGTGTTCATGGGCTAACCTTACCAAAATAATTCATGTGGAGACATTCGCAAATGACGATGACCGGCTTTTTTACTCACCCAAGTTGCCGTAAACACGAAATGATGCCGGGTCACCCCGAGTGCCCGGAGCGGCTTGATGCCATTGATGACCGACTGATGGCCTCGGGCCTGAGCATTGCGCTGGAGCACCGAACGGCCACGGCCGCGTCTGTGACCGATATTGAACTGGCGCACGACCGCATGTATGTGGCGGCTATTCGCGGCCTGAATGCCGAGCTTAAGGAACAGATTGCGGCCGGGGGTGCAGACACCTTGCAAATTGACCCGGACACCTGCATCAACATGCACACCTGGGAGGCGGCGCTGAACGCGGCAGGTGCCGCCATTGACGCCACTGACGCGGTGATGGCCGGTGAAATGCCCAACGCGTTTTGCTCGATCCGCCCGCCGGGTCACCATGCCACGCACAACGCGTCGATGGGTTTCTGCTTTTTTAACAACGTAGCGATTGCCGCCAAGTACGCGCTGGAACGGCACAACCTCAAGCGGGTGGCGATTGTGGACTTTGACGTGCACCACGGCAACGGCACCGAAGACATTGTCAAAGACGACGAGCGCATTTTGATGGTGAGCTTTTACCAGCACCCGTTTTACCCCATGGACTGGGTGCATTCTGGCGCCAAAAACCCATGGACTGGGTGCATTCTGGAGCCAAAAACCTGGTCAACCTGCCGGTGCCGGCCTACACCAAGGGCATGGACATCCGCGAGATGATTGAGGCCGCCTGGATGCCGCGCCTGGAAGAGTTCATGCCCGAGATGATCTTTATCAGCGCCGGTTTTGATGCCCACCGCGAAGACGACATGGGTCAGCTTGGCCTGGTGGAGCAAGACTATGCCTGGATCACCAGTCGCATCATGGATGTGGCACGCCGCCATGCCAAAGGCCGCATCGTGAGTTGCCTGGAGGGCGGCTATGTGATGAGCCCATTGGCGCGCAGTGTGGAAGCCCACATCCGGGTGCTGGCCGATGTCTGAACCGGGGTTTGCTAATCTGGAAAGTTGGCTGCAAGCGCTGACACAAACCAGTGTGTTGATCGAATTGGGGGCGCTGGTGGTCTGCGTGCTGCTGGCATGGCAGTTGGCGCGTTTGGTATCCAAGGCGTTCGCTGAGCGTGAACTCAACAGCATCATGTTTGGTCAACGCATTGTCGATGGTGTGCTGTTTCCGGCGCTGCTGTTGTGCCTGGCCTACGCCGCTCGCAAATTGTTGCTGCACAGTGTGCCCTTGGCCTTGTTCAAACTGGTGATACCGGTGCTGTTGTCGCTGCTGGCGATTCGTGTCGGTGTCAAAGTGCTGCAGGCAGCCTTCAGCGAAACGCCGGCGATTCGTTTGCTTGAGCGCAGTATTTCATGGCTCGCCTGGCTGGCCATGGTGTTGTGGGTCAGCGGCTTGCTGCCCCTGGTGATGGACGAGCTGGATCAGATCAGCTGGCATGTGGGCGGCAGCACCCTGTCGGTGCGCAAGCTCATTGAGGGCACGCTCACCGCTGGGTTGGTGCTGATCCTGACGCTGTGGATTTCTTCGGCGATTGAAGCCAAATTGCTGCGCAAGGCCACGGGTGGCGAGCTGAGCTTGCGCAAGGCCTTCAGCAACGCGGCGCGTGCCTTGCTGATGTTTGTCGGCTTGTTGCTGGCCCTGTCCGCCGTGGGCATTGACCTGACTGCGCTGTCGGTGCTGGGTGGTGCGATTGGTGTTGGCATTGGTTTTGGTTTGCAAAAGCTGGCCGCCAATTACGTGTCGGGTTTTGTGATTCTGGCTGAGCGCAGCATGCGCATTGGTGACAGTGTGACGGTCGACAATTTCAGCGGAGTGATCACCGAAATCAATGCACGCTACACCGTTATTCGCTCGCTTTCGGGGCGTGAATCCATCGTGCCAAATGAGATGTTGATCACCAGTCGGGTGGAAAACCTGTCACTGGCTGACCCCAAGGTGTGGCAATTTACCAATGTCTCTGTGGCCTATGACAGTGATGTTGAGCTGGTCACGCGGCTGCTGTTGCAAGCGGCAAGCGTTCAGCCCCGTGTCTTGAAAGATGCTCCGCCCTCGGTGGCTTTGATGGCCTTTGGAGCCGATGGGTTGGAGTTCAGGTTGGGTTACTGGATGGGTGACCCGGAAAATGGCAGCGACAACCTGCGATCCCTGATCAATATTGAAATTTTGCGCCTGCTGCGTGAACAGCAGATTGAAATTCCGTTCCCGCAACGGGTGATTCATCAACGCAGCGCTTGACGGCCATCATCCCGTCATGGTTATAATAAAAGCACGGTCGTTCTATTATTAAGTTTTGTGCGGAATGTTGATGTAGCGACCATGCCGGTGCGTGCCGCCGAATAGAATGCCAAGGTTGACGTGTACGTCAATTCATTTTGACTGTGACACGATGCTCAATTACCCATTTTTAACTCTCTGGAGAATGTAATTATGAAAGTCCTGGTCGCAGTCAAGCGCGTGGTGGACTACAACGTGAAAGTCCGAGTCAAATCAGACAACACAGATGTAGACACTGCCAACGTCAAAATGAGCATGAACCCGTTTGACGAAATCGCCATTGAAGAAGCGGTGCGCCTGAAAGAAAAGGGTATGGCCACTGAAATCATCGCCGTCTCTTGCGGTGTCACCCAGTGCCAGGAAACGCTGCGCACCGCCATGGCCATTGGTGCAGACCGAGCCATTCTGGTGGAAAGCAACGAAGACCTGCAGCCTTTGGCGGTGGCCAAGCTGCTTAAGGCCTTGGTGGACAAGGAGCAACCCGGCCTGATCATTCTGGGCAAACAAGCCATTGACGACGACTGCAACCAGACTGGCCAAATGCTCGCTGCGCTGGCTGATCTGCCGCAAGTCACATTTGCCAGCAAGATTGAGCTTGCGGACGGCAAAGCCACCGTGTCACGTGAAATCGATGGCGGTTCTGAGACATTGCAAGTGACTTTGCCTGCGGTGGTGACCGCTGATTTGCGCTTGAACGAGCCGCGCTACGTGACCCTGCCCAACATCATGAAGGCCAAGAAAAAGCCGCTGGAAGTGCTCAAGCCCGAAGACCTGGGGGTGGATGTGACACCGCGCATCAAAACACTCAAGGTCAACGAGCCGCCCAAGCGCAGCGCCGGTATCAAGGTGCCCGATGTGGCCACCCTGGTTGCCAAGCTCAAGACCGAAGCCAAAGTCATCTGACCTGATTGGAGTAAAAACATGACCACCCTCGTCATCGCCGAACACGACAACGCCACACTCAAACCGGCCACGCTCAACACCGTCACCGCAGCCACCCAATGTGGTGGTGATGTGCATGTGTTGGTAGCGGGTCACAACGCCGCTGCCGCTGCCGCCGCCGCCGCACAAATTTCAGGTGTCGCCAAGGTGCTGCACATTGATGCAGAGTCCCTGGCACATGGTCTGGCCGAAAACCTGACGACCCAAATCGTGGCTCTGGCATCGGGCTACAGCCACTTGCTGTTTGCCGCCACCGCTGCCGGTAAAAACGTGGCGCCACGCGTGGCAGCCAAACTTGATGTAGGCCAAATCTCGGACATTTCCAAGGTCATCAGTGCCGACACCTTTGAGCGCCCAATCTACGCCGGCAACGCCATTGCCACCGTGCAAAGCCTGGATTCGATCAAGGTGATTACTGTACGTGGTACGGGTTTTGATGCTGCAGCCCTTGTTAATCAAGGGAATGCAGCTATTGAAAAGGTAGCGGATGTGGCGATTCCCGGCACCACGACCTACCTGGGCTCGGAGATTGCCAAGAACGACCGCCCCGAACTCACCGCTGCCAAGATCATCGTCAGCGGTGGCCGCGCCCTGGGTTCGCAAGATAAGTTCAACGAAGTCATGACCCCGCTGGCCGACAAACTTGGTGCGGCCATTGGTGCCAGCCGCGCCGCAGTGGATGCAGGTTATGCAGCCAACGACTTGCAGGTGGGGCAAACTGGCAAGATTGTGGCCCCGCAGCTCTACATGGCCGTGGGCATCAGCGGTGCGATCCAGCATTTGGCCGGTATGAAGGACAGCAAAGTCATTGTGGCCATCAACAAAGACCCGGAAGCCCCGATATTTAGCGTGGCGGACTATGGTCTGGAAGCCGACTTGTTTGTGGCTGTTCCCGAACTGGTGGCCGCGCTTTAAGCATGGAACCCACAAGGGCATCTTTGGTGTTTGGCCGGTATGAAGGACAGCAAAGTCATTGTGGCCATCAACAAAGACCCGGAAGCCCCGATATTCAGCGTGGCGGACTATGGTCTGGAAGCCGACTTGTTTGTGGCTGTTCCCGAACTGGTGGCCGCGCTTTAAGCATGGAACCCACAAGGGCATCTTTGGTGATGCCCTTTTTTTTCGTCTGCACCCTGGCAATGCCACCTGTTTGATCTTTTTGGAGAAACCTGATGAGTTACAAAGCCCCCGTCAATGACATGTTATTCAACATGAAACACCTGGCCAACATTGACCAGATTGCCCAACTGCCCGGCATGGAAGATGCCGGTCTTGATACCGCACAAGCCGTGCTTGAAGAAGCTGCCAAGTTCAATGAAGGTGTGCTCAGCCCCTTGAATTGGACCGGTGACCAAAACCCCACCAGTTTCAAGGACGGTGTGGTCACCGCCACCCCAGGTTTCAAGGAAGCCTTCAAACAATTCACTGATGCCGGTTGGCAAGGACTGCAGCATCCGGTGGACTTTGGTGGTCAGGGCCTGCCCAAAACCATTGGCTCTGCCGTGGGTGAAATGCAAAACTCCGCCAACCTCAGCTTCGCCCTGTGTCCGCTGCTGACCGACGGCGCCATTGAAGCGCTGCTGACCGCAGGCAGCCCGGAACTCAACGCCACCTACCTCGAAAAACTCGTCAGCGGGCAATGGACCGGCACCATGAACCTGACCGAGCCACAGGCGGGCAGCGATCTGGCTGCGGTACGAACCCGGGCTGAGCCCCAGCCCGACGGCACTTACAAAATAGCAGGCACCAAGATTTACATCACCTGGGGTGAGCATGACATGGCGGAAAACATCATCCACCTCGTGCTGGCCCGCGTGGCAGGCGCACCCGAAGGCGTCAAAGGCATCAGCTTGTTTGTCGTGCCCAAGTTCATGGTGGATGCCAACGGTGCTCTGGGCGCGCGCAACGACGTGCATTGCGTGAGCATTGAGCACAAGATGGGCATCAAGGCCAGCCCGACCTGCGTGCTGCAGTTTGGCGACCATGGTGGCGCTGTGGGCTACCTGGTGGGTGAAGAAAACCGTGGCCTGGAGTACATGTTCATCATGATGAACGCTGCGCGTTACGGCGTTGGGGTGCAGGGCATTGCGATTGCCGAGATGGCCTACCAAAAAGCGGTGCAGTTTGCCAAAGACCGCGTGCAAAGCCGCCCGGTTGACGGTTCGCTGCCCGCTGCTGGCCCAATCATTCACCACCCCGACGTGAAACGCATGCTGATGACCATGCGCGCCTATGTGGAGGGTTGCCGGGCGCTGTCAAGCGTGGCAGCGGCTGCCTATGATGCGGCGCACCACCACCAGGACGGCGACACGCGCAAACAAAACCAAGCGTTTTACGAGTTCATGGTGCCGCTGATCAAGGGTTACAGCACCGAGATGAGCCTGGAAGTCACCTCGCTGGGTGTGCAAGTGCATGGCGGCATGGGTTTCATCGAAGAAACCGGCTGCGCCCAGTATTACCGCGATGCCAAAATTTTGACCATCTACGAAGGCACCACGGCCATTCAGTCCAATGACTTGGTGGGCCGCAAGACGGCGCGTGATGGTGGCCAGACGGCCAAGGCGCTGGCAGGGCAGATTGAAGCCACCGAAGCGTTGCTCACGCAAAGCGGCAGTGCCGATGCGTCGGCCATGGCCAAACGGCTGAAAGCAGCCCGCGCGGCATTCATCGACGTGGTGGAATTTGTCGCAGCCAATACCAAAGCGCACCCGAACGACGTGTTTGCTGGCAGCGTGCCTTACCTGATGTTGGCGGGTAATTTGATGGCGGGCTGGCAAATGGGCCGCGCCTTGCTGGCCGCGCAAGACGCTGTGGCGCGTGGTGAAGACGTGCCTTTCATGCAAGCCAAGATCACCACCGCCCGTTTCTATGCAGATCACCTGCTGACCAAAGTGCCGGGTCTGCGTGACAGCATTGTGGAAGGCGCTGGCTGCGTCACCGCTCTGGCGCTGGACGCGTTCTGAGAGACAAGCTGATCGCAGTCACACCCTTGTCATGGCGAGCCTGATCCAGGGCCACCATGACAAGTTGTGCAAGCAACGGCTGAGCTGCGCCAAGAGACAGCCTATTAACTCCTGAATTTGTAGCTGCCTTCGCTTATTTCACAAGGGCTGAAGGCCGATTTCTCTTGCAAAACCATTGGCACCATTGGAGCAGCAGTTAAGCGGTCTTGAGCACAAATGCTTCAAACGCTGCCAACGCCAGCGGGCGACTGAACCAATACCCCTGGTACGCATGGCAACCCAGGTGCGCGAGCAAGTCAGCCTGCGCCTGCAACTCCACCCCTTCGGCAATCACCGACAAGCCCATGCTCTCGGCCAGCACCACCACCATTTTGGCGATGCTTGCATCGTTGGCGTCGGTGACGATGTTGCGCACAAACCCCTGGTCGATCTTGAGCTGGTTCAGCGGCAGGCGCTTTAGGTAAGCCAGCGATGAATAGCCAGTGCCAAAGTCGTCCAGCGAAAAGGCTACGCCACGCACCTTGAGCGCGGCCATCTTGGAAATGATGTTTTCCACATCGTCCACCAGCATGCTCTCGGTCAGCTCCAGCTTGAGCAGTGTGGGCTTGGCCCCGGTGCGCGCCAGTGTGGTCAGCACGCTGTCCACAAAGTCGGGCTGGCTGAACTGGCGTGCACTCACATTCACCGCCATCGTCAGGTGCGCCAGCGCCGGGTTTGCGGCCCAAGCCGTGAGCTGTGCGCAAGCGGTCTCCAGCACCCATTGGCCAATCGGCAGGATCAGCCCGGTTTCTTCAGCTAGCGGAATGAAAGATGCAGGTGGCACCAGCCCCCGCTGCGGATGCTGCCAGCGCACCAGCGCTTCCACCCCGACGGTGCGCGCCGTCGCACGGTCTGTGCCCACCACCTGTGGCTGGTAGTGCAGCAACAGTTGTTGTGCAGGCAGAGCCAAGCGCAGGTCGGCCTCCAGCGCGGCGTGGGCTGACACTTCGGCCTGCATTTGCGTGTCAAAAAAGCGCAGGGCATTGCGACCGGCAGCCTTGGCTTGAAACATGGCCAATTCGGCGCGTTTGAGCGGCTCTTCATTGCTTTCCAGCGGTGCACCACCAAACAAGGTGATGCCAATGCTGGTGGTGCTGTGGTGCGAACCGCTGGCAAGCGGGTAGTCTTGTGCCAGTGCGTTCAGCACCTTGTCAGCCACGGCTTCGGCTTGGTTGGCGGCCTCAGGCAGGTTTTCACTCAGGTCTTCAAGCATCACCACAAATTCATCGCTGCCCAAGCGGGCCACCGTGTCACCGTCGCGTATACAGCCTTTCAGGCGCTGCGCCACTTGGGTGAGCAGCCGATCTCCCTGGTGGTGGCCCAGTGTGTCGTTAAGGGTTTTGAAGTTGTCCAGATCCACAAACAACAGAGCGCTCTTGCGGCTGTGGCGAGTGCTGGCGAGCAGCGCCTGGTCCAGCCGGTCGAGCAGCAGACGGCGGTTGGGCAGCTTGGTCAGCGGGTCATAAAAAGCCAGCGTGTCGATTTCAGTCTGGGCTTGAAGGCGCTCGGAGACGTCAGTGAAGATGCCGACATAGTGGGTCACCGCAGCGGCGCCATCCCTCACCGCGCTAACGGTGAGCCATTCGGGGTAAACCTCGCCATTTTTGCGTTGGTTCCAGATTTCGCCCGCCCAGGTGCCGTCTCGCTCCAGGGTTTGCGACATGGCCGCATAGAAAGCCTGGTCATGCCGCCCAGACGACAACATGCTGGGGTTTTGCCCAACCGATTCTTCCGCGCTGTAGCCTGTGATGGCAGTAAATGCTGGATTGACCCGCAAAATGACGCGGTTTGCATCGGTGACGATCATGCCCTGTTGCGACTCAAATGCGGTAGCGGCAATGCGCAGAGCTTCTTCGGCTCTTTTGCGTTGGGCAATCTCAAGGGTCAGGTGTTCCACCATGTCGTGGATGGCGGCAGACAGATGCGCCACTTCGCCATCGCCTGGCACAGCGGGTGCGTCGTAGCTTAAATCTCCGGCCGCAATTTTGTCGGCTGCGGCACTGATGCCCGCGATGGGGCGCACAATGCGCCCCGCCATTACCCAGCCCAACCAAGCAAACAGCAAGCCAAAGCCCAACCCCATCAGCAAGATGCGCTGCTGCAATTGCACCGCAGGCGCAAAGGCTTGCGTGACGTCCTCTCGCATCACAGCCAACCAACCCAGCCCGGCGTAGCCTCGATAACCTGATGACTTGGACCAGCCCACCAGATAAGTCTTGCCATTGACCCAGTGCTCCAACAAATAGCCGTTGACGGCAGCGCCATTTTGGATGGCTTGCATGGTGAGTGGCGCAACTTTGGCGAGGTCGGTGCGCGCAGTTTCTGGGCCTGAGAGCACCAGCCCATCCTTGCTCAAAAGAAAAATATCTTTGCCTTGCGACTTTTTGCTGTCTAACGCTTCCTCTGCCCAGCGCCAAAAAATATGCCCGCATAACACCCCTTGCAGCACCCCCATCTTGTCCCGCACCGGGGCGGCTACATCCAGCAGGTAAAACGGGTCGCCGCTGGGATTGGGAAGCAACTTGGACAGCAGCAATGCATCGTGCATGTCGCCCACGTAATTCCCAATGCGTCCTTTGCTGCACCAGGGGCGCTGGTTCAAATCTTTGCCCTCCAGATACTTGCCGGTGCCGACTGCACCGATCCCGTTGGCATCGCAAATACCGATCCAGGCATAGGCATTAAATGTGTTTTGCAATTGCTCCAGAATCTCGCGCTGACGCGCCACTGGCACGCCATGCTCGCGAATTTCATCCAGACTGGCGGCGTTCTGAATCTCACGCGTGCGCTCAAACATGCCACGATCCAGCACATCCAAAATGGCTGTGGCCCGGCGTGCAAAAGACTGCCCCTCTGTTTGCTGAATTTGACGCTTGCTGTTTTCGGCTGCGATAAAACTCACTACCAGCGACAGCACCAGAGCCAACACACCACTGGCCAGACCGATGTGTGCACGCAAACTTTTTCGAGGGTTAAATTGCTGGAGCCAGTTCATTTTTTTGATTTCTATCTT
>Ga0210024_1002246_pt1 | contig 16662 bp, 10 predicted proteins | sample CryGeymeta201525_FD_183988 | JGI IMG/M metagenome (GOLD analysis project Ga0210024, IMG submission 183988) | Groundwater microbial communities from Crystal Geyser aquifers in Utah, USA - Crystal Geyser metaG 2015-25 (SPAdes) (version 2) | ecosystem: Environmental > Aquatic > Deep subsurface >... | reverse complement strand
CACCGAGCTGGGCGCGGCCCCGGATACGGTGCTGAACGGCGTCCCCTCGCCCGATTTCGGCGGTGGCCACCCCGACCCCAATCCGGTCTGGGCCAGACCGCTGATCGATCTGATGATGGGCCCCGACGCGCCCGACTTTGGCGCCGCCAGCGACGGCGACGGCGACCGCAACATGATCGTCGGGCGCGGCTGCTATGTCAGCCCCTCCGACAGTCTGGCGGTGCTGGCGGCGAACGCGCATCTGGCGCCGGGCTATGCGCAGGGCGTGAAGGGCGTGGCGCGCTCGATGCCCACCTCGCGCGCGGCGGACCGGGTGGCCCGGAAGCTGGGGGTGAAGGCCTATGAGACGCCGACCGGGTGGAAATTCTTCGGCACGCTGCTCGACGCCGGGCTGGCGACGCTGTGCGGCGAGGAGAGCGCGGGCACAGGCTCGAACCATGTGCGCGAAAAGGACGGGCTTTGGGCGGTGCTGCTGTGGCTCAACATTCTCGCCGTGCGCAAGCAGTCTGTCGCGCAGATCATGGCCGAACACTGGGCCGACTATGGCCGCGACTATTACACCCGCCACGACTATGAAGCGGTGGACAAGGCCGCCGCCGAGGGGCTGATGGACGCCTTGCGCGCGCGGCTGCCGGGCCTGCCCGGCGAGAAGGTCGCCGGGCTGACGGTCAGCGCGGCGGACGATTTCGCCTATACCGACCCGGTGGACGGCGCGACCGCCGCCCGGCAGGGCGTCCGCATCCAGTTCGCCGGCGACGCGCGGGCGGTGTTCCGCCTTTCCGGCACCGGCACCGAGGGCGCGACGCTGCGGGTCTATCTGGAGCGGTTCGAGCCTGACCCCGCCCGCCACGGCCAGACCCCGGCCGAGGCGCTGGCCGGGGTGATCGCGGCGGCCGAGGCGCTGGCCGACATCAAGGGGCGGCTGGGCCGCGACGCGCCGGACGTGACGACGTGACGGCGTGACGACGTGACGGCGTGACAACGCGATGGCGTGATGGCGCGACGCGCCGCACTTGCGGCTTGCGTTAACCGCATTGTCACGCCAGTTATTCCAGCTTGCGACCGGACGCCGCAATCCGCTACCGTTTCGAGGCGTCGCAGCATCGAGGACGCCATGGACGGAAATCTGACAAAGACGCTGGCGATAACGCCCGAGAAGCTGCGCGACGACATGGCGCGCCACCTGCGCCATGTGGTCGGCAAGGACGCCGCCACCGCGACGCTGACCGACTGGCGGCTGGCGCTGTCGCGCGCGGTGCGCGATCTGGTGATCGACCCGTGGTTCGACACCACCCATCGCGCCTATGAGGGCGGCCACAAGCGCGTCTATTACCTGTCGATGGAGTTCCTGATCGGCCGCCTGCTGGAGGACGCGATCCACAACCTGGGGCTGGAGGAGGCCGCGCGCGCGGCGGTCGCGGCGCACGGCGTGGACTACGCGGCGCTGGTCGCCGATGAGCCCGACGCGGCGCTGGGCAACGGCGGGCTGGGGCGGCTGGCGGCGTGTTTCCTCGATTCGATGTCCACGGTGGGGCTGGCGGCGCATGGCTACGGCATCCGCTACGCCCACGGCCTGTTCCGCCAGCGCTTCGACAACGGCTGGCAGGGCGAGGAGGCGGAGGACTGGCTGCGCCAGAAGCACATGTGGGAGTTCGAGCGCGCCGAGGTGGTCTATCCGATCGGCTTCGGCGGCGGAGTGCGGGAGACGGCGTCGGACGCCGCCGAGTGGACGCCGGGCGAGACCGTGCTGGCGGCGGCCTATGACACGCCGGTTCCCGGCTGGCGCGGGCGCTGGACCAACACGCTGCGGCTATGGTCGGCGCAGCCGGTGCGCGCCTTCGACCTGGCGCCGTTCAACCGCGGCGACTACATGGCCGCCGCCGCGCCGGCGGTGTTCGCCGAGACCATCAGCCGGGTGCTCTACCCCGACGACACCACGCCGCAGGGCAAGGAGCTGCGGCTGAAGCAGGAGTATTTCTTCACCGCCGCCTCGCTGGCCGACATCCTGCGCCGCCATCTTTCGCGCGGCCATGACATTCGCGCGCTGCCCAGACAGGTCGCCATCCAGCTCAACGACACCCATCCCGCGATCGCCGGGCCGGAGCTGATCCGCCTGCTGGTGGACGACCACGCCATCCCGTTCGCGGAGGCGTTCGACATCGCGCGCGGCTGCCTGAACTACACCAACCACACCCTGCTGCCCGAGGCGCTGGAGCGCTGGCCGGTCGATCTGATGACCCGCGCGCTGCCGCGCCATATCGAGATCATCGCCCGCATCGACGCGCTGCACGCCGCGCGGCACAAGCGACCGGCCTCGGTCAGGATCATCGACCATGGCCAGGTGCGGATGGGCGATCTGGCGTTCATCGCCGCCAACCGCGTCAACGGCGTCTCGGCGCTGCACACCGATCTGATGAAGCAGACCGTGTTCGCCGACCTGCACGCGCTGCACCCCGATCGCATCGTCAACGAGACCAACGGCGTGACGCCGCGCCGCTGGCTCTATGGCTGCAACCCCGGCCTGCGCGATCTGATCACCGATGCGCTTGGCGACGAGAAGTGGGTCGCCGATCTCGACCGGCTGGAGGCGCTGGCGCCGTTGGCCGGCGACGCCGCTTTCCGCGCGAAATTCCGCGCGGTCAAGGCCGAAAACAAGGCGCGGCTGACCGGGTGGCTGGCGCGTGAGCATGGTCTGACCGCCGATCCGGCGGCGATGTTCGACGTGCAGATCAAGCGGCTGCACGAATACAAGCGCCAGCTGATGAACGCGCTGGAGACGGCGGCGCTGTATAATGCGATCAAGGCCGACCCGTCGGCGCCTTTCGCCCCCCGCGTGAAGATCTTCGGCGGCAAGGCGGCGCCGGGCTACGCCATGGCCAAGCAGATCATCAAGCTGATCAACGACATCGGCGCCGCAATCAACGCCGACCCCGACATGAAGGGGCGGCTGAGCGTGGTTTATCCGCCCAATTACAACGTCTCGATGGCCGAAATCCTGATCCCCGCCACCGACCTCAGCGAGCAGATCAGCACGGCGGGCAAGGAGGCGTCGGGCACCGGCAACATGAAGTTCGCCATGAACGGCGCGCTGACCATCGGCACGCTCGACGGCGCCAATGTCGAGATCCGCGACGCGGTGGGGGCGGAGAACATCTTCATCTTCGGTCAGACGGCGGCGGAGGTGCTGGCGACGCGCGCGGGCGGCTATTCCCCTTCCGCCGCCATCGCCGCCGACCCCAGGCTGGCGGAAGTGGTGGACCAGATCGCGGGCGGCGCGTTCTCCGGCGGCGACAAGGGCCGCTTCGCGCCGCTGGTGGACAACCTGCGCCACCACGACTGGTTTCAGGTCTGCGCCGATTTCACCAGCTACTGGGACGCGCAGCGGCTGGTGGACGCCGCCTGGGCGAAGCCGGAGGACTGGACCCGCCGCGCGGTGCTCAACACCGCGCGGATGGGGATGTTCTCGTCGGACCGCACCATCCGGGGCTACGCCCGCGACGTATGGGGGGTGACGCCGGCGTTCTGAGCGCCGGGCGCGGCGTCACCGAAAGATCAAGGCGCCGTCGCGCCCGTGACACGGGAATCCTGTTGGGTCTTGCAACCGCAAGGTTCCACGTTCAGGGAGTCCCTTCATGCGCATCGCCTTCACCCGCCGCCAGATGCTGGCGACTACCGCCGCCGCCTTCGCCGCGCCCGCGCTCAGCCGCGCCGCGTCGCGCCCCGTGATCACCCATGGCGTGCAGTCGGGCGACATCGCCCATGACGGCGCGGTGATCTGGGCGCGCGCCGACCGCGACGCGCGCATGATGGTCGAGGTCGCCACCACCGAGAGCTTGCGCGACGCCCGCGCCGTCGCGCCGGTCGCCGCGACCGAGGCCTCCGACTACGCCGCCAAGCTGACGCTTCAGGGGCTGCCCTCGGATCAGGACATCTTCTACCGGGTGCGCTTCGCCGATCTGGCCGACGTGAACGCGCTGTCGGAGCCGATGGTCGGCCGCTTCCGCACCGCGCCGAGCGGCCTGCGCGACGTGTCGTTCGTGTGGTCGGGCGACACCGCCGGGCAGGGCTGGGGCATCGACGAGGCGCGCGGCGGCATGACGACCTACGCCACCATGCTGCGCCACGCCCCCGACTTCTTCATCCATTCAGGCGACACGATCTACGCCGACGGCGTGATCAAGCCCGAGGTCGAACTGGCCGACGGCACGACGTGGCGCAACGTGACAACCGAGGAAAAGAGCAAGGTCGCCGAGACGCTGCACGAGTTCCGCCACAACTATCTCTACAACATGCTCGACGCCAACGTGCGCGCCTTCAACGCCACTGTCCCGATGCTGGCGCAGTGGGACGACCACGAGACGCTGAACAACTGGTATCCCGACGAGGTGCTGATCTCGGACGAGCGCTACAAGGTCAAGTCGGCGGCGCTGCTCTCCGCCCGCTCCAACCAGGCGTTCCGCGAGATGCTGCCGATCCGCGACAACGCCGCCGAGCCGGGGCGCATCTATCGCAAGGTCGCCTACGGGCCGCTGCTCGACATCTTCTTCATCGACATGCGCACCTATCGCGGCGACAACTCCGCCAACCGCCAGACCGAGCGCACGGCCGCCACCGACTATCTCGGCCGCGCCCAGCTCGACTGGCTGAAGCGCGAGCTGGCCAATTCGCGCGCGCTGTGGAAGGTGATCGCGTCCGACATGCCGATCGGTCTGATCGTGCGCGACGGCAAGGAGGCGTTCGAGAACGGCGCCAACGGCGACGGCCCAGTGCTCGGCCGCGAGTTCGACATGGCGGAAGTGCTGAGCTTCATCAAGCGCGCCAATGTCGCCAACACCGTCTGGCTGACGGCGGACGTGCACTACACCGCCGCGCATCACTACAGCCCCGACCGCGCGCAGTTCCAGGACTTCGAGCCGTTCTGGGAGTTCGTCTCCGGCCCCCTGCACGCCGGCAGCTTCGGCCCCGGCGACATGGACGACACCTTCGGCCCCGAGGTGGTGTTCTCGAAGGATCCCAAGGGAGAGGTCAACCTGCCGCCCAGCGCCGGGTTGCAGTTCTTCGGCAAGGTGGACATCGAGGCCTCCAGCGGCGTGATGACCGTCAGCCTGATGGACGTGGCCGACACCGTGCTGTGGTCCACCGACATCGCGCCGGTGCGCGCCTGAGCGGCGGGCGCTGACGCCGCCACCGCGCGCAAGCCTGCGCCCCGGGCGGCGCAACCCCGGCCCCCGCGCCGGGGCCCCGATCCGCAAGGAGCGCCCTGCTGATCGGGGACAGCCGTCGCCGGTGCGCGCGCGAACGCCGGGGGGCGCTTCAGCCCCCCAGCAGCGCCGCCGCCGCGAGCCGCGCGCCCGGCGTCACCGTCTCGCCCGCCAGCATCCGCGCGATCTCCTCGGTGCGCGCCTCCGGCGCCAGCGCCACGACGCGGGTGCGCGCCAGCCCGCGCTCCGCCACCTTCTCGATGCGCCAGTGCCATGCGCCGCGCGCGGCGACCTGCGGGCTGTGGGTGACCACCAGCACCTGGGCGCCGCGCGCCAGCCGCGCCAGCCTGCGGCCCACCGCGTCCGCCGTGGCGCCGCCCACGCCCCGGTCGATCTCGTCGAACACCAGCGTCAGGCCCTCGGCGCGCGCCGAGAGACAGACCTTGAGCGCCAGCAGAAATCGCGACAGCTCGCCGCCCGAGGCGATGCGGTCGATGGGGCCGGGCGGCGCGCCGGGGTTGGTGGCGACGGTGAACGCCACCCGGTCGGCGCCGTCGGGGCCGGGCGCGTCTGGCGCGACCTGCGTGTGGAACGCCGCGCGCTCCATCTTCAGCGGCGCAAGTTCGGCGGTGACGGCGCGATCCAGCCGTCGCGCGGCGTCGGCGCGTTTGGCGCTCAGCGCGGCGGCGGCTTCGTCATAGGCGGCGCGGGCGGCGTCCACCGCGCGGCTCAGGCCGCCCAGCCGCGCGGCGCCGCCGTCGATGGCCGCCAGCCGCGCCGCCAGATCGCCCGCCAGCCCGGCCAGATCGTCCGGCGCGACCTGATGCTTGCGCGCCAGCGCCCGCAGCGCGAACAGCCGCTCCTCGGCGCGCTCCAGCGCTGCGGGGTCGGCGTCGAGCGCCTCCAGCGCGCGCTCTACGCCCGCCTGCGCCTCGCCCAGTTCGGTCATCGCGCGCTCAAGCGCGGCGAGCGCCTCATCCAGCGCCCCTTCCGCCTGCGCCGCCGCGCGATCCAGCCTGCGCGCCGCAGTGGCGATGGCGCCTTCGGCGCCCTGCGGGCCGATCTCCTGCGCCGCGCGCGCCACCTCCTCGCCGATGCGGCTCGCCGCCTGCATCCGCCGCCGCGCCACGTCCAGCGCCGCGTCCTCGCCCGGCTGCGGGTCGAACGCCTCCAGCTCCGCCACGGCGTGACGCAGGAAGTCCTCGTCGCGCGCCGCCTCCGCCGCCTGCCGTTCGGCCTCCGCCAGATCGGCCTGCGCCGCCCGCCACGCGCCCCAGGCGGCGCGCACGGCGGCGCGCTCCGCCTCGGCGCCCGCGAAGGCGTCGAGCAGGGCGCGGTGCCCGGCGGGGTTCAACAGGCCGCGATCGTCGTGCTGGCCGTGGACCTCGACCAGCGCCGCGCCCAGCGCGCGCAGCGTCTCGGCGCTGGCGCGCTGATCGTTGACGAAGCCGCGCGCGCGCCCGTCGCCGGTCAGCACCCGGCGCAGGATCAGGTCGTCCCCGGCGGCGATCCCGGCGTCGGCGAGGACCGCGCGGGCGGGGTGACCGGGCGCGATCTCGAAGGCGGCGGTCACCGATCCGGCTTCCGCGCCCGGGCGCAGCATCTCTGCCCGCCCGCGCGCGCCCAGCGCGAGACCCAGCGCATCGAGCAGGATGCTCTTGCCCGCGCCGGTCTCGCCGGTCAGCACGTTCAGGCCGGGGCGCAGATCGAGGTCCAGCGCCTCGATCAGCACGATGTCGCGGATGGAGAGGCTGCGCAGCATCGCGAGGCGGCTAGAGCCACTCCCCCTTGACGACCTGCCGGTAGCTGCGGCTGATCCAGCTGTCGGAGTTCTCCTGCGGCGCAAGGTTCGAGCCGGTCAGCAGGTCATAGCTCGACGCATACCAGGTGGAGCCGGGGAAGTTGTAGCCCAGCACCGCCGCCGCCGTCTGCGCCTCCTGCACCACGCCCATCCCCATGTAGGCCTCGACCAGCCGGTGCAGCGCCTCGGGCGTGTGGCTGGTGGTCTGGTAGTTCTCGATCACGGTGCGGAAGCGGTTGATCGCGGCCACATACTGGTCGCGCTTGAGGTAATAGCGGCCCACCGCCATCTCCTTGCCCGCCAGATGGTCGAGCGTCAGGTCGAGCTTGAGCTGCGCCGCGCGCGCCTGGTCGGTGTCGGGATAGCGGTTGACGGTCTCGCGCAGCGCGGTCAGCGCCTCGCGCGTATTGGCCTGATCGCGGCCGACATCGACGATCTGATCGTAATAGCTGTTGGCGATCAGCAACTGCGCGTCGGGCGCCTGCGGGTCGGCGGGATAGAAGTTTAGAAACCTCTCCGCCGCCAGCCGCGCCTGATTGTAGTCGCCTGCCCGATAATAGGACTGCGCCGAGCGCATCATCGCGGTCTTGGCGCGCGGCGAATAGGGATAGAGCCGCTCGACCTCGTCATAGGCCTCCGCCGCCTGCGCGAACTCTCCCTCGGCGGCGAGCGCGTCGGCCCCGGCGAAAATCTCATCGACCGGGCGCGCGTCGAGCGTCGCGGGGTCGGGTTCGTCGGCGCAGCCGACCAGCAGCGTCAGCGCGGCGAAGGGGATCAGCATCATGCGGCGGGAGCGGAGCATCGGCGACCTCGTGAAACGACTGGGGGCCGATTAGCACATTCCGGCGGCGCGCGACATGGGGCGCGCGCGCGCCGACGCAGGCTATTCCGCCGCGATCCGCTGCGTCGCGAACCGCCGCGCCACCGGCGCGGGCAGGTCGAGCCGGGGCGCCGCAGGCTCCCACCGCCAGGCGTCGGGGCGGGCGAACAGCGCCCGCAGCAGCGTGTTGGTCAGCGCGTGGCCGGCCTTGACGCCGACGTAACGCCCGATCACCGGCCCGCCCGCCAGCGCCAGATCCCCGACCGCGTCGAGCATCTTGTGGCGCACGAACTCATCCGGGCGGCGCAGGCCGCCGGGGTTGAGCACCCGCGCGCCGTCCACCACCACCGCGTTGTCGAGGCTGCCGCCCTGCGCCAGCCCGTGCGCGCGCAACTGCTCGATCTCCGCCAGCCGGGTGAAGGTGCGGCAGTCCGCCAGCTCATTGGCGAAGGCGTCGCCCTCCAGCGTCAGCGCGTGGCGCTGGGCGCCGATGGCCTGGTCCTCGAAGGCGATGGCGAAGTCCATCGAGAACGCGTCGGCGGGGTGCAGCTCGGCGCGCGCGTCGCCGCGCTCGGCCACCACCGGCGCGAGGATGCGCAGCGCGCGGCGCGGCGTGGCGGTGAAGGCCAGCCCCGCCGTCTGGATCGCATCGACGAACGTCTGCGCGCTGCCGTCCATGATCGGGATTTCGGGGCCGTCGATGTCGATCAGTGCGTTGTCCACGCCGCAGCCCGCCAGCGCCGCCATCACATGCTCGACGGTCGAGACGCCGACCCCCGCGCCGTTCGACAGCACGGTGCACAGCCTTGTGTCGGAGACGGCGTCGAAGCGCGCCGGGATCATCTGGTCGCGGTCGCTAACGTCCACGCGACAGAACCAGACGCCCGCGCCCGGCGGCGCCGGGCGGATCGCCATGCGCGCAGGCTTGCCGCCGTGCAGGCCTACGCCGGTGAACGATATGGATCTGCTGAGAGTGGCTTGCATGACCGACTGCCCCGACTTTTTCTTGTTTTGTTTGTGACGACAAGATGCGGGATGGCGCCGCATTGCACAATTCAATGTTTGTTACGCGCTGAAACAATGCGCCAAGGCATTGTCATGGAAAGAAAAAGCCGCCCCGTTTCCGGGGCGGCGCAACGACGGCCTCCGTCTTGGCCCGGTCTTCTCAGTTCGCCTGACGGCGCAGGAAGGCGGGCACCTCCATGCGCATGTCTTCCTCGTCGCGCGGCGCTTGCGCGGGCGACGGCTCCCGCCGCGCGCCGGGTTTGGCGATGAAGGTGGGCAGCTCCTTTTCGCGCGCGCCGCCGCCGGTCATGCGGTTGATGAGGTTGTTGAAGCCGAAGCGCGCGGGGCGCTCGTCCTCGGGCGCGTGCGCATGCGCGGCGGGCTGCGGCGCGGGCGCGGGAACCGGGCGCGGCGCGGGGCGGGCGCGCAGGGTCTCGCCCGCGTCCGCCGCGTGCGGCACGAAGGGATGGTCGCGCTTGGGTTCCGGCTCCGGCGCGCGCACGATCGAGCCCTCGTCGAGGTCGAACAGCGCGTCGGGCCCGAAGCCGTCGTCGTCGTCGCGACCGCCGGTCGAGAACAGGTTCGCCGCCGCCTCCCGCCGCGCCGCAGGCTGGGCGACCGGCTGCGGCGCGCGCTGCGGCGCGGGCTGGACCATGCGCGGGGCGGGCGCGGCCTGCGCGGCGCGGGCGACCACGCGCACCGGCTCCGGCTGCTGGCCCGGCTGCGAAGCCGGCTGGGCGACCGGTTGCGGCGCAGGCTCGGCGCGCGTCTCCGCCTCCGGCCTCTGGGCGCCTGCGGCGAGGTCGATGCCGGTTGCGACCACCGAGACCCGCATCGCGCCCGACATCTCGGGGTCGAGCGTGCTGCCGACGATGATGTTGGCCTCGGGGTCCACCTCGGCGCGGATGCGGTTGGCGGCCTCGTCAAGCTCGAACAGCGTCAGGTCATAGCCGCCGGTGATGTTGATCAGCACGCCGCGCGCGCCCTTCAGCGACACTTCGTCGAGCAGCGGATTGGCGATCGCCTTTTCGGCGGCGTCCACGGCGCGGGTCTCACCCGAGGCCTCGCCGGTGCCCATCATCGCCTTGCCCATCTCGTCCATCACGCTGCGGACGTCGGCGAAGTCGAGGTTGATCAGGCCGGGGCGCACCATCAGGTCGGTCACGCCCTTGACGCCCTGATACAGCACGTCGTCGGCCATCATGAAGGCCTCGGCGAAGGTTGTGCGCTCATTGGCGATGCGGAACAGGTTCTGGTTGGGGATGATGATGAGCGTGTCCACCACCTGCTGAAGCTGGTCGATGCCGCTCTCCGCCTGCGCCATGCGCTTGGCGCCCTCGAACTGGAACGGCTTGGTGACCACGCCGACGGTGAGGATGCCCATCTCGCGCGCGGCGCGCGCGATCACCGGCGCCGCGCCGGTGCCGGTGCCGCCGCCCATGCCCGCGGTGATGAAGCACATGTGGCTGCCCGCGAGGCAGTCCACGATCTCCTCGAGGCTCTCCTCCGCCGCCTGCGCGCCGACGCCGGGCTTGGCGCCCGCGCCGAGACCTTGCGTGACATGCGCGCCCAGCTGCAGCTTGCGCGACGAGCGGTTCTGCTGAAGCGCCTGCGCGTCGGTGTTGGCCACGACGAACTCGGCGCCCTCAAGCGCCTTTTCGATCATGTTGTTGACCGCGTTGCCACCGGCGCCGCCGACGCCGAACACGGTGATGCGGGGTCGCAGGTCCTGCGCCTCGGGCGACTTCAAAATCAAGGCCATTGGGGTTCCGCCTGTTGTTTGCTGCTGCTCAATCGGTGGTTTTTTGGTTCTTGAAGGCGACGTTACACGAACTTCACGCAGGTTTCATCCGCTTTCACCAGTTTTCACGAAACCACCGCACCGCCCGCGCGGCGCGGCCCCGGCCCGAGACCGCCAGCGGCGTCTCGAAATCCCAAAGCTCGTCCTGCGGCCTTGCGGCGTAGAGACACAATCCCACCGCCGTGGCGAAAGCAGGGCCGGAGGCGCTGACCGGCAGGCCCGCGATACGCATCGGCCGCCCGACGCGGGTGCGGCGGCCGAGGATGCGCTGCGCCGCCTCCTCCAGCCCCGGCAGTTGCGACGCGCCGCCGGTCAGCACGATGCGGCGGCCCGGCAGATGCTCGAACCCCGCCGCGCGCAGCCGGTCGCGCACCGTCTCCAGCGTCTCCTCCAGCCGCGGCCGGATGACGCCGATCAGCGCGGCGCGGCTGATGCGGCGGCGCTCACCCGGGCCGCTCTCGCCCAGTTGCGGCGCCTCGATCAGATCGCGGTCGTCCTGACCGGTGGCGACGGCGCCGCCGTGCAGGTTCTTGATCCGCTCCGCGTCCGCGCTGGCCATGGACAGGCCGTTGGCGATGTCGAGCGTGATATGGTCGCCGCCGATGCGCGCGCTGTCGGCGTGGATCAGGTGGCCGCGCAGGAACACCGAGACGCCAGTGGCGCCCGCGCCCATGTCGATGCAGGCGGCGCCCAGCTTCTGCTCGTCCTCGACCAGGCTCGACAGCCCCGCCGCATAGGGCGCCGCCACCACCCCCGCCAGCTCCAGATCGCAGCGGCGCACGCACTGGGCGAGGTTGCGCAGCGGGCCGGAGGCGACGTGGAGCACATGCAGATCGGCGGCGATCCGCGCGCCGGTCATGCCGCGCGGGTCGGACAGGCCGCTCACGCCGTCGAGCGCGTAGTTCACCGGCTGGGCGTGCAGCAGCTCGCGTCCGTCCTCACGCGGAACATGCGCGGCGGCGAGCGCGCGGGCGATGTCGCGGCGGCCGACCTCCAGCCCCTCCAGCAGCGCCGCGCCATGCGCCGCGCCGCTGAGCGGCCGCGCGCCCGACAGCGCGACGATCACCTGATCGACGCGCTCGCCCGCCGCCTTTTCCGCCTTCTCCAGCGCCTGACGGATCGTGCGGCAGGTCGCCTCCATGTCCGTCACCTCGCCCAGCTTCACGCCGTGCGACTGGGTGAGTCCGGCGCCGACGATGCGCAGCGCGCCATAGGCGTCGTGGCGGGCGTCCTCGGCCTGCGCGCGCGCCAGCCGCTCGGCGTCCACGCCGAGGATGAAGCAGGTGGTGGTGTGCGAGCCGACGTCGAGCGCGGCCACCAGCCCGCGCCGCAGCGCCGCGCGCAGCCGCTCGCGCATCGCGCGCATCCCCGACAGCGCGGCGCTCACGCCTGATCCCCCCGCAGCGCCGCCAGCCGCGCCAGCGCCCGCGCGCTCAGCCGCACCGTGGGGCGGCCCGGCAGGCGCAGATCGACCGCGCGGATGTCGCGGTCGAACAAGGCGTGTTCGCTCTGCAGCGCGGCGGCGCGCGCCATGGCGGCGGGGGCGTCGTCGGCGGGCAGTTTCAGCGTCACGTCGGCATCCTCCTCGCGCGTCGCGCCCGCCAGCACCACGTCCCAGCGCCGCGCGCCGACCCGCACCAGACCGCGCACGCGCGGCGCGAGCGGCCCCGCCTCGGCCAGCACCGCCAGCGCCTCGTCCACCGCCGCGTCGGCGCCGTCGCCCGCCACCAGCGGCAGGTCGGGATGGTCGGCGCGGCGGAAGGCGGGTTCGATCACGACGCCGGCGCGGTCGATCAGCACCGGTTCGCCGCCGATGCGCCAGACCGCCGTCGCCGTGCGCTCGTCCACCGCCACGCGCAGACCCTCGGGCGCCTCCAGCGAGACCCGCGCGCTGGCCACCCAGCCCAGCGCTTCGACCCGGCGGCGCACGGCGTTGGCGTCGAGGTTCAGCGACGAGGCCCCCATGGCGTCGGTGAGCGCGGCCAGGATTTCGGCGCGCACCGCCGGCGAGGCGCCCTCGATCTCGATGCGCCGGATCGCGAACTCGGGCCGCGCGGTCAGCGCCGCGCGCACCGCCTGCGCCTTGTCGGCCAGCGCGGCGTGCACCTGCGGATCGGAGGCCAGCGCCGCCGCCGCCGCCGCCAGCGCCAGCGCAGGCCCCTGCACCAGCACCGCGCGCCGGAACGCGCGCCGCCGCCACAGCCGCGCGAGGCGATAGCGCCAGAGCGGGGCGTCCGCCGCGCGTCCGCGCGGCGCAGCTTCTCTCTGCGCGCCCGCAATCCGGGCGCCGCCCTGCGGCGGGCGGTCGTCCGGCCCTAACGCCCGCATGAGGCGTCCTCCACCATCCAGCGGCACATCTCGGGGAACGAGACGCCGACGGCGGCGGCCTGTTCCGGCGCCAGCGAGGTCGGCGTCATGCCCGGCTGGGTGTTGATCTCCAGCACGATCAGCCCGTCCGTCCCGCGCGTCTCGTCCCAGCGGAAATCGGTGCGGCTGAGGCCGCGGGCGCCGACCGCGCGGTGCGCGCGCAGCGCCTGATCGAGGCAGGCGTCGAACACGGGCGCCGGGATGTCGGCGGGGCAGACATGGCGCGAGCCGCCGGGGCGGTATTTCGCGTCATAGTCGTACCAGCCCTCGGCGATGATGTCGGTCACGGTCAGCGCGCGGTCGCCCATCACCGCGACCGTCAGTTCGCGCCCCGGCGCGAACGCCTCGACCAGCAGCGCCTCCGGCGCGCCCGGCCCCAGCTGCGCCGGGCCGTTGGCGCCCTCAAGCACCAGATGCACGCCGACGGACGAGCCCTCGTTATAAGGCTTCACCACATAGGGTGGCGGCATCGGGTGGCCCGCCGCGATCTCGGCGCGGGTGGCCAGCCGCCCCGCCGCCACCGGCAGCCCGGCTGCGGCGAAGGCGTCCCTGGCGCGGATCTTGTCCATGGAAAGCGCGGAGGCCAGCACGCCGGAATGGGTGTAGGGCAGGCCCAGCACCTCAAGCAGGCCCTGCACGCAGCCGTCCTCGCCCCAGCGGCCATGCAGCGCGTTGAACGCGACATCGGGCGCGGCGTCGCTCAGCCGCGCCGCAAGGTCGCGTCCGGCGTCGATCTCCACCACGTCATAGCCCGCGGCGCGCAAGGCTGCGGCGCACTCCCGGCCCGACGCGAGCGAGACCTCGCGTTCGGCCGACCAGCCGCCCTTCAGCACGGCGATGCGGGGCGTCCTGCTCGACATGCCCAGCCTCAATTCCGTTCGCCCGTTCGTGCGGACGATTCTATCCGGCCGGATTGATTCCGATCCGTTTCACTTCCCACAGTAACTGAACGCCGGTGGTTTCCAAAACCCTAACACGCACCAATTCGCCAAGTTTTTCCAGGTCGGCGGCGGTGGCGCCGCCCGTATTAACCAGAAAGTTGGGGTGCATCGGCGACATCTGCGCACCCCCCAGTTGAAGGCCCCGGCACCCCGCCCTGTCGATCAGCGTCCATGCCTTGAGCGCGTGGTCCTCATCCGCCGCGCCGGTCGAGGAATGACCGGCCGGATTGCGGAAGGTGGACCCCGCCGTGCGTTCGCGCACCGGTTGCGTCTCGGCGCGCTTTTTCAGCAGCGCCGCCATGCGCGCGAGGATCGCGGCGGGGGCGTCGGGGCGGCCCTCGAGGCTGACTTCGGTGAAGATCAGGTCGTCGGGCAGACCGCAGTCGCGATAGCCGAAGCCCATGTCGTCGGGGCCGAGCGCGTGGCGTCGCCCCTTGCGGTCGATGGCGAGCGCGCCGGTGAACACGTCCGCCAGATAGGCGCCGTAGCAGCCCGCGTTCATCCGCACCGCGCCGCCCAGCGCGCCGGGGATGGTGCGCAGGAACTCAAGCCCCGCGATGCCGTAGGTGGCGGCGGCCTTTGCGATCTGCGCGTCAAGCACGGCGGCGCCCGCCCGCAGGCCGGTCGCGCCCTCGCGCCGCACCGCGTTGAAGCCGCGCCCCAGCCGGATCGACACCCCCGGCACGCCGCCGTCGCGCACGATCAGGTTCGAGCCGACGCCCAGGATTGTCACCGGGATGTCCGGCGCCAGCGCGGCGAGAAATTGCGACAGGTCGTCGGCGTCCTCGGGCTGGAACAGCACCTCCGCCGGGCCGCCGACGCGCAGCCAGGTGAGCTCATCGAGCGGGCGCATCGGCGTGAGGGTTCCGCGCGCGCGGGGCAGGCGGGAGAGGAGCGCGGCGCCGTGCAGCAGGGCGGTCATCGGCGCGGCGCCGATCGGGCGGCGCGCCCCTCACCCCGACCCTCTCCCCGAGGGGAGAGGGGGCGCAAGGCCCGCCGACGGCGCCCGGCCTTCGAGGGACGCGCAGGCGGCGCCGTTAGCGCGGCCTCTCCCCCAACGGGGGGGGGCATCGGGGTGAGCGTTCCGTGCGCGCGGGGCAGGCGGGAGAGCGCGGCGGCGCCGTGCGGCGGCGCGGTCACGTTAGCCGCGCCGCCCCGCCACCCCGACGCGCCCCTGCAAGGCGAGAGGGAGCGCAAGGCCTGCCGACAGCGCCCGGCTTTCGAGGGGCGCGCAGGCGATGCCGCTAGCGCCCCCTCTCCCCCGACGGGGGAGAGGGTCGGGGTGAGGGGGCGCGCCGTCATGCCAGCCCCGTCACCCCAGCCGCGCCAGCTCGCCGGGCAGCGCGTTGGCCCATGCGGTGATGGTGCCTGCGCCCAGACACACCACCATGTCGCCCGGATGCGCCTCGGCCCGCACCAGACCGGCCAGCGCCTCCGGCCCCTCCAGCGCGCGGGCGTCGCGGTGGCCGTGGGCGCGCAGGCCGCCCACCAGCGCGTCGCGGCTGACGCCGGGGATCGGCGCCTCGCCCGCCGCATAGACGTCGGCGATCGCCACCATGTCGGCGTCGTTGAAACAGCCGCAGAAATCGGTGAACAGATCATGCAGGCGCGAATAGCGGTGCGGCTGATGCACCGCGATCAGCCGCCCGTTGGTGGCGGCGCGCGCGGCCCTGAGCACGGCGGCGATCTCGACCGGGTGGTGGCCGTAGTCGTCGATGATCGCCACGCCGTTCCAGTCGCCGACGCGGGTGAAGCGGCGCCGCACGCCGCGAAAGCCCTCCAGCCCCTTGCGGATCGCGGCGTCGCCGATCTTCAGTTCGCGCGCCACCGCGATGGCGGCCAGCGCGTTCGAGACGTTGTGCTCGCCCGGCATCGGCAGGATCAGCCCGTCGAGACGGCGGAACCCCTCGCCTTCGCGCAGCACCGCGTCGAAGCGCCCGGCGCCGTTCTCCCAGACCAGATTCTCCGCCCGCACGTCGGCCTGGCGGCTGAAGCCGTAGGTGACCACGCGGCGGTCGTCGATCTTGCCGATCAGGCTTTGCACCTCCGGATGGTCGATGCAGCACACGGCGAGGCCGTAGAACGGGATGTTGGAGACGAACGACAGGAAGGCGTCGCGCACGCCGTCGAAATCGCCGTAGTGGTCAAGGTGCTCGGGGTCGATGTTGGTGACGATGGCGATGGTCGCGGGCAGCTTGACGAAGGTGCCGTCGCTCTCGTCGGCCTCCACCACCATCCAGTCGCCCGCGCCCAGCCGCGCGTTCGAGCCGTAGGCCTGGATGATGCCGCCGTTGACCACGGTCGGGTCGATGCCGCCCGCATCCAGCAGCGCCGCGACCATGCTGGTGGTCGTCGTCTTGCCGTGCGTGCCGGCCACCGCAACGTTCTGGCGCAGGCGCATCAGTTCGGCCAGCATCTCGGCGCGGCGCACCACCGGCAGGCTGCGCGCGCGGGCCTCGTCGAGCTCGGGGTTGCCGGGCTTGATGGCCGACGAGACCACCACCACCTTGGCGGCGCCAAGATTTTCCGCCTTCTGGCCGATATGGACCTGCGCGCCGAGGCCGCGCAGCCGCTCGGTGATCGGGCTGTCCTTGAGGTCGGAGCCCTGCACCTGATAGCCGAGGTTCAGCAGCACTTCGGCGATGCCCGACATGCCGATGCCGCCGATCCCGACGAAGTGCAGCACGCCGATATCCAGCGGCAGGGCGGTGGTCATCATCTCAGGG
>Ga0210024_1002245_pt1 | contig 16666 bp, 16 predicted proteins | sample CryGeymeta201525_FD_183988 | JGI IMG/M metagenome (GOLD analysis project Ga0210024, IMG submission 183988) | Groundwater microbial communities from Crystal Geyser aquifers in Utah, USA - Crystal Geyser metaG 2015-25 (SPAdes) (version 2) | ecosystem: Environmental > Aquatic > Deep subsurface >... | reverse complement strand
CACGGCGCTATACTTGGCCCCCAAATCGAGTCTCGCACTCAAGGGAGGCGATAGCTGTGAACGGTCTCTCTCTCCTTTCCGACTTGCGTGGCCGCTTGGCAGGGCTTTCGAGGCGGCACTGGTTGACGGCGGTCATGGTCGGCTGGTTGGTGCTCAGCGCAGACGGACCCGGGCTTTGGCCGCAGCCACCTGTGGACCCCCCGCGGGTCATCTACACGCGGCCGGCGCCCTGCGAGGATGAGGAGGGGCAGGAAGCCCAGGCGCCAGACGGCCCGGGGCCGCATGAGCATGTCTGGGTGGACGACCAGTATTTCCCGTGGTTCGACATGCAGGCGGCATGCGTCAACGTGGGAGACGGCAGCGAAGCTGCTCGCTACGTCCGCTGTGGCGACTATGTGGAGGTGTCCCCCGGCTCGCCACTGGATTGGGACATCTGCGGGAACGAAGGCTGCTCGTTCCCGGGCGGCCTGGCCGACAACGCCGTCAGCGTTGAGCAGTGGGATGATGGTGGCGCCGAAGGCCAATTCGGGCACTTTGAGCCGACCGGGTTTGTGGCCGATGGCTACATCACGCACTACAAGGCGCCGATGCAGCCAGGCCTCGTCTCCCTGCAGAACCGTGTGGACGACATCCATTATGCCGAGGACCCGGCGACCGGCCAACCCGTACAGACCTTCGACGACTTCCCGCCAGATGGCGTGTGGGGGTCGGCGACGACGATCACGGTGTGGGACTTTACGATCAGCGACGGGGCGCCGGGCTTCAGACCGGTTCTGGACGCGTGGGTCGGCCCGTTCGGCGCGAAGATCGAGCCTGCGACCGACCACAACGGACAGTCAATGGCGCGGCCGATCTATTTCGAACTCTTTAGCTCGGCCGAACCGGGCTACTGCCTGAATCGCACGCGTGAGCACGATCCCCACGAGTGGAATGACACGGGTCTGGGTGACACCGACCTCAAGTTTTCATTTCCCGACCAACAGGGACTCACGGTCCATTCGACGGACTTCAACGGCTGGTGGCGGAATGAGGCGTGGACAAACGAAGAGGTTACCACCTGCGCGGTTGACATCATGTGTTTGGACTACGGTGCCTTTGGGACGCTCACGGCGACAGCCACCGTCATCGGGTACCCTACTGCGGCGAGGCTACTGCTTTCGGACAACCCACGCACCTATTCCACGTACCAGGTGAACGGCCAGACCCTCTACCGGGAGTACGCGCCCATCCCGTGGGATGTGGACGCGAACTACATCGCCGACGTATGGATGCGCAACTCTGGGAATGCCGCGGATGATGAGGAGGACGAGGGTCAGTGCCCCGTGAAGGGAGACGGGTTCACGCGCTACGAGGAGTACCGGGGCTTTTGCGTGAACGGTCCGTGGACGGAACTGGACCCGGACGCGCACAAGGACGTATTCGTGCTTGATTGGAACGGCCTCGGAATCGGGGACTTCGCGGCCCTAGGCGTCGTGCCGCATCGACTCTATGTGCCCCAGCAGCCAGCGGAGTTCGGCCCGGACTACCAGATGAACCCCAACCGCGGGACCGCGAACAAGCAGTTGCAGCACGGCGTTATGCTCGTGGTGTGGGTCAACGACCCGGGGTACCTAGGCTACACGGTTCCTCGCCTGAACGCACCCAAGCCGACAAGCCGCATCGATGTGGTCCAGATCCAGGGACTCTTCCCGCCGCCCCAGCAGCAAGAGGCTGTCGGCGTCATCGTCTCACATGAACTGGGTCACGCCTGCAACTTGGAGCATCACAGGACCGGGACGTTTGACTGCATCATGTGGGATCCCCCGACCCATCTTCCGCACGCATACTGCTCGGAGAACCCAGGATGCCGAATGCTGTGGCGTCTCTACTGAGTCTCCCGGTGGAGGACCCAGCCCTCGCACGTTCAGTGCGGTTCTGAGGAGTGAACCAGCTGTGACTATTGCGCCGAATCGACTGACCTCGACGCTCTTAGCGGTGGTCACCACCACAGGATTCGCGACTGTCTGGTCCGCCGAAGACGTCGGGCCCTGGAGCGCAGATGACACCCGGATGCTGGCAAGCGCCCTAGTACACTGCCTCGACAGGGAGTACCGGGAGGCGCTTGCACTCGTCGCCCCGCTCGCGCGGACGGCGCCGTTCAGGAAGGAGCTACTGTCGGCCTCGGCAGACCTGCCACTGCGACTGGTGCCTCCCGGGTTCCAGGACCAAGTCAGACCGGTCACGCTGCTGGCTCATGCGCTGCTCGGAATCGGCCAGTACTCACAGTACTGCTGTGTTTCCAGTGCCATCAGCTACCACGACAAAGGTGCGCCCCTGGCTCCCGAGTCAGTTCCCCTTCTGACAGCCAAGCGACAGGTCGGCGGCGATGTGCGCGCGTACGCGCTAGCACTCGCAGTCAACGATCTTTGGGTTGACTTCGACTTCACACCCGCCCTCGTCCTGCGGGAGCAGTGCCTTTTCGTCGCGCTTGCGCAGCTTGCGCCCCACCTAGGCTTCGAGGCAGAGACCGCAAAGGGTCAGACCAGGATCGAACTGCGCCGGCAGCAGGCGCCGACGCGGCTGCTGTTCGTGGAAGGCAAGAAGGAAGTGCGGGCACAGGGCGTCGAGAGCTTCACACTTGAGCACGCCCCGTTCACGCTCGAGGGCGTGCTCATGGTGCCGGCCGCCGAGGTGGCGAAGCTGCTGAAGGGCGAGGTGCACTGGTACCCCGAGGTGCGGTTCATGCACCTGATCATCCCGAAGGTTCCGGGGAAGCCGGCTGAGCAGTAGTCACGCAAGAGCCGCTCTTTCTCCCCTGACAGTGGCGGAAGCGTAACGACGTGCGCCGAGGGGGTAGTCCTGCCTCTCCGTTGAGGATCGCGTCGGTCGACCCGCTTTCCCTTTGGCGAAGCTCCTGTGCGTGGCGGCTGTGAGCGTTCCTTGGACGCAAGCCGCGGTTGACCCCAACTGCTCCGGGGCCTATCATGCGGTGCCGGGCTTCCGGCAGACGGGAGACCGGCGGCGCCTGAGCACCTTGTTGAGAGGTGCGCCAGTGGACAGGTCGCACCCGGACGACGCGGGAGTTGCCCGTTCCTTCGTCGCTTGCCGGTGCTCCAGCGCGGGAGCGCGCCGCGCACGGCCTGTCGAACGTCACGCAGGGCCAGTCCGGCGCTGCGCACGCTCCGTAGCGCATCGCGCACAGTCGGTCGGACACCGCGCAGGCTTGGGCGAGTCCCTCCCGACGCAGTTGGCCGCTCGACCTGCTATGATAGGTGCGTGACTTGAGCCGTTCATCGGCTTCCCGCGGAAGAACACCGCTGAAAGGATGGTGCAGGATGAGCCAGAGAAGGTATTCGATGGAAGACGAGATCGACCGGGCGCTGAACTGCCGCGCCGCGGCGGCGGAACTGCCAGCGGCGAAGCGCATGAGGTTACTCTGGGCAGTTTCGGGTCCTGAAAGGACCAAGTGAGAGTAGCCCCTCGAACCCCCGGGGTTCGAGGGGCTAACTCTCGGGCTGCCCTTCCAGGGCGAACTTCATGCGCTCTCCCGATCTCATGCGACTGCCCTGGGGCAATCACACAGAAGCCGTTGGTCCAGGGGTCGAGCTATTGGACGAACCGGTGCACATAACGCGGGCGTTCAGCTTGGTTTGGTACGGTGTCATGGCCGGACCTACAACTCCTCGACGAGCGGCGTCGCCGCGCGCCTTACCGCGAAGATGTCGATCCGCCGCCATTGCTCCGAGGCCAGCCGCCGGAACAGCAGCCCGCCGATGAGGAAAATGTACACCGTGGCAGCGATCCACGGCCCCACGGCGCCCAGGGACGGGCGGAAGTGGACCAGGGCAAGCCCGAGCGGCAGGAAGACCCCCCAACTGCTCCCGATGGTGACCGCCTCGCTCGCCTGAACCGCGGGTTCGTGCCCGATGGGACGGAAGAGGAGGGGCGCGGAATATCACAACGGCAACACGCCGGCGCCTAGAATCAGCGCCACGAAGGTGTTCTGCCAGGCGTAGGCCGAACAGGCGCGGAAGTCCTCCTTGCCGAACGACTGCGACACGAACGTGTTCACGCACGAGGACGCGCCGCTCGCCAGCGCGATGAAGCAGAACACCAGGATGCCCGCCGGCATGACGGCCGCCAGGTCGGTGGTCCCCAGCTTGGACACCAGCAGCACGTCCACGAAGTGCATGAGCGTCGCGGACGCCGAGGCGAGCACCATCGGGAACGCCAGCCGGGCGACTTCTGCGAGGACGCTGCGGGTCGAGTCTGTCGTCGCGTCTACCGGCTTGCCCCGGTCGGCCGGTTCAGAACCCATCGACCAAGCTCTTGAGGTACTGCTTGAAGTCTCGCAACTCGTCGCCTTCCAGCCCGCCGGAGAGCGCGTAGTCGATCCCGGCGGCCAGGAACCCTTCGGGCTGCCCCAGGTCGCGCCGCACGCCTTCTACGCAGACGGCCAGCGCTGCGCCCTCGCGGGCCAGGTCGTCGCTGGCGGGCGACAGCGTCAGCTCGGTGGTGCCATCGAACCCGTGCTTCTCGAACTGGCGCTCGATGTCGGCAAAGAGCGCGCTGGTGAACACGTACCGCCCATAAGACACGCAGTGGCTGGGCGGCGTGCACTTGGGCTTCTCCACGACCCCGGCGATCTCGAACACGCGCTGGGAGGTGTCGGCGCCCGGTTTGGGGACCACCACGCCGTACCGGCTGACGTCGCGTTGGCCGAAGTCTTCAACCGCGATGGCGCACACCACCGGCTTGTCGGACTGGTAGGTGCAGAGCGCGTCGATGAGCTGCCCGGTCACCGGCGTCTGAGAGAAGAACACGTCATCGGGATACGCGATGGCGATGGGCTCGCCGGCGGCGAACTCCCGCGCCAGGAACAACGCACTGAGCGTGCCCAGCATCCGCTGCTGTCGGACGAAGGTCACCTTCACGTTGCCGAAGTCGGCCATTTGCAGCTTCTGCAGCTTGGCCGGTTCGCCGGCCAGCACCCCTTCGAGTTCGACTTCCCGGTCGAAGTAGTCGTCCAGTGCCTTCTTCCGGCGACTGGTGATGACCAGGATCTCGTCGATGCCGGCGTCTCGGAACTCGTCCACGATGAACTGGATCGCCGGCCGGTCCATCAGCGGCAGCATCTCTTTGGGCAGCGTCTTGGTCGCGGGGAGAAAGCGCGTGCCGTAGCCCGCTGCGACGATGACGCCTTTGTGAACGCGTGTCTCCATGGGATCAACACTCCGTGTCTGGGGTCCGAGTCGCCCCGGAACCGTCGATTGTACACAAGCGGCGAGACAGCCGGCAGCACCCTCCCGGAATCCGCCGCCTAACTCCACGCGAACGGGTAGCCACCAAACTCATAGAACGCTGCGTACATCGCCTCCACGTTCTCCAGCGGCACCTCCGGGCCCACCTCGCCGTGCAGGATGATCCCGCCGTTGTGGTCGCCGAAGAGCTTGAGCACCTTCTTCACGTACGCCCGGATCTCCTCTGGCGTGCCAAAAGGGATGAGGCGCTGGCGGTCGATGTCGGTGCGGATGCAGACCTTGCCCGCGGCCAGCTCGGCGACGCGCTCGTCGCCCATGCAGTGGTGCTGCGGGTTGAGGACGTCCACGCCAATCTCGATCAGGTCGGGGATGATCTCCAGGATCCAGCCGTCGGTGTGGAACCACACGAACTTGCCGGTCTCCTTGATGGCGTCGAACATCCGCTTGTACCGCGGCTTCCAGAACCGCCGCCACATGTCTGGGTGGATCAACACGCGGTCCTGCGCGCCCCAGTCGTCGCCGAACGCCACGCAGTCCACCCCGGCCGCCAGGTAGCCCTTGATGGACACCAAGTGGTACTCGACCAGCCGGTCCACCAACTCGTGGATCTCCTGCCGGTCCTCGGCCAAGTCCATGAGCAGGTTCGCCGGTCCGCGCAGGTGCTCCACGAGCTGGAAGAGCGACCCGCCGCTGCCGTTGACGAACCGTTCCGGGTGCAGCGTCGCCACGTGGGCGCGGAAGCCCTCGAAGTGCTGCTCGCTCGGCGTCGGTGGGAACTGGTACTCGCTCCACCGGTCCCACGTCGGAATGGCCGGGGTCTGCACCTCTCCCGACGTGTAGCCCTTCAGCCGCCGCCACACCGTCCCCCAGGCGTCCTGCCACTCGACGATCTCGTTGGACGCCTCCACCGGCTCCGGTGGCGGTGGCTGGACGCCTTCGTTGCCGAAGTCGTCCGGGTACCGTTCCGCCACCTTCAGCAGCGCCTCCCCATGCCGGTAGAACGCGCCCGGGAAGATGTAGTGATGGATCGGTGCGCGGTCGGGGCCTTGGAAGCTGATGGCGCGGGTGAGACGTTCGCGACTGGTCATGGGAGGGCTCCTTCAGGAGTGCGGTCGAGCCGGACAAGAGTCTCCGGATTCGCCAGCCCATGATAGTCGGGTAACGAAGCTGGCGACAGGGGGCCGCCGTGCGGACGAATTCGGGGCCTTTGGTTGCCTCTTCGCCGAACTCCTGCTATACTCTGCTTTGAACACCTTTAAGTCCGGTCCTGTGAGGCCGGTAAGGGTTGCCATGAGAGATTCCAGCAAACGAATTCCGAAGCCTTCTCGCAAGCGCGAGGGGGCTTTTTTGTGGCCGGTTGGCAGCGCCGGCGGGGGGCACGGCGAGCATCCTGCAGCGAGGTCGTGAGGCAACATGCGATATGACTTAGCGACGAAGATCATGGACGCGGAGGACATCGATCGAGCCATGACGCGGATCGCCCACGAAGTGCTGGAGCGAAACCACGGCACCGAAGACGTTGTGCTGGTGGGCATCCGCACCCGCGGCGTGCCGCTGGCACAGCGCATCGCGGCGAAGATCGAGGGAATCGAAGGGAAGAAGGTACCCGTGGGGAGCCTGGACATCACGCTCTACCGCGACGACCTGATGACCCGGCAGCCCGTTGTCCGCAAGACCGAGATCCCCTTCGACATGACCGGCAAGCGAATCGTCCTGGTGGACGAGGTCATCTACACCGGTCGGACCATCCGCGCCGCGCTGGATGCGCTGATCGACTTCGGCCGGCCGGCGTGCATTCAGCTTGCCGTGCTCATCGACCGCGGGCACCGCGAGCTACCCATCCGGCCGGACTACGTGGGCAAGAACGTCCCCACCTCGCGCGCCGAGCGGATCAAGTGCCGCCTGCACGAGAGCGACAACGAAGAGAGTGTGTACATCGTCAAGTGCGCGCCCGGCGAAGAGGGCCGGGAGTAGACACGGACGGGAGGCAACGGCTATGAACCTGAATCGCAAGGACGTGATCGCGCTTCAAGACATGTCGGCCGAGGAGATCAACCTCTGCCTCGACACCGCCGACTCGATGCGCGATGTGCTCAAACGTCCAGTCCCCAAAGTCCCGGCACTGCAGGGCAAGCGCGTCGTGACGCTGTTCTACGAGCCGAGCACCCGGACGCGCACCTCGTTTGAGGCGGCCGCCAAGGCGCTGAGCGCAGATGTCGTCAACATCACGACTTCAGCCAGCAGCATCGTCAAGGGCGAGACGCTCAAGGACACCATCTACAACCTGAAAGCCATCGGCATGGACGCCCTCATCATGCGGCACCCCATGGGCGGCGCGCCCAACTGGGCGGCACGGGTGTTCACCGGCAGCGTGCTTAACGCCGGCGACGGCATGCACGAGCACCCGAGCCAGGGGTTGCTGGACCTGCTGACAATCCGCCAGCACAAAGGCCGGATCGACGGGATGAAGGTTGCCATCATCGGCGACATCCGGCATAGCCGGGTGGCCCGGTCCGACGCCTGGGGCATGACCAAACTGGGCGCGGAGGTGCGCTTCGTCGGGCCGCCGACACTGATGCCAGTGGAAGTAGAGAAGATGGGCGTCAAGGTGACTCCAGACCTGCGCGAAGGCATCGACGGGGTCGATGTGGTCTACACGCTCCGCATTCAGTTGGAGCGGCAGCAAGGCGGGCTGTTCCCCTCCATCCGCGAGTACGCAGAGCTGTTCGGCATGAACTCCGAGCGGATGAAGTGGGCAGCCGACGACGCCCTGCTGATGCATCCCGGCCCTATCAACCGCGGCATCGAGCTTAGCTCCGAACTGGCCGACAGCCCGCGCTCCGTCATTCTCGACCAGGTGACCAACGGCGTCGCCGTCCGCATGGCGCTGCTGTTTCTGCTGCTCACCGGTCCCGATCACGCATTGCCCGAACCGGAGGTGAACTGAGCCATGAAGACGCTCATTCGAGGGGGGCGAGTCATCGACCCCGCCAATGGAATCGACGACGTTCTCGACGTGTTGCTCGAGTCCGGGGAGGTCGCCGCGCTCGCCAAGAGCATCGGCGCTCCAGACGCCGAGGTGATAGACGCCAGCGGCCAAGTTGTCGCGCCCGGCTTTGTGGACCTTCACGTGCACCTGCGCACCCCCGGGCAGGAGCACAAGGAGACCATCGCCACCGGCACCCGCGCTGCCGTCGCCGGCGGTTTCACCACGATCTGCTGCATGCCCAACACCGACCCGCCAATCCATGACCGGTCCGTCGCCGAGCTGGTCCTGTCGCAGGCGCGCGCAGCCGGGTTCGCCAAGGTGATCCCGCTGGCAGCCGTCAGCCCCAGTCTCAAGCACGAGACGCTCACCGAGATGGCCGACCTGAAGGCGGCCGGCTGCGCCGCTGTATCCGACGACGGCAAGGCGATCCAGAGTTCGAGCTTCCTGCGCCGCATCCTGGAATACGCCTCAATGCTCGACCTGCCCGTCGTGCTGCACTGCGAAGACTACGGGCTGAGCGAAGGCGGCGCAATGAACGAAGGCTACCAGTCCACGGTGCTCGGGCTGAAGGGCATGCCGCGCGAAGCCGAGGAAGTCGGTATCATGCGGGCGATCCTGCTCGCCAAGTGCACCGGCGCGCACGTGCACTTCTGCCACGTGAGCACCGCCTACGGCGTCGAGATGATTCGCCGCGCCAAGGCCGAGGGCGTCCGCGTTACCGCTGAGGCGACGCCACACCACTTCTCTCTGACTGACGAGGACGTCGGCCGGCAGAACTACGACACCAACACCAAGATGGTCCCGCCGCTGCGGACCGCGGACGATGTCGCCGCCCTTGTCGAGGGGCTCAAGGAGGGCACCATTGACGGCATCGCCACTGACCACGCGCCACACGCCACCGAAGACAAGGAAGTCGAATACGACCAGGCGGCGTTTGGCATCGTCGGTCTGGAGACCGCACTGGGCGTGACCCTGAAGTACCTGGTCGAGCCCGGGCATGTCTCCCTGAGCGACGCCGTTGCAATGCTCACTTGCCGCCCGGCTGCAGCACTCAAGCTGAGCGCTGGCACGCTGACGCCCGAGTCCGCGGCCGATGTCGTCGTCTTCAACCCAACACAGAAGTGGACCGTGGACCCCGGCAAGTTTCACTCCAGAGGTCGCAACACTCCGTACGCACGCTGCAAACTGCTGGGCGTCGTGTCGCACACACTGGTCGACGGCCGCACCGTGCACACGCACCCCGCAACGTAGCAGCCTCCCTCTCAACACAGAGCCGCGAAATTCGCGCCATGTGCGACTTCGACAAAGACCGCGCGCAACACCAACTGATCGACGCAGCCATCGTTGCCAATCTCCCGACGGCGCGCGGCTACTTTGAGCTGGTACTGGAGGCGCCGGGCATCGCTCAGGGGCTTCGCCCGGGGCAGTTCGTGCACGTTCGGTGTCGCGACTCGTGGGTGCCGATGCTGCGCCGGCCGCTGAGCGTCCTCCGTGCGGACCCCGTCGCGGGCACGCTCTCGCTGCTCATCCAGGTTGCGGGCGTTGGCACGGAGCTGCTCTCGCACGCGAAGCCTGGCGACGTGTTGAGTGTGCTCGGCCCATTGGGGAACTGGTTTGTGCCCGGCCATTGCCGGCAGCACCTGCTGGTCTGCGGGGGCGTTGGCGTGGTGCCGATGTTGCCGTTGGCGAGGGAGTTGGTCGAGACGTTCGGCGCGTCGCCTCAAGACGTAACCGTCCTGTATGGAGCCGCCAGCGCCGAGCTGTTCTCGTGCCTCCCCGACTTCGAGGCAGCCGGCTGCACGCTGGAGCTGTCCACCGATGACGGCTCGCGAGGACACCATGGATTCGTGACTGAGTTGTTGGAGCAAGCCCTCTCCGCCAGCCAATCCGAGCCGCGAACGTCAGAGAGCGGGGGAACACTCAGTAGGGTCCGCTCCGTCACCGTCGCGGCTTGGAAGGAGGTCGCCGTCTACGTCTGCGGGCCGACCCCGATGATGAAGCGCGCCGCAGCCCTCGCGGCGGCGCACAACGCGCCGTGTCAAGTCAGCCTGGAGAACCGCATGGGCTGCGGGATGGGCGTCTGTCTGGGTTGCGTCGTGCCCGTGCGCGGCGGCGGACCGAAGTACCTGCGTGTGTGCCGCGAGGGGCCGGTGTTCGACGCTGGGCAGATCGCGTGGGAGGAGTACCCGGATGGCTGAAGGCGCTCCTTCCCTCCAGGTTCGCGTGGGCGACTTGGTCCTTCGCAACCCGGTCATGTCGGCCTCCGGGTGCTTTGGCTACGGCACCGAGTACGCCGACCTCGTAGACCTCAACGAGCTCGGGGCCGTCGTCGTCAAGGCGACGACGCTGCATCCGCGGGAGGGCAACAGGCCGCCCCGCATTGCGGAGACGACGGCCGGCATGCTCAACGCCATCGGGCTGCAGAACGAAGGCGTGCATCACTTCATCGAGAAGAAGCTCCCAGCGCTTGGGGAGTTCGACTGCCCGGTCATCGTCAACATCGCCGCCAAGGACCCGAACGAGTACCAGGAAATCGCCCGCATCCTCGACGACGCCGAAGGCGTGTCGGCCATCGAGATCAACGTCTCGTGTCCCAACGTCTCCGGTGGTCTCGACTGCGGCGTCGATCCCAAGCTGACGGCGCACGTCGTCGAGTCTGTCTGCAAGGCTACGCGACTGCCGGCAATCTGCAAGCTGACGCCCAACGTCACCGATGTGCGCGTCATCGCCAGAGCTGCCGAGGAAGCCGGCGCGACAGCAGTGTCGTTGATCAACACCGTCCTGGCATTGGCGATTGACGTCGAAACCCGTCGCCCGAAGATCAGCAACGTCATGGGCGGACTGTCCGGGCCGGCCATCAAGCCAATCGCGGTGCGGATGGTGTACCAGGTCGCTCAGACCGTGAAGATCCCGGTGCTCGGCATCGGCGGCATCTGCACGGCGGAAGACGCCGTCGAGTTCCTGTTGGCCGGCGCGACCGCGGTGCAGGTTGGCACTGCGGGGTTCGTGCAGCACACGGCGATGCTGGACATCATCGACGGCATTCGCGAATACCTCGTTCGGCACGAGGTGGCGGACGTGAACGAGCTGATCGGTGGCATGATCCAGTAGCACAGGTTGCCAACCTGTGGCAGACGCGGGCTGACAGATTTGGCAACCGGTCCTACGAAAGGAAGCACACCGTGACCGTCAGAGACCGACTCATCCTGGCCGTAGACGTTGACCGCCGCGAAGAAGCGTTGGCGTTGGCCGACCTGCTCACCGGCAGCATTGGCATGCTCAAAGTCGGGCTGGAACTGCTCAACGCCACCGGCCCCTCCATCGTCCGCGAGATCCGCGAACGCAGCGGCCTGGGCGTGTTCTACGACGGGAAGTTCCATGACATCCCCAACACCGTTGCCGGCGCTGTTCGCGCCGCCGTGCGGGCCGGCGCGAACATGCTCAACGTGCACGCGGCAGGCGGGATGGAGATGATGAAGGCCGCTGGGCGGGCGGCTGCCGAGACGGCGGCGGAGCTGGGCATCAACCACCCGGTGGTCATCGCCGTTACCGTGCTGACGAGCTTGGACGAAGCGGCGCTGCGCGCAACCGGCGTGCCGGACTCGCCGAGCGACCAGGTGCTGCGCCTCGCGCGACTCGCGCAGGACGCCGGGCTTGACGGCGTGGTCTCCTCGCCCCAGGAGATTGCGGGTATCCGCCGCGAGTGCGGTCCCGACTTCGTGATTGTGACTCCCGGCGTGCGGCCGGCCGACGCGGGAGTCGACGACCAGAAACGGATCGCCACGCCCGAGGCCGCGCTGAAGGCAGGGGCTGACTACCTCGTCATCGGCCGGCCGATCCGCGCGGCGGCTGACCCGGTCGCGGCGGCGCGGCAGATTGTCGAGACCTGCGAACAGGTGGTGGGGTGATGCTTACGCAAGAACGCGTCCTCGAACTCTTCAAGGAAAGCGGGGCCCTGTTGGAGGGGCACTTCAAACTGACCTCGGGAAAGCACAGCGACCGCTACCTGGAGAAGTTCGCGGTGCTGCAGCACCCGGCCTTCACCAGTGAGCTGTGCGGCGAGTTTGCCCGCCGGTTTGCGGCGGACGACCTCGAACTCGTCGTCGGCCCAGCGACCGGAGGCATTGTCCTGGCGTTCGAGACGGCTCGGCAGCTGGGCAAGCGGGCCATCTTCACGGAACGCGAGGAAGGCAAGATGCAGTTCCGCCGTGGCTTCTCCTTCGAGCCCGGAACGCGCGTCCTGATCGTCGAAGACATCGTCACTACCGGCGGATCCGTCGTCGAGGTCATCGAAGCGGTCGAGGCTTGGCAAGGCAACATCGTCGGCATCGGTTTGCTGGCCGACCGCAGCGGCGGCAAGGTGGACTTTGGCTACCGGACGGAGCCGCTGATGGAACTGGCGATCGAGGCGTGGCAACCCGACGAGTGCCCGCTGTGCGCGCAGGGCATGCCGTTCACGGAGCGCGGCAGCAGGAAGCTGTAGCTGGTCTGGTCTGCCACCCTCTCACTTGAGGCACCCCACCAAGTGGACTACTGGCTTCTCTCCGTCGCAACCGCCCTCGCCTGCCTCCCCTGCCAACGGAGCTTCGGAGCCGACATGCCCGCGGCCACCGACCCGCCGCAGCTCCCCCTCTGCATGATCGGCGACAGCATCACGTGGGCGGACGAAGGGGACTACTGGCGCGAGTACCTGCTGCAACGCATTCCCCGGCTGGCCTTCGTCGGCACCCACTCGGCCAAGCTCGGGTACAGCCACGCCGGCGAAGGCGGCAACGGCACGCAGGCGGTGCTCAACCGCCTCGACGCAATCCCGGACTGCCCCTTCTACGCGCTGGAGATTGGCACCAACGACAACAACATCAGGGAAGAGGCGCAGATCGAGGATCGCGCTGCCGCGACGGCCGCCCGGATTGAGGCCATCGTGCGCGGGCTGCTGAAGAAGCCTTCCGTACAGAAGGTCTTCCTCGGCAGCGTCCTGCCTTGCCAGACCGACAACCCGCTGCGGGACCGGACGAACAGTGCAACCAACGTGCAGTTGCGCAAACGACTGGAGTCGGCGTTCCCCGAGGGACGTGTCGTCTGGGTCGAGTACGAGCGTCCCATCCGGGCCCTCGACAACTGGGGCCCGCTGATCCGGCTGCATCCGACCAAGGAAGGCTACCAAGTCCTGGCGAGGATCCTGGCTGGCGCTATCGCTGCAGCACTCGACCTCCAGGACACCGCGACCGTGCCAACCGCCCGGTCGGGTTGCGGTGTCCGCGTTGACAACCTCTGGGAGGACGCCACCGAGCAGCCGAGGGCCCCCGTCATCGCGGGGTGGTACACGCTGTCGTTCGAGCTGACCGAGGTCGCCGGAGACAAGCCGTCAGTCACCGTCCGCAGCGTCGGCGAGTCAATCGCCCACCCGTTTGCGCAGGCGTTCCCAGTCGCGCCTGGGGAGGTGGGGAAGCGCGTCACGCTCAACTTCTTCACCCAGTACGAAGGGTACGGATACACCCGGTCGAAGATGACCGTCGCCGCCGAGGGCTGCGAGATCGGCCGCGTGCTTTTCGAGAAGCGACGCCCCTCGGGAGAGGCGTCGGACTACGGCAAAGGCTCGTATCTGGACGTGCGCTCGACGCCCCGTCCCGGGGAGTTGATTGAGTGCCCGCAGTGATTCTGGAGGAAACCCAATGAAGATCGGTGTCAGTTCGTACAGCTTCAGCCGCCTCGTCAAGGCCGGTCAGTTGACTCAGCTTGAGGTCATCGCCAAAGCGAAGGAGATTGGCTTCGACTCCATCGAGTTCTCGACGCTCTCGCTGCCGGAAGGCGAAACGCCGCTCAGCTTCGCGCCCCAGGTGAAGGAGGAGTGCGACCGGGTCGGCATCGAGATCACCAACTACACCATCGGCGCCGACTTCCTCAACGGCAGCGGCGGCGATTGGCAGGCTGAAACGGAGCGGCTGAAGGACGAAGTCCGCGTGGCGCAGATCCTGGGCGCGCCCGGCATGCGGCACGACGCGACGTACGGCGTGGGCCCCAACCACGTCGGGCCGCGAGGGTTCGACGACGCGCTGCCCACGTTGGCCAAGGGCTGCCGCGCCGTCGCCGAGTTCGCCGCCGACCTGGGCGTCAAGACCATGGTCGAGAACCACGGTTTCTTCTGTCAGGACAGCGAACGCGTGGAGAAGCTCGCCAACGCCACGAACCACCCCAACTTCGGCATTCTCATCGACATGGGCAACTTCGTCTGCGCGGACGAAGATCCACCCAAGGCGGTAGGGCGACTGATCCCCTACGCCTTTCACGTGCACGCGAAGGACTTCCACATCAAGCCAGGCACCGTCTCCGACCCCGGCCCCGGCTGGTTCCACTCCCGCGGCGAGAACTACCTCCGCGGCGCGATCATCGGCCACGGCGACGTCCCCATCGTCCAGTGCTTACGCATCATGAAGAAGGCGAACTTCCAGGGCGTGCTGTCCATCGAGTTCGAGGGACTCGAAGAGCCAATCAACGGCATCTCGCTGGGATTGGCGAACCTGCGCCGGTATACGGCGGAGGTTGGGTGAGCGCAGTCGACAGGCGGGCGCCGGCGTGGTGAGCTGGTCAGACTGATCCGACCGATCGGACTGATCGGACCGATCTTGCCCCGCCCCCATTGCCCGCGCGGTCAGAACACGATCTCCAACTCTCCCACCACCTCCCCGCACCGGTTCGTCACGGCCGGCGGGTGCAGTTCCAGGAATCGCTGGCGCTCTTCGGCGGTGAGATAGCCCTCGCGAGTCAGCAACTCGACACACGCCGGGTGCACCGGTAGTGCGCTGCCATCGTCCACCTTCATGGCAAACGCGGCGTTGCGGCCGACAATGCCCACACAGTAGCAGCCGGCCGCGCCGGCCTTCGCGACGAACTTGCCGGGCGCAATCAAGGTCCAGTCCAGCCCGCCCACCATCTCGGGATGCGCCTGCATGGCGGCTGAGATCGTGCGGCACGCGTGCGCTCTTTCCGGAGGCAACCCGTCAGGATTCGCCAGTCGCGCATAGCCGATCGCCATGTTGCGGAGCGGCATCGCGAAGATCGGCGCGCCACAGCCATCGACCGCGACGCCGATCTCCGCTTGCGGCAAGCCGCACAGTTCGGAGATGGTGCGCAGGATCTCCCGCTGGAGGGGGTGATCGGTCGCGCGGTAGCCGGTCAACGGCTGGTCCAGCATCCTGGCAAAGGCCAGCATTCCTGCGTGTTTGCCGGAGCAGTTGTCGCGGATGCCTCCGCCGGAGCCCAACGCGGACAGCGGAATCCCAGCCTTCGCCAGCACCGCGCCCACCGTCGCCACGTGCATGTCGGCGCCCGCGTGGGAGGCACAGAGAATGGCGATCTCAGCAGGGGTCAAGCCGAACCGTTCGGCGCCGCCCTGCTCGACGAACGCCAATACTTGCAGCGGCTTGCCCGACGAGCGGATGAATGCCCGCTTCTCCGCGTTACCGACTGCGGTCAGCACCTTCCCTTCGGTATCGGCGATGACCATCGACCCGCGGTAGACGTCGTCCTCGATTCCGCCACGCACGCTGCGGGCGAGCAACACGCTGTCTGGCATTCTGTACTCCTTCTCTCGGCGCGCACTGGTCCGCGTCTGACGGGTCAGACGGGTCGGTCGCCTCAGACCGCCGCGTGAACGCGGAACTACAATCCCGCCTCAATCTCCCGCGCCATCTCCTCGCGCACCGCGTACAGCTCGGCGGGGTCGCAGGTGTACTCCTTCATGGTCTTTACCAGTCGGGCGAAGCAGGCCATCGCAGCCGGGCGTCCCTCGGCGTCGGCCAGCAGCGACAGGTAGTCATAGTCCTCAAGACCGTCGCGGACATTCTCCAGCCGGATCGAGCTGACGGGGCCGGCGGGCGTGGGGTAGGTCAGGCAGCCGTCGCCGGTCATGTTGGCGATGCAGGCGGGCTTCCAGTCCAGGTACGGGTCGGTTGTGTCGAGGAGCTTGTTCTGGTTCCACAGGTTCACGTGCCAGTAGAGCAGCCCGTCGGCTTGGTAGCCGAAAGTCATCCAGCTCAACAGGCGCCCCTCGATGGAGGGGTAATCCATCGACGCGAAGTTGGCGTAGGGGTACTGCGGGCCGCAGCAGACGCACCACCAGACTTGCTTGCCCAGGGCGCGCAACTTGTCGGACAGCTCCGGCTCGCAGACCGAAGTCAACGGGCAGTACCAGTCCATCCAGTCCTGATAGCCCGCAGGCGTGTCCTTGCGCTTGTGATACATGTAGCCGGCGGTGGTGAAGGTGCTGACCTCGGGGTAGCGTTCCTTGACGAACTTGCAGATGCCTTTGATGAGGTCGTCGTACGCCGCCGGGCGTTCGTCGAACCCGTAGACGTATGCCAGCTTCGAGAGACCGTGCTTGCGCAGCTCCGCAATGTAGTTGTCCAGGCGAGCGGCGAGGTCCTGGTTGAAGTCAGGA
>Ga0210024_1002241_pt1 | contig 16676 bp, 11 predicted proteins | sample CryGeymeta201525_FD_183988 | JGI IMG/M metagenome (GOLD analysis project Ga0210024, IMG submission 183988) | Groundwater microbial communities from Crystal Geyser aquifers in Utah, USA - Crystal Geyser metaG 2015-25 (SPAdes) (version 2) | ecosystem: Environmental > Aquatic > Deep subsurface >... | reverse complement strand
GCAACAGACGCTTCGCATGGCCGCGGGCAGTCAAGCAATACCCGGCGGGCGTCCAGTCACGCACCGGCTCATCATCCGCACCCCCAAGCCGATACGGCTGGTGGTTGCCGCGGACGACAGTCGCGTGAAGGCGGAGTTGGCGGACAAAGTAGTGCAGACATACTACTTCGCGCAGAGGGAAGCGACCGTATCGCTGACCCCCCGCGAGCAAACGAAGGGATTCCGTGCCACCGTGCGAGTCACGTCACCAGACGCCCCGAACTCGCAAGTCGAAGTGCCCGTGGTGGTGGAGGCGCAGCAGCCGATCCGCCTGTCCACGCCGGTAGCGTTCTTTGGCTCCATCGTGTCGGGCAGCACGGGTACCACGGTGGTGCGGCTCTCGTCCGAGACTCCGTTTCGCGTCGTCGAGGTTCAGCCGGACAGCGCAGCAGTGCACGCAACCGTGCGCGACCCGCAGGAGGCCAACGAGCACGAGATCGAGTTCTCCTTCTCTCCCGGACCGGCCCTCGCCGGCCGGATCTGCGAAGGACAGGTTCGGGTTGTCACGACCGTTGGCGGCAAGGAGGTGATCGACATCCCCTACATGGCCCGCGTGCGGTGATCGAGGGCCGCCCTGCACCGGGCCCCGAACGACACATTCGAATGGGCGCTCTGCGCTGTATCGGCGGCCATGGTATGCCGACGGCGCAATCTCGCTAAGGAGACAGGAAATGCACGGAAACAGGCTCCACCGCTTGGTGGTCACCGGTGCCGGAGTCGGCACCGCTTTACTGCTGATGGCCAGCGTGCCTTCGTACGCAGGCATTGTCAGCGACTCGGAGTGTGACGACAACACGAAGACGCTGTGCTCATCGGACTGCCACTACACCCTCCTGCCCGGTCCGCCGTTTAGCATGTCGGAGGAGATCATCAGCAATGGCGTGACCGTGGCGTCCTGCAAGCTTGAGGGGACGGTGCCCGGGTCCAATTGCCCGAAGAAGCACACTGTCTGCGGCACGTACAAGGTGTACTGGGGGGAACCAGACTGCTCCGGCGCATCGAGCTCATGCCCGTGGCCCAAAGGCACCCGGAACAACGATTGCTTCAATTAGCGCCGGGTATGGCCCCAGCGGCACCGGTGCGGTTGCTCTGCCGCCGGAATCCATGCGGATCTACTCCCACGACGCGAGTGGCGGCGGGAGACCCGCCGTGACTCGGTTCCCGTTGTCCCGGTCCTCGGGAGAGGACTGTGCGCTGCTATCGCGCCCGAATCCCCCACGGGCGCGGATGGCTCCCGCAGGTACCACTTCCAGGGGCTGCCCCTGGGCGAATGCGTGTGTAGCGTGTTCCACGCGGCTGGCTTGCATGTATGCGTTCCTGCCGACACTCTCGCGGTGGCCCTTGCTCCCCGACTGCTTCGATCCCGTTAGCCGGGCTTCGGAAGTGCCATGGGGCGCAACCCCGTGATCTGTAGCCGTCAGTTCGCCGCTGTTCGACTCGCGACGTGCCAAGAACGAAGAAGAGAGGACATAACCACACCATGAGGTGGCGCTACTCACGTATTGGCTTGGTGGCGTGCGTATCCGCTATTGCCGCTCTCGCGTGGCTGGTCAGTCGGCGGGAGGGGGTCTGCGAAGACCGGAACCCAGCGAACGGGGGGATACCTCCAGAGGTGCGCTTCGTGGCAGCCGGCATAGCCGATGCCCGCAGTAAGCTTCGATGTGCGCGGGCAACGGTCCAGCACGTTCAGACGACGAGCAAGGCGGTTCGGGACATCCTGAGGTCAGTTAGCCAAACCTTTCGACTGGTAGGCCCAATAGACAGTGACGACGTGCAGGAGAGACGCGCCACGTGGTTCCTGCGAGGCGGCGAGTTGTCGATGGCCGTAGTGCCCGAGCAGGAAGCAAGCCCTGGCAGCGGATTGCGTAGCGTCCGCATTGTCGCCGATGAGGACCGGGCGCAGGTTCTCTACGAGTACGCAGGCAGCCAGGCCCGCCGCCTCGGGAACGTGTTGGCACGGGAGGAGCTAATGCCGAAGGGACTGTGGAGCGAGTACGAGATGCTGGATCCGCGCTACTATGCGTACTGCCGGGGCGCTAGACCTCTCGATGAGGCGCTCCTCGATCCCGCCCTCTCTGCCAGTTACGAAGGCGACGAGGTCGTTGACGGCAGTCAGTGTATGAAGGTCGCCTTGCGACTGGGGGAGGGGAAGAGCCGCAAGGAGGAGTACTGGATTGACACCGACCATGGGTACATCGTACGACGCTATAGAAAACTCCTTCCGTTCCACGGTCAAAGTTACGTTCAGTGCGAATCGAGCGCGTCCAAACTGGTCGAGAGCAAGGGCGTCTGGCTGCCGGGTCTGTTTGAGGAGACGAGCTTCCTGCACAAAACGCTCCTCCCCGAATACAAGGGCACGGATCCCACAGCGATGTTTGTTGCCGGAACAAAGCGAGCGATCGTCACTGAGTTCCAGGTGGATTGTGAGTTCCCGCCCGGCATATTCGAGATGCAATGGCCACCAGGTACGCGAGTACATGACCAAGTCGAAGGGACGACTGTTGTCGTTGGGAAGGACGCGGCGGAGAAAGGCGGTCACGCGGAGACGGAAGAGGTGCCCGCGCCACCGAACCGCAACCAGTAGGCCGGCAGTCTACAAGACCGGGCGCGCACTGCTCGGTGACGGAGTGTCCCTTCGCCTCGGCACGCCGTGTCAGTAGAGTTCCGGGTGGCCCCAATCACCTTACAGGGAGAGATCGCTGTTCCTCCCGCAGGAGAGCACCAATGAACCGTGCACGTGCAGCAAACTGTGCCGCATGGTGTGCTTTGGGCGCATTTGCGTGCGCGCCCGGAGACGCAGCGGCAGAGCACGTCCCAGGAAACGGCGCGGCGCAGAGCCTCGCGGCATTGTCGCGGGCCATGGGCAAGCCGGTGGCCGATCGAGATGCTCGCGCAGCACTTGGGGAGCCAAGCGCGTCCGCGAGCCTCTCCCTTGAAGAACTCCGGAAGCACGCCGCGGACCTCGGTCTGGAACTGCGCGCCATCCGGGCGACCCTCAAAGAACTCAGGTTCCGAGGGGGCTCGGCGCTGGTGCGATTGCGGGACCCGGACGAGTTCGTGACCCTGAGCGCGGTGGGCTCGGAGTACGCCCTGGGTGAAGGCAGGGTCCAAGGAGGGGTCCACAGCAACGAGATATTTTCGGAGCGGTTCACCGGGGACGCGCTCGTCCCTGTCTGTAAGGGCGAGCCACAGTCGTGGCTGTGGATCCACGAGCCTGTGCGTCGAGTCGCCGCGAGCGGAGTCAACACCATTATTACAGAGCGAGCAGAGCTCACGAATCGTGGACCGCAGACATTGGAGTTGTCGGTAGACTCTACCTCCTGCACGTGCTCGCAAGCCACGTTGACGACGACCTCTCTCGCGCCCGGCGACACGGCTGCAGCAGACGTGACTATGCGCGTCGACTCATGGGGAAGCCGCTCGGTCAGCGTGAGCCTCCGCACTAATGATCCGCAGTGGCCGCTGATGGACTTCGGGTTCTACGTAAGAATGCCGTTCGGGGCGGCCCCGAGACCGGCTCGCCTGCGCATGCACTGCCGGGAAGGGGAGCAGGGAACGCGAACGGTTGCGTTGCTGCTTCGGCATGGAGCTGCGCTGGTGAAGTGCTCGACGCGCCAACGCTTTACCGCGGCAGAGCCTGCTCGTCTGGTGCCGGGAGAGGAAGCGGACGTGCAGTATGTCGCCGTTGCGGTCGAGGCAGCTGCACCACCGGGGCCCTTCTCTGACGAGCTTGTGATGGAGGTGACAGGCGCGGGAGGTGACCAAGTGGTGGTTCCTATCGAGGGACTCGTGGAGCCGGACATCATCGTCGAGCCGACGACGATGTTCCGCGGGAGAGTGTCAAGCGGGTCTGTCGTGAAGCGAACCATCGTGGTCAGGAGCCGGTCTGGTCGAGGACTCAGTGTAGAATCCGCCGATCCGAGCAGCACGAGCGTTACTGTGTCAGCCGCACAACGGGATAGCAGGCCGCGACACGAGTTCGAAGTCGAGGTCCACGTCCATGGACAGCCTGGCACGGTTGTCGAGCACCGGGTCAAGTTGAGGTTGAGTGGCGGCCGAGAGCAAGAGGTAGCCATCATCGGCATGATTCCCGACCGAGGGGCAAATGCGCCCGATGCTGTGAGATGAGACGCGGACTACCACGACGTTGGCACTGGCGCGGATCCGGCATTGGTGATTGCAGATTGCAGAGGTCAGATTGCAGATTGTCAGGGGCATCCACGGAGGTACGGTAATGGCCATTCTCTGGCACGGCGTATAGCGTAGCAGCAAGGTGGGCGATCCTGATGCGCCCAAGCTCTGGTAGGTGCAGTGGGTGCAGCGATCGCAGGTGGACACGGAGGAGTTGGGCCGGCGAATCGCCAGCCGGACGAGCTTGTCGGACACCGATGTGCTCGCCTTCCTGCACGCGCTGCGGTCGGAGATCGAGGGGGCGCTGTGCGCGTCGGACTCGGTGCGCTTGGACGGCAGCGCGAGCTTCCTGCGGGAACCTGCTCGAAGAGCGGGTGCCCACGCCGCGGAGACTATCGTCTGCGCAGGAAATGACTCGCGGCCACCCGCTCTTCGAGCAGGTTCCAGGCGTCACCGGCGAGACGGGCGCACCGACGGAGGAAGAGCTGAGCCGCGTGCCCAAGGAGGCGGACGTATACACCCGAATTGCCCGGCAGATCCAGGACGCGCTGGATCAGGTGGAGTTTCAGAAGGGGTGAGCAGAGGGGATTTGCGATTGCGGATTTGGGATTGCAGCTTGCCGACCGCGGAGGGGGCGAGGGAAGCCGTCGGGTGCTTTGCCATGCACTCGGGAATGCATGCGCGTGCAGTTGGGAATGCATCGTAGTCGAGTTCGAAATGGGAGCGCATGCATTCCGGTCGACCGTAGGACAGGTTGCCAAACCTGGAGGCGCGGGTCACGTTGAGGCTGAGCGGCGTCAGGGAGCAAGACGTCGTCCTCATCGGCAGGATCCCGGACCGAGGGGCCAATGCGCCTGAGGCTCCGGGAGGACACGATGACAACCACCTTGCTGGCGGAGGTACGGCACTGGTGAAGGGCAAGCACAAACGGTCGGCTCTGCATCGTCATCAACGATGGCAGCACCGATCGGACCGGGGCCGCGCTCGAGGCGCTCCGCACCCGCTACCCGGATCTGGAGACGGTGACCTGGGAGTGCACCCGAGGGAAGATCCACGCCATGGTGGGGGGATTGAGCCGCGCGAGGGGCTAAGTGGTCGTGTTCCTGGATTCGGACACGATCCTGGAGTGCGCCGCGCTGCGCGCCATCGCCGCGGAGTTCCACGATCCGACGGTTGGGGCCGTGTCCGGTCACGTGGACGTGCTGAACGCGGCCACGAACTTCCTCACTTCGGCACAAGCCGTGTGGTACTTCGGGGCGTTCCGGGTGTTCCGCGCGGCCGAGCACCTGCTGTCCAACGTCACCTGTTGTCCCGTCGCCTTCTGTGCTTACCGTGCCGAGTACGTGGCGCCCGTTGTCGAGCCGTGGTTGCAGACGCGGGTCCTGGGGATCCCTTGCACCCACGGGGTGGACCGGGGTCTTACGAATCAGATCCTGCGCTGCCACCGGGTCCGGTACTGCTCCGAGGCGGTCGCTTGGACCGTGGCCCCCGACACGTGGGCCGAGTTCCTGCGCCAACAGGTTCGCTGGAAGAAGAGCTGGATCCGGGAGACCCTCGTGGCGTGCTCGTTCATGTACCGCAAGCCGCCGTGCACCGCGCTGTTCTTCTACTGGTCGGTATCGCGACCGGTCAGTGCCGCAGACTGCGGAGCCGCGATCGACAGTTCCGCATCCAAAGAACGTGGCTTGACAAAGCCGGAGGCGCGGACTACGGTTAGGAGGGATTGCGCCGGGGGCGGGCCTGTCTCCCCCGCCGCCCTCGGTCGGATCGCATCCGTGAGCTGCCCGCGGCTCTTTGCAGCGCGGGCGAGGAGGACACCATGAGTGACGCAACCGCACTCCGCGCGCCGACGACTCGCGGCCGGTCTCCAGCACCGTGGCGCGGCGTCGACCTCGCCGAGGCAATGGACGAGCACGATCTCTACCCGGTACACGAGGAGGACGACGTGCCTGAGAAGCCTTTCCACGAGCGCCTGGCCCGGTACTTGCGCGGCGCCCTCGCGACCCACCTGCCGAACAAGTGGGTCACCGGCAATGTCTGCATGTACTGGGAGGAGCGGAACTTCCATCGGTACCTGGCGCCCGACGTACTGGTAGTGGACTGCGAGCCGCCAGCCGACCCGCCGGACGTGCACCTCAAGTGGGCCGATCCGCCCGCTCTGCTGGTGATCGAGGTGGGGTCCAAGTCTACATTCCTGAAAGACGAAGATCCGAAGCTCGACAGCTACGGGCTTGACCTGCGAGTGCCGGAGTACCTCTACTACCACCCAACACGCCGGGATCTGCGCTTCTGGCGGCTGGCCAATGGTGGCTACCTGGCGGTCATGCCAGACGTCCGCGGTTGGATGCACAGCGAGACGATCGACGTGTGGTTCGGCGCCGATGAGCACGGCTGGCTGCACGTATACGCACCTTCTGGCGAGCGGTTGCTGAGCCACGAGGAGGAAGCGCGGGGACGACGCGAGGCCGAAGGGCGGGCGGCTGACATGGAGCGCCAACTGACCGAACTGCAGGCTGAGCTTGCCCGTCTGAAAGCCGCTTCGACGGCCGGGTGAGTCCTGTCGAGTTGTGGCGTTACCGAGTGCGTGGTACCATGGTCCGCACCGAACGTCAGCGACCCGGGAGAGCGCGCTGGTCTGAACTGCTCAGGACGGCTGCGCTTCTCCCCGCCCGGAGCTCGAGGTGACACCCATAACAGACGAAACGAAGATCGCCAGAGCCATCAAGCGGAGTCGCCAGTCACTCCCGCCCGAACCGAAGGTCGTGGACATTCGGTACAAGCCGTACGTGGACTCCCGGGGGGGGGGAGGACTCCCTGCAAGTCTGGATCGTTTTGGACGAGGGGGTGACACTGGAGAGGGGCGCCGGGGGAGCACTGAACGACATCGCTCGACTCATCGACGACTCATTGCAGTCGGAAGGGATCCCTCTGTTCCCCTATACGCGATTCGCGAAGAAGTCGGAACTTGAGGCAGCGGGGATCGACGTCTGATGGCCCAGCCCCTGTACCGGCAGTACCTGCGACAGGCGCGGCGGTTGGCGAGCCTCGACCCGCGCCGCCCTCAGCAGGGGAACCTTCGCCGAGCAGTTTCCACTGCCTACTACGCCCTGTTCCACTTCCTAGTCGACCAGTCGAGCCGGTTCCTTGTCGGCAGCACGAATCACCGAGAGGCGCTTCGCCGAGTGGCGGCGCGGGCCTTCCAGCACGGGGAGATGGCTGACGCAGCGAAGAGCTTTCGCAGCGGCACGCTGCCGCCCCCCGTCACGCGGATCGCGGGTGTTATCTCAGTCTCATCCCAACTCCGTGACGTGACGCGTGTGTTCGTGCTGGCCCAGGAACAACGCCCTCTCGCTGACTGCGACTTGGCAGAGACATTTCTGCGCAGTGATGTGACCGCCCTAATCGGGCGGATTGAGAAGGTCATTGAGAACTGGGACGGCATTCGCAGCGACCCGGCAACCCGCCTCTTCCTGTTGGGTCTGCTGACGTGGAACCGCGTGCGCGGCAGGTAGGCGCAAAGGTCGAGGCGCCGCGCCTTCATCTCACGACTGCCATCGTTCCCGCCGTCAGGTCCGTCCGCAGCAACTGACACTGCGCCACCTGCCCCACGGTGTCGCCGGCCACCTGCCAGACCACGCGCTTGTCCGGCGTGACCTCGAAGATATGGGCGCCGGCTTTGTCGCCGTCGTCGCGCGCGTTCCAGTTGCAGACGAGGGTGTTGCCGTTGGACAAGCGCTGGATGCCGGCCGGGACGGCGAGGTTGAGGTCGGGCACGTCCAGTTGGGTGAGCTGCCAGACGACGTTGTCGGCCCGGTCGAACTCAGTCACTGCCTGGCCGCCGCTGATCAGCGTGTTGCCGTTATCGAGGCGGAGCGCGCAGACGGGCATCGGCAAGCGGGGGAACTCCCGGATCACTTTGCCCTCACGGTCATACTCGCGGACGGCGCCCTCGGCCGAAAAGGGCACGAGGTACGTCCCTTCCGGCGTCTTTCGGCACATGCGGAACTGGGCGTGGGGTTCCTTGACTGTGGTCGAGAGCTGCACTTGGTGAACGAGGTCGCCCTTGCGGTTCACCTCGATCAGCCGGCACTCGCCGACGATGCCGATGAGCACGTTCCCGTCCGGCAGCGGCTGGCAATTGGGGATCTCGTTGGGCTTCTGGGTGGTGTATTCCCAGACGACCTCCTTGTTGCGCGTGACCTCGCGGACGCCCTGGTAGTAGGTCGTCAGGATGTTTCCGTTGGGCAGCATCCAGACGTCCTGGGGGTGCGGCACCGGGTACTCCCACCGGAGCCGGCCCGCTTCGTCCAACAGGACCACTCTGTCGTGGGCGTGCTCGGAGCAGAGGAAGGCGTGGGGACCCCACTGGTTCTCGTGCCAGAAGTTGCGCTGCAGCGGCTTCCCGCGGCCTTCGACGCCAAGCGGGTTCTCCGGGTCCACATCGAGTTCCGGCCAGACCAGTTCGCCGCGCACCTGCGCGTCCTCCCGGGTGAAGGCGCCAAGCCGCAGGGAGTTGGAGTCCAGCCAGACGATGATTTTGTGCCGGTCCTCTTCCGACACGGCTTTGCGATGCGCCTCGGTCAGCAGCGCCTGCCCAATCTTCGAGCACCGCGCGCCGAACCGGCCCGGAATGGTGCGGGAGCCGCCGTGGACACCGCTGTAGTCGGAGCACATGTTCCCGTACATCGCGCCGGAGAACCAGAACGTGTAGCCTTCCTTCAACGCTTCGTAGCTCATGTCCTGCGGGCCCTTGCCTTGCGCCTTGTGGCAGGGGACGCAGGTGCGGTCGAAGATCGGCTTGATCTGTCGGTAGTAGCTGATCGGCTCAACCGGGCCGATCTCGGGCTGGAGGGGCGACGGCGGGCGGCGGAGGGCGAGAGGCGGCCGATCAGTCCGACCGGTCGGAACCGGCCGGTGCGGCTTCTCATGGCACCCCTGGCAGGTGAGCTGCTCGCCTGGATGGACGAACGCCGAGGAGCGCATGGATTGGACCGCCATGTAGTCCCCGTCCAGCACCTGGAAGATCAGCTCCTTCGCGACCGGCGCCTCGAAGTAGGCGCTGCCATCCTCCTCGACCGGCACGATGCCCAGCGGAATCCGCGGCGTGTTCTCGCGCTCGTAGCCGATCAGCGGCTCGCCCATGGGGTGGTTCGTCTTCAGGATGTTCTGGGTGACCCGCAGCCACTTGATCTTCGTGTTCTTGGGGAACGGCAGGTCCGAGTCGTAGACGCTCATGACAGCGGTGGTCGCCGGGGGCGCCGACGGGTCGGCGTTCTCGCCCTGGCGGGTCCGGGTGGGGAGAACCGGCGGCTGCGGACGCGGCCGGACGGGGATAGGGTCGATCAGCCGGAGTCGCTCATCCTGCACGCACGGCACGTCGCGCAGGCTGCAGAGCAACTCGCGGTTGCCGTACCGGTCCAGCAGGTACAGGTTCTCCCAGACGTTGCACAGGTAGAAGTCCTCGCTCAGCGGCCACGGCGTGCCGTACTTGTAGTGGCGGCGGCCGGGCATCTCGGTCTCGGGGAACGGTTCATCGGGCGTGATCCGCTTCACCTGCGACATGTGGTTGTCGTCCTCGGTACGCAGGTCGAGCATGCAGAGCGTGCCGAACACCTCGCCATGGTGCGGCGCGCCCGTGCAGAGGTAGAGCGACGAGTCCGGAACAGCTCGAATTCCCATCTCGACCAATGGCGCGCCCATCCGGCTGTCGATCTCCCGGTTGCCGGCCGTCTTCCAGGGCTGGTGGTCGGGGAACGTCTCGTAGGGGAGCGCGTAGTTGCCGTGCGGCGCCCGCGGGTCGGTGCCATCGGGGCCGGAGAGCCAGATCCGCGAGCCCAGGCAGTTCTCCCGGTCGGTGTAGTCCCACCGGGTGTAGACGAGCTTGCCATCGTTGTCGACGTTGGGACTCCATTCGCTGGTTTCGTAGTAGCTGAGCGGCGCGAGGTCGGTGCCATCGTCCTTCATGGAGAACAGCGTGTACGTCCGCACCTTCAGGTACGCCGCGAAGCAGCGAATGTAGCCGCCGCGCCGTTCTGAGGTGAAGGCGATCCGACCGTTCGGCAGCCAGCACGGGTCGAAGTCGTTGTAGGCGCCGTCGGTCAACTGGCGGAGGTCGCTGCCGTCTGCGTTCACGGTGAAGAGGTGCCAACACGCCTTCTGCGCGTAGAGCCACTTGTGCTCACTGTTCTCCGTCCAAGCGAAGACGATCCGCTTGCCATCGAACGAGAGATCGGGAGTCGCGAAGGCGCCGTGGTCGAGCTTCGCGCCCTTGAGGCGGCCGTTCTGAACGACCGAGTCCCGCAGCACGTTGACGACCTCCGGATTGCTCCGGCAGTTGCGCGCCGCGAACAGCCCGCCGCCGGGCAGGGCGTTGAAGCCGAAGTACTGCGTGACGAAGTGCCCGCCCTGGTAGTCCTGGGTGGCCGGGTTGGAGCGTACCGAACCGGCGAATGTGCCGCGGGCGACGAACAGGAGGCTGTCGAAGTCGAGCAGCGGGTTGCACAGCGCGAGTTGGCGCCGGAGGGCGCAGGCAGCGAGGTAGCGGCCCGCCGATGAACGGGTCTGATCTGTCTGATCGGCCCCATCCAGCTTCGTCAGATCTTCCAGCCACGGTGCCAAGACCAGTTCCGGGTGCAGTCCCTGTAGCCGCTCGGCCAGGGCATGCGTTCGCCGCAGAACGGTTCCCAGGGGACCGCCATCGGTGTCCCAGATCAGCGCGTGCTTGTCAAACGTCTGCGCGGCCACGGCTTGCTTGTCCGACCCATCGGGCCGGGACTCCGCGTACTCATGCTTGCCATACCACTTGAGCTGGTAGCTCCAGTCACGGAGGACTTCGTCGCGAATCACGGCGGGGTCGACTGTGCCCAGCCCAAGCTGCCGGACTGCGTCGGCGAGGGCTGCGCGCAAGGGCGCGGTGTCTTCCGGCGGCGGGAGGGGCTGGTACTCGGTTGGCATCCCCCCGGGAATCGCCTGCTGACCGACGAAGACGCGCGTGGTATCGCGCTTGAGGGTGGCCTCGTTGTGCGCCGTGGAGGCATCGGCGTACTTGCCGTCCTTCAGCTCGTCGAAGTGCCAAAGCCCGAGGGTGCGGTCGTCAGCGGTGAACTCTGCGGTCGGCACACGGTCGATTGCGCGGACGCCCTTTGACAGGCGCACTTCGTCGATTCGGCCGACGCACGACAGCCCTCGTTCGACCAGCGCGCCAAACGCCAGCGGCGCACGCTTGCCCGGGTCCGTCGGCGACGCTGCGGCGGTACTCCCCTTCTCCACGCCGTCCACAAACAGCCGCACGCGGTCTGGCTCCGCCGTCATCGCCAGGCAATGCCACTTGCCATCGACGATATCGGTTGTCGTGTGGCAATGGTCCGGCTTGCGGCCGGGGAGGTACGCGTGGAAGAACCCGTCCTTCGGCGTCGTGAACAGCTCCCAGTGCGTGGCCGACCCCTTGGTCTCGTTGGCGACCAGGATGTTGTAACCAGCTTTGCCGTCCAGCTTCGCCCAGCACTCGACGGTCAGCGGGATCGACGCGTAGAGCGCGTTCGCCGCCGCCTCGGCGCAGCCTTCGGTTGTCATGAGCGCGCCGCCGAACTTGCCCTCCGCGGGTGCGGAGCACGCGGGCCGATGGGGCGCGAGGCATGCCACGACTGCTGCAACGGCACTCAGGTATCTGCAGACCAATCCACACACTCCTTGCTGGGCCGCGAGCCGAGCCCCTATGCATTCGAGCCGCGAGGCGATCCGAGCCGCGAACGTGAGAGAGCGGACAAGCGGGCGGCGGGATCCGCTCTCTCACGTTCGCAACTCGGATCGAGGTAGTGCCTGTCTACTCGTAGTTCAGCACAATCACTTTGACGCCGGCCGCCGGCAAGGCGGCCAGACTCAGAGTCGCCGAGGTTGCTGCCGGCCGCTCCACCGCCCAGTCGTCGGGCACCGCCTTCAGGAAGTCGTCGCGGGGCGCGATGGGTAGCCGGCTCAAGGCTTTGGTCTTGTAGTGCATAGGGATGGCGATCTTCGCGGAGAGCTGCCGGATCACTTCCACCGCTTGCTTCGCGTCGATGGTGTAGAACCCGCCAACCGGCACCAGGACCACGTCGACCTTGCCGATCTCCCGCAACTGCTCCTGCGTCAGCAAGTGCCCGAGGTCGCCCAAGTGGGCGAGCCGAAGCCCCGCCATCTGCCAGACGTAGACCGTGTTCGGCCCGCGCTTGGCGCCCTGCTGGTCGTCGTGGAACGTCGCCACGCCGGCGAAGACCAGCCCGGCTGCCTCGTGCGCTCCGGCCCCACGGACCACCTCGGGCTTGCCCTTCACATTGCTCACGGAGTTGTGGTCGGCATGCTCATGGGTCACCAGGCAGACCTGCGGTTCCGCCGTCGGCGAGGCGTATCCGAAGTCCGCCGGGAACGGATCGACAAGCACGCACTTGCCGTCCGGCGTTGTGAAGGAGGTGCACGCCTGACCCCACCAGCGGATAGTGACAGCGGCGGCGTCCTTCCTTTGCTCCGCGTGAGCGGAGGCGCACAAGCCTGCAGCGAGCGCCACCACAACGGCGCATGTCGTCAGGAACGTGGGTACAGTTAGCATGTTGGTCCTCCTCCGGGAATGCGTTGTCAATCCGAGCCGCGACCGTAAGGGAGCGTGTGCCACGCTGGCTGCCCGGGCGACGCCGACGGCTCACGCGCTCCGTCACCGTCGCGGTCAAACCCCAGGGGTTTGATCGGATGGGTTTGCGTTCTCACTCGCCGGGGTGCTCAAGCGAAACGCGAGCAGGGGTGATTCCTGCGAAACAACCCGGGGCGCCCCGGGCAAACAACACTCGCTCAGCCGATGTAGCCTTCTGTCAAGCTTCGCCGGGAATGCGGATGTCGCCATCCTTCAGCATCGCGACGTCGCCGGTCTCGAAATCTTCGGCGGTGGGCTTGAACTGAAGGTTGTACCAGTTCCGCTTGTCCTTCTCGTTAGGTTTCTCGAACATGTCCTGCCACGAGATCCGCTGTCCGCTGTAAGCTGCTTCACGTCCCATGATCGCGGCGCCGGTCGCCCAGGCGACGTTGCGCGCGTGGTTGATCGGCTTCTCCTTCAGGATGCCGTACAGCAGGTGGACGTGTTCGCAGACGGTCGCGCCGCGGTGGTAGCCCACCTCGGCGTACACGTCAGGGCTCTGCGGCTGGAAGTCGTTGGGCTTGCTCTTCTCGAAGGTGAACTCCTCGCCGACCCAATCCCAGCAGCCGCCGACCTGGCGGCACATGCTGTGGATGTGGATGCCGTTGGCGTACTCGAGGTCCACGCTGAAGAAGTCGTACATGTTGCCGGCCACGCGGCGAGCGCGATGGCCGAAGCCGCCAGCGCTCAGCGGGTGGGTGCAGGCGTGGGCGGGCTCCGCTTCATCGACGCCGGCTTGCGCGCCGAGCACCCAGTTGGCGATGTCGAGGTTGTGCACGTGCTGCTCGCAGATGTGGTCGCCCGACATCTCTACCCAGAGCTGCCACTTGCCAGAGCCGACCAGATCGTCGGGGCCTTTGGGGTTGATGGGCGTGTTGCCGAAGATTTTCCCCATGTTCCAGGCGACGCGACCGCCCATCACGCGGCCGTGGGCGCCATCGCGGATCTCGCGAGCGAGTTGATTGCGCCATTCCTCGTGCCGGCGCTGCGTCCCGCAGACGGCAGACAGGTTGCTCTGTTTGGCCAACTCGCCAGCGGCAATCACGCGACGGACGCCAGGCGGGTCGACCGCCACCGGCTTCTCGAAGAACACATGCTTCCCAGCCTTGATGCAGCTCTCAAAGTGCAGCGGCCGAAACACCGGCGGCGTGGCCATCAGCACCACGTCGGGGTCGACCTCGAGCACTCGTTTGTAGGCGTCCGGGCCGCCGAAGCATCGCTCCTCTGGCACGTCGAGCTGCTTGCCTGTGCCGACTGCCTTGTCCCGCGACCAGTCGGCAGTGGCAACTACCTGCACTTCCAGCCCGAGGTCGTGCTTCTCATTCAGGTACTGGGCGGCGACCAAGTGGTCGCGAATCGCGCCGCTGCCGCGGCCGCCACAGCCGATCAGTGCCGTCTTGATCACTCGCTTATTGCCCTGTGCGGCGGCGAAGTATGGGAGACTGGCGGCCGCTGCGCCCGCGGCGGCGGTCACCGCCGTGCTCTTGAGGAAACTGCGTCGTGTCAACTGGTTGTCGTGGTCCATGGGTCCACCTTTCTCTGGGTCGCTCGCGCTCCGCGTAGTTCGGGGTTCGGTGCCTGATTCCTGCCAAAGGACCGGTCTTGCCGCTGGCTGCGACGACCCGGCCTCACTTCTCCACCGGCACCACAATTCCGCGCATGATGACGTTCTGGCAGAACGAGAACACCACCAGTGTCGGCACCGCGGCGATGAGCAACGAGGCGAAGATCACGCCATCGCCGCTGCGCATCCGCAACTGGTAGAGCCAAGGCATGAGGGTCCACATTCGCTCGTCCTGGCAGATGAGCAGTGCCATCATGAAGTTGGAGTACGCGTAGTTGAACGCGCCCAGGGCGATGACCGCGAGGATGGGCGTGCTCAGGCTCATGGTGATCTGCCAGAAGATACGGAGCTCGCCGGCGCCGTCGAGATCGGCGGCTTCGTAGAGCTCCTGCGGCAACGAGTCGAAGAAGCCCTTGAGCAGGAAGATCGAGTAGCCGTTCGCCAACCCCGGCAGGATGAGCGCCCAGAACGTGTTCAGCAGGTTGAGCTCCCGGAGCATGAGGAAGTTGGGAATCTGGGTGACCATCGGCGGGAAGGCCATGGTCAGCATCAGGAACAGCAGCACCTTGTAGGTCGATGGCGGCCGAAAGCGGCTGAGGGCGTAGGCGGCCAGCGGGTTCACGATGAGCGCCGACAGAATGGCCAGAACGCAGTAGATGACCGTATTCTGAAGCCCCCGCCCGTGGAGCCCGATGTAGTCGAACACGGTGATGAAGTTGCGGACCGAGAACTCTTTGCGGAGCGCTTTCCTCCGCTCCTTGAAGGAGAAGTAGTTCAGGTCCTGCTGCGGCGGCGAAAAGTCGAGCCAGCCTGCCGCGTGCGTGCCCAGGGCGGTGTTGGCAGCCGCGAGAAAGCCGTACTTCCGCTCCAGGTAGTCGCGGAACAGGAAGTCGACACTATGGATCCGGATCAGGGTCGCCGGCAGCTTGTGCGTCTCGCCGGCATCTGGGTCCTTCCAGCCTTCGAGGAACGCCTCCCAGTCCGACAGAGCCACGCCCTCCTCCGGCGGTTCGCCAATCAGCGGCACGTCCTCGAAGGCACGGTAGGTCGTTCCGTAGCGCTGATTGAGCGTCGCCAGGTCGCGGTACTTCGCCTGGAGGTACTGACGGTAGAACGGCGCGGCGTCAGCGTCAGCGCGAAGCCACAGCAAGTTGAGGATCGAGCGGACGAAGCTCTCCCAGTCTTCCCGCTCCTTGTCCGTCCGGCCGGGCCCGGTGGGCAGTCGGCGATCCAGATGGACCTCGTCCCACGACGCGTACTTCGTGCCATGTGCTTGGTTGTAGGCGTCCAGTTCCTGCGTGTACTGGGTCTGGAGAAACAGCGTCCGGTAGAAGCCTTCGGGGCTGAAGTAGTAGCGCCCGTCGAGAGGCACCGACCCCTTGAACTTGCGGAACTCACGGTCGAACGGCCGCCCGCTCAGCTTGTTGCGGCGAAGCAGGAAGTCGTCGGGGACGATGTAGAACGAGCTCCAGTTCAGGTAGTCCGACCCGAGTTGGCGGTTCATCGCGTCGATGTCGCCGTCGAACCGTTTCACGAGCTGCTCTCGGAACTGGCGGAGTCGGTAGGGCAGCACGGCTTTCGAGGCTGACGCTTGCGTCGCCTCGATCATGTAGGCACAGTCCGGCAGTTTGGCCGCTGTTAGGAAGTCCCGCCAAGCGGCGGTCAGTCGCGCGTTCGGGTGCGCGGGCGGGTCGGCCTTGTCGAAGGCAGTGAACTGCTGCCCGTAGGCGGCCTTCATCGTGTCGAGGGTCTCGTTGAAGAAGCTCTCCAGGTACCTGTTGTAGAGTGCCCGCTCCTTGAGCCAAAACCCGGGCACTGGCTGGAACTCCGGCGAGTCCACCGCGCCCTTCGTGCTGCCAGCCAGCATCAGGCAAAACGGGTACAGCATCGCCAACGAGCCGCCTGTCAGCAGCAGGTAGATGACGGCGATGATGGCGCGGTTGCGGAATGACTTCCGCCCCACGCGGCAGATTAGGGCCATAGTTCGTCCGTCTGTGTGTCCGCCCGGGCAATGACTCCCAGGCGGAAGGGCGCGTCAGTTGAGTGCGATCGCTGCTGTCAGGCGCGTTTGCACTGCCTGCCAGTCGCGGTCGGAGAGGTGTCCGCTGGCTGTCACGGAAGAGGCAGCGTAGGTTCCCAGGTATGCTCGGAAGGCTGAAGGGCTGTGCAGCCCCGCTCGAAACCAATCCTGCAACACGTGGTCCGTCGGCGTTGACGCCGCTGTGAGCTGCGTGGTCGGGCCTGCCAGCACTACGTCCGGGTGGGGGCTGTGGTAGAGCTGGG